>ENA-UOJG01001329-UOJG01001329.1-human-gut-metagenome-genome-assembly--contig:-C47-NODE-1329-length-26764-cov-5.284324_pt1 | contig 26764 bp, 24 predicted proteins | sample MGYA00242340_ERZ723887 | MGnify/ENA metagenome assembly ERZ723887 | reverse complement strand
GCAGTGCGGGGAGATGTCGCGCAGCGACAGAGGGGACGGGCGCCCGTTAGGCGGAGCGGCGTAGCCGCAGGGGGGATTGGCCGAAGCCACATTTCACTCCGGTTACAAAATCCTTGTAGGGTGCGATGCTCACATCGCACCGTAGCAAGCGAATTTGCCCGGTGTGTTTCGCCCAAATTTTAACAATTCTGTCACATCTTTTACAAAATAATAACAAGTAAGGGGTTGATTTATCCCTTGATTTGCTATATATTATAATTAACTATATAGTGCCGTAGTGTTACCCTTAGCCTGCGGCACCAAGTTAAAAGAGGTAAAAATTGTGATTGAATTCAGAAATGTATCTAAGGTGTACGACTCTACGGACACCCACGCCCTCAATCATGTGAATATTAAGATTGAGGATGGCGAGTTCGTGTTTGTGGTAGGCTCCTCCGGCGCCGGCAAGTCCACCTTTTTGAAGCTCATTATGCACGAGGAAAAGCCCACGGAGGGCGAGGTGATCTTTAACGAGTATTCCTCCGCCACTTTGAAGAAGCGGCAGGTGCCCTATTACCGCCGCACCATGGGTATTGTGTTCCAGGACTTCCGCCTGATCCCCAAGATGACGGTGTATGACAACGTGGCCTTTGCCATGCGGGTGATCGGAGCTAAGGAGAAGGACATTCGCAAGGGGGTGCCTTATATCCTTCAACTGGTGGGGCTGAGCCAAAAGGCGCGCTCCATGCCCAACGAGCTGTCCGGCGGCGAGCAGCAGCGTGTGTCCCTGGCGCGCGCGTTGGTGAACAATCCCAAGGTCATCATTGCGGACGAGCCTACCGGCAATGTGGACCCGGAGATGAGCCACGAGATCGTGGAGCTGCTCACCAAGATTAACAACGCCGGCACCACCGTGATCATGGTGACCCATGAACACGATCTGGTGCGCTCTTTCCAGCGGCGGGTAATCGTGATCAAGAACGGCGAAGTGGTCTCCGACACTCCGGATCCCACCCACGCCCGGTTCGAGAGCAGCGAGCCCCGCAAAGAAACGGATATGTTCTTTTACGAAGAGGGCACTTCCATTGACCTGTCCAAGACGGCAGACGCCCGGACGGACGAGGATGTGTTTGACAACTTAGAGTCCCTGGCGGACGAGACCCCGGCGCAGGCAGCGGCCACCCCGGAGGATGAGAACGGAGGTGCGGCAGAATGACCGGCGCAAGTTTAAGATATTTAATTAAAGAGGGCTTTCGCAACACCTGGACCAATCGGATGATGTCCATTGCGTCCATTTGCGTATTGATGAGCTGCTTGGTGCTCATCGGCTCTGCATCTATGATTTTCTTGAATATGGACTCCCTGCTCTCCCGCATTGAGGAGGAGAACGTGATCATGGTCTATATTAAAGACGATGCGAACCAGGCTGCCATTGACACCATGGGTCAGGAAATTAAGGCCCTGGGCAATGTGAAGGAGCTGGAGTATGTGCCCAAGGAAAAGGCGTGGGCACAGCAGCTGGAAACCATGGAGGACGCCCAGGCCAAGTTCTTTACCCAGATCAGTTCGGATATTCCGCTGCCCAATGCCTACAAGGTGACGGTAGCTGATCTTGGCCAGTTTGATCAGACGGTCAAAGGGCTAAAGGGGCTGCAAAATGTAGACACCATTCGAGAGAACAAGGACCTGGCGCAAAAGCTGGTGTCCATTCGGCAGGGCATTACGGTGATCTCCATTGTGATCATCGGCGTGCTGTTTGCCATCTCTCTGTTCATTATCTCCAACACCATTAAGTTGACGGTGTATTCCCGCCGGTTGGAGATCAGCATTATGAAGAGCGTGGGCGCCACCAACAGCTTTGTGCGCCTGCCCTTCGTGGTAGAGGGTATGATCCTTGGTATCGTGTCCGGCGCTGTGTCGCTGGGGCTGGTATGGGGGCTGTACGAGCTGGCGGTGCGCCAGTTCGGCGACCTGCTGAGAAGCCTGTCCCTGTCTGCGCTGCCCTTTGCTCCCTATGCGCTGCAAATGCTGGGCATCTTCGTTGCCATCGGTATTGTTAGCGGTGTGGGCGGCTCCATGATCACCATGCGCAAGTACCTGAATAAGGAAGGTAGTGAGATTAGTGCAGTCTAAATCCAAAATTTGGTTGCGGCGGCTGTTTTGCCTGCTTTGCAGTCTTGTGTTGGTGCTGACCGCCGGGGTAAGCTCCGCCTTTGTGGCAGAGGCTAAGTCCCGCTCGGAGCTGGAGAGCGAAAAAAGCAAAATTCAGTCCCGAATCAACAGCACCCAAAGCAAGCTGAACAGCTTGTCCAAACAAAAGAAAGATACGCAGGAATATATCAACACCCTGCAGGAAAAAATAAGCCTGTTGCAGGACAAGATCTCCAATTTGGAGAGCGACAAGTCCGCCCTGCAATCGGAGATTGACGCCACCCAGGCGAAGATTGAAAAAACCGCTGCGGATATTGAGGAGACCCAGCGTCAAATTGACCAAAAGCAAAAGGAATTTGACGCTACATACGCCGAGTATTGTCAGCGGCTGCGGGCTATGTATATCAGCGGCAGTGCCTCCACTTTGGAAGTGCTGCTCACCTGCTCTGACCTGTCCAGTCTTTTGACCCGGTCGGAGATGATCAAGTCCGTCTCCCAGCAGGACAGCGCCACCTTGGACAGCCTGATGAAGAAGATGGAAGAGATCGAGGCGCAAAAGCAGAAGCTGGAGGAAAAACGCAACCAGCTGAACGCGGACAAAAAGAGCCTGGAGACGGACAAAGCTGCCCTCCAGAAGAATATTAACGATATTTCTTCCACCAAGGCGGATCTGGACAGCGAGGCTGCAGAGTGCAATGCCCAAATGCGCAAGCTCTCCAAGCAGAGCTCCGAGTATCAGGAAGCCATTGAGACGGATCAAAAGCAGTTGCAGCAGGTGCAAAATGATATCAGCGCCGCCATTGCCGCCGCCGGTTCTCACGGCTCCGGCAGCATCAACGGTTCTCACGGCTCCGGCAACGGCCGGTTGCGCTATCCTACGGACAGCCGCTCCATTTCTGCCGGGTATCCCAACTACTCCAGCGGTCGTTACCACGGGGGCATTGACTTCCCGGTATCCACCGGCTCCAATGTGTATGCTGCCGCCAGCGGCACGGTGATTTTGGTTAAGTACCTGAATTACAGCTACGGTCGGTATTTGATCATTGACCACGGGGACGGCCTGTCCACCCTGTATGCCCATAACAGCCAAATTTTGGTGAGCGTGGGCGATAAGGTCAGCGCCGGTCAGGTGGTGGCCAAGAGCGGCTCCACCGGCAACTCTACCGGCCCGCACTGCCACTTTGAAGTGCGCGTCAACGGCTCCCAAGTGAACCCGCTGAATTATCTGTAAATAGAAACGGCGACGGCGCCCCACCGTGGGCTGCCGCCGTACCATACAACAAGAATAGACCACAAAGGAAGTGAAGCCAGTGAAGCGGCAAAGACATGGAAAACAAGTTTTGGCTGTTTTGCTGGCTTTCTGTCTGTTTTTACCTGCTGTGTTCTCCACCCCGGCGGCTGTGCCGGCAGCGGACACCGGGCTCAACAGCCAAATGACTCCGGAGGAGCAGCAATCCTACCTGGAAATGAAGCTGCGCCAAACGGAAAAAACCTTAGAGACCCTGGGCAAGCAAAGCAAGGACACCCAGGCATACCTGGACGCCCTGGATCAGAAGATCGGCTACCTGCGCAGCCAGTTAAAGCTGACGGAGCAAAAGGTGGACACGGCGGAGAACCGCATTACCGTGCTGCAAAAGCAGCAGAAGAAAAATCGGCAGGATCAGGCGGCGCTGCAGCAGCAGATTACAGACACCAAGCAGCAGATCACTGTGCTGGACGCCCAGTTTCAGCAGAACTATCAGCGCTACTGCCAGCGGCTGCGGGCCATGTATATCAGCGGCGAGACCAATGTGCTGGCGTTCCTGCTGGGCAGCACGGACATTGGCCAGCTGCTCACCCGCTACGAGATGGTGGCAAGGGTTGCTAAGCAGGACACGGCGCTGCTCCGGTCCGTACAGACGGAGGGCACCCGGCTGGAACAGGCCAAAACGGACCTGACCGCCCGGCAAAAAGACCTGCAAACCAAAAAGACGGCATTGGCCGCCAGTCAAACGGAGCTGGAACAGACGGTGACCACCTTGCAGGCGGATCAGAAAGATCTGACCACCCGGCGGCAGGTGCTAACCGACCAGCAGACAGAGGCCAACCGGCTGCTCAAGCAGTTGACGGATAAGACCAAGGCCTATACCGAGTACCGGGATGTGACCCAAAACGATCTGGATGAGATCGACCGCCAAATTGCAGAAGCGGCAAAGAAATATACAACCACCACAACCACCACGACCACAACAAAGAAGCATACCACGACAAAGCACGGCGAGAGCGCGGGCACGACGGCTTCCACCACAAAGAAGCACACCACCACGGAGAGCAAGCGGCTGCGCCTAACCTATCCGGTGCCCAGCCAAACTCGCATTACCACCGCGTTTCATGGCTACGCCGGACACTCCGGCTGCGATTTTGCATGCGCCAGCGGCTCCCGTGTCGTGGCGGCAGAAAGCGGCACGGTAATCGTGTCGGCCGATCTGACGAACAACGACGGCAGCTACCGCAGCTACGGGCGCTACATTGTGATCGCCCACGACAAGACGGACAGTGTCGGCAATTCGGTATATACCCTGTACGCCCACAACAGTCGGCGGGTGGTATCTGCCGGCACACATGTGCACCGTGGCCAGCTGATTGCTTACAGCGGCTCCACCGGTAACTCCACCGGCCCGCACTGCCACTTTGAAGTGCGCACCCCCACCGCGTCGTATAACGACTGCGTGGACCCGGAAATTTATTTGCCTTAATGCGTCAAGGAGATGGAACAGAATATGAAAAAATACAGCCAAAAGCTCCTGGCGTTGGTGCTGGCGTGCGCCCTGTTGTGCGCCCTGCCCGGGGGCAGCGCCTGGGGTGCGGAGACCGCGGAGAGTACCACGGCGGCGGAGACCACCACGGACAAGGCGGCGGAGAACGCCAAAAAAGATCAGGCCAAAAAGAGCCTGGAGCAGCAGCAAAAAGAGCTGCAAAAAAGCATAGAAGAAAGCGAAAAGAAGCTGGCGGAGCTGGGCAAAAGCTCCAAGGTGACCCAGGATTATGTGGACACTTTAGATCAAAAAATCGGCGCCATGAACGACCGACTGACGGTGCTGCAAGCCCAGGTGGACGAGAGCCAAAAGGCCATTGACACGCTAAAGCCCCAGATTGCTGCCAACAAAAAGCAGCTGGACGCCCTGCAAAAGGAAGTGGACGCCGGCCAAAAGGAACTGAACAAGCTCAACGACCGGTTTGAGGCCACCTATCAGGCCTATTGCTACCGGCTGCGGGTGATGTACATAAGCGGTGAGTACAGCATTATCACCGCGCTGCTGGGGTGCAAGGATATTTCCGGCTTCCTTACCCGGTACGAGATGATCAAGGCCGTGTCCAAGAGCGACACGGAGCTGCTGCAAGAGGTCAATGGCAAGATGGAGGAGATCTGTTCCAAGCAAAACGGCCTGAACCAGCAAAAAGCGCAGTACCAAAAGGTTAAAAAAGACCTGGACGAAAAAAACAAAACCTTAAAAGCCAAGCAGGCCGCCATTGAGCGGGACCAGGAGGGCATTGCCGCCAGCAAGGTGACCCTGGCTCAGGATCGGGCGGAGAGCGATGCACTCTTGGCGCAGCTGACAGCGCAGAACCGAATGTACACCGAGTACCGTAACGAGGACGAAAAGCTGCAGCAGCAGGTGGAAAGCGAGATCGACGCCCTGATCAGCGGCTTGAAGAACGCAGACGAGGTGACCACCCTGTCCAAAAAGGACAAGGAGCACACCACCTCTAAGAACAACACCGCCGGGGGCAAGGCCCAAGGGGTTTACAGCCACTCGGACGCGGCGCTGAATATGACTTATCCGGTGCCCGGGCACTATACTGTCAGCGCCGGGTTCCCCAATTACTCCAGCGGCAAGTACCACGGTGGGCTGGACTTCCCTTGCGGCGTAGGCTCCAAGGTGGTGGCCGCCCAGTCCGGGGTGGTGATTACCGTCAAGCGGCTGGATTACAGCTACGGCTACTATGTGATGATCTATCACGGCACAGACAGCCACGGCCGCAGCGTGGTGACCCTGTACGCCCACAATTCGTCTATTTTAGTGGGCACCGGCCAAACGGTGAAGAAGGGCCAGCAGATCGCCAAGAGCGGTTCTACCGGCAATTCCACCGGGCCTCACAGCCATTTTGAAATTCGGCTGAATGGCACCCGGGTGAACCCCACTTACTATTTGAGCAAATAATATGAACAAAATCAATTACGATCGTATGTGTATGGCCGTGATCCGGCAGCAAACGGCGGCAGGGCGAGTACCCACCCTGCTGCTGCATAGCTGCTGCGCCCCCTGTTCCAGCGCCACGCTGGAGTGGCTGTCGCAGTATTTTCAGATCACGGTCTTTTATTATAATCCGAATATTGCCCCGGAGGGAGAGTTCCAAAAGCGCTTGGCGGAGCAGCGGCGGCTGATCGCGCACCAGCCGGCAGTGCACCCGGTGCAGCTGATCGCCGGGGACTACGAACCGGCGGCCTTTGCGGCTGTTGCCAAGGGGTATGAGGACTGCCCGGAGGGGGGCGCCCGCTGTATGCGCTGCTATCGCCAACGACTGGAAAAGACGGCGGCGCTGGCCAAGGAAATGGACTTTGACTATTTTTGCACCACCCTAAGCATCAGCCCCTTAAAGGACGCCCAAAAGATCAATGCCATTGGGCAGAGCGTAGGGGAGCAGTACGGGGTGGCCTGGTTGCCCTCGGATTTTAAGAAGCAGGAGCGGTACAAGCGCTCCATTGCGCTGTCTCGGGAGTACGGCCTGTATCGCCAAAACTTCTGCGGCTGTGTGTATTCTAAGCAAGAGAAGGAGAAACCGGTATGACCAATCCCCTGGCAGACCGTATCCGCCCGGAAAGCCTGGAGCAGGTGGTGGGCCAGCAGCACCTGCTGGGACCCGGCAAGGCTCTGCGGCAGCTGATCGAGAGCGGCGATATTCCCAATTTGATTTTTTACGGCCCGCCGGGGGTGGGCAAGACCACGGTGGCATCCATTATTGCCAAGCGCACGGATCGCGCCTTGCGGCGGCTTAACGGCACCAACGCCTCTACGGCAGACATTCGGGCACTGGTGGCAGAGCTGGACACCCTGTCCGCGCCCAACGGCATTTTGCTGTATTTGGACGAGATCCAGTATTTTAACAAACGCCAGCAGCAGTCCCTGCTGGAATACATAGAAAACGGCAAGATCACCCTGATCGCCAGCACCACGGAGAACCCGTATTTTTATATTTATCCGGCAGTGCTCAGCCGGTGCACGGTGTTTGAGTTCAAATCCGTCACCCCGGCAGATGTGGTGCCCGCGGTGGAGCGGGGCTTCCGTTTGCTGGAGGAGGAGAACGGCACCCCGGCAGAGTTGGCGGACGGCGTGGCGCGCACCCTGGCAGAGCGGGGCGGCGGTGATGTGCGCAAGTCCCTGGGTGCGGTGGAAAACTGCTATTTTGCTGCCCAGGTGACGGACGGCAAAAAGCGGATTACCCCGGAATTGGTGGATCAGCTGACCCAAAAAAGCGGCGCCCGCTATGATCGGCTGGGCGACGAGCATTACGATATTATTTCGGCCTACCAAAAATCTATGCGGGGCTCGGACCCGGACGCTGCGCTCCATTATTTGGCGCGGCTGCTGGAGGCGGGGGACCTGCCCTCTGCCTGTCGGCGGCTGATGGTCTGTGCCTGTGAGGATGTGGGACTGGCGTATCCCCAGATCATTCCCATTGTTAAAGCGGCGGTGGACGCGGCCCAAATGCTGGGTCTGCCGGAGGCACGGCTGCCCCTGGCGGACGCGGTGGTGCTGGTGGCCACCAGTCCCAAGAGCAATACCGCCCATGACGCCATTAACGCGGCTATGGCGGATGTGCAGCGGGGCAATTACTCGCCCATTCCCCGCCGACTGCAAAACAAGCACTACGACGGTGCAGACGCCAAGGTGAAAGGGCAGTTTTACAAATACCCCCATGAATATGAAAATCACTGGGTGGAGCAGCAGTACCTGCCGGATGTGCTTAAGGGCACGCAGTATTATCATTTTGGCGACAACAAGACCGAGCAGGCCGCCCATGCCTACTGGGAGCGGGTGAAGAAGAGGAAACTGTAAATATGACCAAGAAAGAACGATTTTTGCGGGTGGCGGCTGCCTTGGAGCAGCTGTACCCGGACGCCAGGTGCTCTCTGTTCTCCGGCAACGCCTTTGAACTGCTGGTGGCGGTGCGTCTGTCTGCCCAGTGTACGGACGCCCGGGTGAACCAGGTGACCCCGGCGCTGTTTGCCAAGTACCCCACATTAGAGGATTACTGCAACGCCGATGTGGCGGATATAGAGCGACTGATTTATTCCTGCGGGTTTTACAAGACCAAGGCGGAGAATATTATAGAAATGGCACGCAAAGTACGAGACGACTACGATGGTCGGGTGCCGGACACCATTGAGGACCTGCTGACCCTGCCCGGGGTGGGACGCAAAACCGCCAACCTGATTGTGGGGGATGTGTACGGCAAGGAGAGCGTGGTGGTAGACACCCACATGATCCGCATTGCCAATCGGCTGGGGCTGGTGGCAACGAAAGATCCCAAGCAGATCGAATTTGCCTTAAAGAAGATCATTCCCCCGGATATGGGGTCGGATTTTTGCCACCGCATTGTGCTGTTTGGGCGGGATATTTGCCCGGCCCGCAGCCCTAAGTGCGAGAGGTGCCCCTTGGCAGACGGTACTTGCCGCCGGGTAGGTGTGGCTGCCAAAAAGTGAAGAATTGAGGACGAGAAAATGCAAGCAAACAGCGGCAATATCATATTGATCGGTATGCCCGGCAGCGGCAAATCCACCTGCGGGGTGGTGGCAGCCAAGCTGCTGCTGAAGAATTTTTTTGACACGGACCTGCTGATCCAAAATCGGGAGGGACGGCGCCTGCAACAGATCATTGACGAAAAAGGGCTGGATTACTTTGCCCGGGCAGAGGAGGAGGCCGTTTTGTCCCTGGATATTGCGGGTACGGTGATTGCCACCGGCGGCTCCGTGGTGTATTCCCCGGCGGCCATGGAGCATCTGCGCCGCATGGGCAAGGTGATTTATCTGCATCTGGAGTATGAGACCATGTGCCGCCGTATTCAGAATTTGGACAGTCGGGGTGTGGTACTGCAAGCGGGCTACACCTTGCAGGATATGTACAAGGAGCGGCTGCCCCTGTACCGCCGGTATGCAGATGCAGTGATTAAGTGCGACAACAACACGGTGGAGCAGACCGCCCAGCAGATTGCCCGCTGCGCCCGATAAAAGGAGAAAGAAATGGAGAAGAGAAGAAAGGCGAAAAAGAGATTTTCTGCCCTCACCAGCTTTTTGCTGGCGCTGGCTCTGCTGACGGGCACGCTAGGCGCGCTGCCGGCAGAGTGCTTTGCCGCCCAACCTGAAAAGGCGGCGTTTCACAGCACTTACGGCTTTCGCCTGGGCAGCAGCGCCAAGATGGAACTGCAATTCCGGGATAAATTAGAGAAGAATTATAAGGTCAACGGCAACACCTACTACGGCAGCCAAACCAATCTGAGCCGCCAACTGCGGGACCAGATGGTGGGGCGCAGCGACCAGGTGGTGCTGCGCTTGGCCACCGATCGGCGGGGGTTGACCGGCAGGAGTAACAGCGCCACACAAGCGCGTGAGGAGCTGTTTTTGGGTCTGCTTAATGACGCCACCGCCCAGCGGAACTCCGTTTCTGCTCGGGATGGGGACTATCTGCGCTGGCAGCTGGGCAGCGTTAGCGGTGTGCTGTATGCGGACGGCAGCAAAAACGGGGTCTATTACTACCGGGTGATCTATTACGGCTTGGGTTATTACACCACCGCCGCCGAGGAGCAGTGGGTGGATCGGTATGTGCAGAAGTATGTGCGCCGGGTGGACCGAAACAAAATGAGCGATTATGACCTGGCGAAGAAGGTGCACGACGATGTGTGCCGTGCTACGGTCTATGATATGGAGATGGACAGCCGCTACGACGACTATGATTTCTCTGCCTATGGGTGCCTGTATGTGGGCCGTTGCGTGTGCCAGGGGTATGCGCTGGCGTACTACCGGCTGTGTCGGGAGCTGGGATTGTCGGTGCGCTTTGTGTACTCCGACCCGCACGAGGGCTGCCACGCCTGGAACTTGGTACAGGTAGGCGGCAAATACTATTATGTGGACTGCACTTGGGACGATACCTACCATGAAGGCAATATCGTCTACAACTTCTTCCTAAAGAATTACGCGGATTTGCAGGCGATGGACAGCGACTATCACGAGCACCGGCTGGACGACGGCGTGTATGCAGACGCGGACTTGACCCGCAATTATGTGGACCGGGTGGCCGCCCGCAGCTATGAGCCGCTGCTGCCTAATATGGGCAATGTGGTGGTGCGCCTGAGCCAAACCCAATTTACTTACAACGGCAAGGCACAGGGGCCCAAGTTGACGGCTACCTACGCCGGGCAGCCCTTTAGCGGCTACACCGTCCGCGGCGGCACCGCCACCAATCCGGGTACGTACACCGTGACCCTGCGGGGCACCGGCGGCGACAGCACCGGGCGCACCTACACCATTCGACCGGCTAAGGTACAGCAGATCAAGATCACCAAGCGGGAGCCCAAGGCGCTGACCTTCAGCTGGCAAAAGGCTGTGGGGGCGAGCACCTACCGCTTGCAGCAAAAGAAAAATGGCAAGTGGGTCACCGTTAAGACCGTCAGCGGCAACAGCGCCAAAATCGGCGGTTTGTCCCCGGCTACCACTTACACTTTCCGGATTGCGGCTTACAAGGGCGGCATTGCCGGTGCATACGGCAGCAATTATGTGACCTGCACCACCCCGCTTACTCCGGCGGCGCCTAAGCTGACAGCCGACAAGGGTACGGTCACGGTGAAGTGGAAGAAGGTGACCGCTTCCGGTTATGAGGTGCGCTACTCCACCCGATCGGATATGAAAAAGGCCAAGACGGTGAAGATCAGCTCCGGCAAGACGGTGCAGAAGAAATTAAGCAAGCTCTCCCGTCATAAAAAATATTATGTGCAGGTGCGGGCGGTTAAGACCCGCAAGAACGCAGACGGCAAAACGGTGACCTATCGGGGCGCCTGGTCCGGCAAAAAGAGCATTTCTACCAAATGAATATCACCTTTTGCGTCGGATTTTCTACTTGCAGGGCGGCGCAAAAAGTGCTATTATAGTAAAAATATTCTTCACGGAATAGGAATTTATTGATAACGGAGGTAATGTAATGAGCGAATACGGCGCAAAGTTTGTAAAAGAAGGGCTGACCTTTGACGATGTTCTGCTGATCCCGGCAGAGTCCGATGTGTTGCCCAACGAAGTGGATTTGTCCACCAAGTTGACCAAGGATATTACCCTGAATATCCCCTTGATGACTTCTGCCATGGACACGGTCACCGAGTCCAATATGGCCATCGCCATTGCCCGTGAGGGCGGTATCGGCGTGATTCACAAGAATATGACCATTGAGGATCAGGCCACTGAGGTCGATAAGGTAAAGCGCTCGGAGAACGGCGTCATTACCAATCCGTTTTTCCTCTCTCCCCGGCACTTGGCCCAGGACGCGGAGGATCTGATGCGTAAATACAAGATCAGCGGTGTGCCCATCTGCGAGGCGGACGGCACGCTGGTGGGTATCCTTACCAACCGGGATATGCGGTTTATGACGGACTTCTCCGTGCCCATCTCCACTGTGATGACCCCCAAGGATAAGCTGGTCACCGCGATGGCCGGCACTACCCTGGAGGAGGCCAAGAAAATTCTGATGCGCTCCAAGGTGGAGAAGCTGCCTCTGGTAGACAAGAACGGCAAGCTTACCGGCTTGGTGACCATTAAGGATATTGAAAAGAGCGTTAAGTACCCCAACACCGCCCGCGACGAGAAGGGCCGCCTGCTGTGCGCTGCCGCTATCGGTGTAACCAAGGATATTATGGATCGTGCCGGCGCGCTGGTCAACGCCCAGGTAGACGCCCTGATTTTGGACTCTGCCCACGGTCATTCCGCCAATATTTTGAAGGCGGTAGAGCAGGTGAAAAATGCGTTCCCGCAGATCTCTCTGATTGCCGGCAATGTGGCCACCGCAGAAGGCACCGAGGCTTTGATCAAGGCCGGTGCAGATGCGGTAAAGGTGGGTATCGGCCCCGGCTCTATCTGCACCACCCGTGTGGTTGCCGGTATCGGTGTGCCCCAGATCACAGCGATTTATGACGCGGCAGAGATGGCCGACAAGTACGGTATCCCGATCATTGCAGACGGTGGTATTAAGTACAGCGGCGAAATCGTAAAGGCCATTGCGGCCGGCGGTTCCGTGGTGATGGTCGGCTCTTTGGTGGCCGGCTGTGAGGAGTCTCCCGGTGAGACGGAGATTTACCAGGGTCGTCAGTTTAAGGTGTACCGCGGTATGGGCTCTTTGGGCGCCATGAACAAGGGCTCTGCCGACCGTTACTTCCAAAACGGCACCAAGAAGTTCGTGCCGGAGGGCGTAGAGGGTCGTGTACCTTACAAGGGCCCGGTAGGCGATACCGTGTTCCAGATGATGGGCGGTTTGCGCTCCGGTATGGGCTATGTGGGCTGCCACAGCATTGCGGAACTGCGCACCAATGCCAAGTTTATTAAGATCACCGGTGCAGGTTTGGTGGAGAGCCACCCCCACGATGTGTATATCACCAAGGAGGCGCCCAACTACTCCGGCAGCCGCCAGGATTGATTTTAGGAAAATGATGTTTCAAATGCCGAGATCCAGCCGTTTCTCGGCATTTGTCCGCTTTTGAGGTGAGTCTATGGCACAGCCGCAAAGCCGCTGGGTGCGGTTTAAGAGGTTCTTAAAACGGAATATGACCCCCACCTGGGCCAAGCATTTTTCGTACCAGGTGTTCAGCTTCCTGGTGTCTGTGGCTATGGTGATCGGGGTGGCCAATTATGCCATCACTCGCTCGTATGACGAAAGGAAGTTGACTTTTGTGGATGGATTTACCATTACGGCCCATACCGGCGCATTTCATACGAACCAAAACAGCCTGGAGGCTGTGCAGGCGGCGATTGACCATCAGGTAGAGGCGATGGAGATTGATGTGCGCCAGCGGCCAAACGGTATTTTGGTGATGGCCCACGACTTGGTGGTCAAAAACAGCGACGGCGTGCCCCTGGCAGACGCCTTTGCTCTGCTGGAGCCGACTGCCATTCGCTTGAATTTGGATATTAAGGAGACCAAAGTGCTGGGTGCGCTCCATGATCTGTTGGTGGAGTACAACCTGTACGATCGGGTGTTTCTCACCGGGCTGGAGGTGTGGAATATGAACGCCGTAAAAGCCTCCACCTGCCGTGACCTGCCCTATTATCTCAATTATATTCCCTCCCGGTTCCAGATTTTTTCTGCGGATTACCAGCAGCGCCTGCTGAAAATACTGGAAGAGAGCGGCGCCATCGGGCTGAACTGTAATTATAAGCATGTGGGCGGTCGGTTGAGCAACTTCCTGCATAAGAACGGGTACAAACTCTCTGTTTGGACCGTAGATCGGCGCGATACCATGAAGCGCATTTTGGTGGCGAAACCGGACAACATCACCACTAAGCAGTACGATAAGCTGCAAGATGTAATCGCCCGGTGGGGGAAGAATAAATAAACGCAAAAAGAAAAGAGCACCCATGTGGGTGCTCTTTTTTGTGTGGGTTTTCGTAGGGCTGGGGCTTGCGCCTGCCCTGTATTTATGGCTGTGTAATCTCTTCGTCAACGCCGGATTCAAAATACCCCTGCAAGGCGGACCAAATGCGGGCCTCTACCTGATCCGGCCGGCCGCTGCCGTCCACGATGAGAATGTGCTCTTCCGTTTTTAATCGGTCAAACACCTGCTGATACCCGGTGCGAATTTGGCGAGCCAGTTCTGTTTTTTCATAGAATTCCGCGGCGCCGCCCCGGTGCGCTCTCCGGCGGGCACATTCCTCCGGGTCCACATCGACAAACACTACGGCGTCCGGGCGCAGGGTGCGCCGGGCAAAGGCGTTGTATCGCAGCAGATCCTCTAAATCAGAGGTGAGGGTCTGGTAGGCGAAGTTGGAAAAATAGTACCGATCGCACAGCACCGTTTGGCCGGCCTCCAGTCGAGGCAGCAGGTCCTTTGCAATATGCTCCACCCGGTCGGCGGCATACAGCAGCGCTACCGTCTCCGGCGCCAAGGCCAGCTTTTTTTGGCTGAACTGTTGACACAGTATCCCCGGGGCGCTGTCCCCCGGCTCCCGGGTACAGTAAACGGCGTTTGTGCCCAGCTTTTCCGTCAGTCGAGCACCCAGCCGCTCCAATTGGGTGGTCTTGCCGCTGCCGTCCAGTCCCTCAAATACAATGAATTTGCCCTGTTTCATACGCCCACCTCATTTTGTTTCTCTCCCCAGTATAGCAAAATTTCGACCCCCGGGCAAGACCAAGGCGGAAATTGGGGGGATAATCTGAAAATCCCCTTGCAATATAGAGCCAAAATCGGTATGATATAGGGGATCACAAAAATCGCGCCGGGGCGCTTGCGCCGGCCTATTCAATGGGGTAAAAAGATGAACAAGTATGCAAAGGATCCGCAGGAGCTGCGGCGCATTTGCGCCAACCTGACTTTTGCAAAACAGCTGGGACTGATTGACGACGACAGTCTGGAGGCGGCAGAAGAACGCTGCCGTCGGGAGAATGCCCGCCGTGGGGAAAAGCTGGCCGCCGGGGAAGTGGTGTACGGCTTGACCGCCTATCCGCTGCCCGCGTATCTGCAATATGAATGCACCCGCTTTCGGCTGGCATTCGCCGGGGAGCGCAAGCAGGTGCGCTACAATTATGCGCCGATTACCGCCCGGGAAGAAAAGGCCTATTACAAGGCCAACAAGGACCTGTTTACGCGCTATATGGGGGACAAATTCCGTTTCCGTGAAGTGAAGCAGGTGGTTCGTAAGAAAATGCGAGAGGAGGAGTATGACCGTGCCGTCCAAGACTTATTACGTTAGTTCTCTTCACGGCAGTGCCGATTTTGACGGCCTTACCCCGCAGACGCCGTTCTTGCACACGGCGCAGGTCAGCGCGCTCTCTTTGCAGCCCGGGGACAAGGTGCTCTTAGAGCGGGGCAGCGTGTTTGCCGGCGAGGCCATGCACCTGAAAAACTGCGGCGATATTGCCGGCGCACCCATAGAGATCGGCGCTTACGGTACGGGCGATGCCCTGCCTTGTATTGCGGCAAACGGTACCGGTGTATGGTACCAGGATTACGGTACGCCGCTGGATTTTGACGGCCATGTATATCGGGGAGAAGTGTCCTCCGCCGTGCTGCTCTATGATGTGGAAAATATTGTGCTGCGGGATCTGGAGATCACCAACGATGCGCCCTTTACCGACCTGGAAAGCTACTGCGCTGCAGACAAGATGGACCGCACCGGCGTGGCGGTGGTGGCCCGGGATCGGGGCACCCTGCACAGCATTACGCTTACCGGACTGTTTGTCCATGATGTGAAGGGCAATGTGTACAACAAGCACATGAATAACGGCGGCATTTATATGACCGCCCTGACTCCGGCCGATGAGGCCAAGACCGGCGTGGCACGGTATGACGGTGTAACGGTGGAGAACTGTATGGTCCAGCAGGTGAGCCGCTGGGGTATTGCAGTGGGTTACAGCTATCGGCACCGGGACTTTGCTGCCAAGGCGCTGGCAGAAGAAGCTTTCTTAAAATACGGCCACGAAAATATTACCCTGCGGGGCAATTATGTGGTGGCTGCCGGGGGCGACGCAATTACCCCCATGTACGCCCTGCGCCCGCTGGTGGAGCACAACACGGCGGACAGCTGTGCCTTTGAGATGAACGACCGCTATTACAAATACCCGGGCAAGCGCCAGGGCAAGGTGGCGGCGGCCATTTGGCCCTGGAAGTGCAAGGACGCCCTGCTGCGGTACAACGATGTGGCAGATACCAAACTAAACCAGGACGGTATGGCCTATGACGCAGACTCCGGAGACGGCACCGTGTATGAATACAATTACTCCGCTTACAACGAGGGCGGAGCCATGATGTTTTGCCTGGGCGAGGCGGTGCACAGCACCTATCGCCACAATGTAAGCTACCGGGATCTGGGGGGCGTGCTGTCGCCTTCCGGCAACCCGGATGGTTTGGTAGAGGGCAACACATTTTATATGGAGCCGGGTGTGCCCTTGCGGCGCAAGCGCAACCACGGCAAGATGAAACTGGTGAACAACACCGTCGTTCCGGCGGACAGCAAGGAAGATTGAGGTAACAAACTATGGCAAACAGAAAGGGCAGAGTCACCATCCCCACCGACCTGGATGTGGTGCCCCAGACCAAAGAAATTATGGAGCGCTGGGGCGCAGACGCCCTGCGTGACTGCGACGGCACAGAGTTCCCCCAGGAACTGAAAGACACCGGCGCCAAGATCTACGCCACCTACTGCACCACTCGCAAGGACAACGCCTGGGCCAAGGCAAACCCGGACGAGGTGCAGCAGATGTACATTATGACCCCGTTCCATACGGCGGTGAAGGACACGCTGGAGATCCACCTGATGGATCACCTGTACCCGGCAATGCTGAAGGTGAATACCTATGATGATATGCAGCGTTGGTGGGAAGTGATGGATCGCACCACCGGTGCGCCGGTGCCGGTAGAGGACTGGCGTTATGATGGGGAGAGCGGCAATGTGGTGATCCGCACCGTGCCCTTCCACCAATACACCGTCAGCTTTTTGACCTACATTATGTGGGACCCGGTGAATATGTATAACGCGGTGGTCAACGACTGGAAAGATGCGGAGCCGCAGATCACCTTTGATGTGCGCCAGCCCAAGACCCATGCCCACTCTATGGAGCGGCTGCGCCGGTTTTTGGACGAGCACCCGTATGTGGATGTGATCCGCTTTACCACCTTCTTCCACCAGTTTACCTTGGTATTTGACGAGATGGCGCGGGAGAAGTGGGTGGATTGGTTCGGCTATTCTGCCTCTGTCAGCCCGTATATCTTAAAGCAGTTTGAGCAGGAGGTGGGCTACAAGTTCCGCCCGGAGTTCATTATTGACCAGGGGTATATGAACAACAGCTACCGGATCCCCACGAAGGAATTTAAGGACTTCCAGGCGTTCCAGCGCCGGGAGGTGGCTAAGCTGGCCAAAGAGATGGTAGACATTGTGCACAGCTACGGCAAAGAGGCTATGATGTTTATGGGCGACCACTGGATCGGCATGGAGCCGTTTATGGAGGAATTCGCCACCATCGGGCTGGACGCTGTGGTGGGCAGCGTAGGCAACGGCGCCACCTTGCGGCTGTTTAGCGATATTAAGAATGTAAAGTACACGGAGGGTCGATTCCTGCCCTATTTCTTCCCGGATGTGTTCCACGCAGGGGGCGATCCCATTATGGAGGCCAAGACCAACTGGGTCACTGCTCGCCGGGCCATTCTGCGCAGTCCCATTCAGCGGATCGGCTACGGTGGCTACTTAAAACTGGCGCTCCAGTTCCCGGACTTTGTGGATTACATTGAGTCCGTGTGCGACGAGTTCCGCACCCTGTATGACAATATTCAGGGCGTGACCCCCTATTGCGTAAAGAAGGTGGCCGTGCTCAACTGCTGGGGCAAAATGCGCGCCTGGGGCAACCATATGGTGCACCACGGTCTGTATTATCGGCAGAATTATTCTTATTTCGGCGTCATTGAGGCGCTCAGCGGCGCACCCTTTGATGTGGCGTTTATCAGCTTTGAGGATATTAAGAGCGATCCTCACTTCCTGGATCCGTTTGATGTGATCCTGAATGTGGGCGACGCAGATACCGCCCAGACCGGCGGCGCCTACTGGTGTGATGAGGAGATCGTCACCCGGGTAAAGGCCTTTGTCTATAACGGCGGCGGCTTCATCGGCGTGGGTGAGCCGGCAGCCCACCAGTGGCAGGGCAAGTTCTTCCAGCTGGACGATATTCTGGGCGTGGAAGAGGAAAACGGCTTTGCCCTGAACACGGACCGCTACAACACCACCGCCCACCCGGATCACTTTATCCTGGCGGATACAAACGGCGATGTGGACTTTGGCGAGGGCAAGAAGAACATTGTGGCTCTGGAGGGCGCTCGGGTGCTGCTCCAGAACGAAACGGAGCTGCCCTTTGCGGTGCGCAACGGCTGTGAGGTGCAGATGGCGGTCAAAGAATTCGGCAAAGGCCGCGGCGTGTATATCAGCGGTCTGCCGTACAGCTTTAAGAACAGCCGCGTGCTGTACCGTGCAGTGCTGTGGGCGGCTTCTGCAGAGGCGGAGCTGCACAAGTGGTTCTCCACCAACTACAATGTGGAAGTCCACGCTTATGTAAAGAACGGCAAATACTGCGTGGTCAACAACACCTATGAACCGCAAGACACCACCGTGTATGTGGGCGACGGCAGCGGGTTTGACCTGCACCTGGAGCCTAACGAAATTAAGTGGTATCAGATTTAACAGGCATAAAAAAACCGGCAGGGAACTTTCCTGCCGGTTACTTTTTGTGCAAAAATAAAAAGAAACGACAATCTTCAGAAGAAAATTGTCGTTTCTTTGGTGGGCAGGGATGGATTCGAACCATCGAAGTCGTAGACGGCAGATTTACAGTCTGCTCCCTTTGGCCACTCGGGAACCTACCCATATAAATGCGGAGAACGGCGTTGCCAACTCCGCCGTGGAGCTGGTGAACGGACTCGAACCCCTGACCTGCTGATTACAAATCAGCTGCTCTACCAACTGAGCTACACCAGCATTTCTTAACGCCTTAATACTATAACACAACAAAAAATGATAGTCAAGCCCAAATTGCAAATTTCCAAAAATTCCGTTACTGGCAAAGGGCGTGCGCCTGCATAGACTAAAAGTGAGGTGATGTTATGTGCGGAATTGCAGGAATTCTGCGTGAGGATGTGGATCTGCGGGAGCAAGAGCAGCTGCTGTGCCAAATGAGCGACAGCCTGCGAAGTCGTGGCCCGGACGACAGCGGGCGATACTTAGAGCCGGGGGCGGCGCTGCTGCACCGGCGGCTGGCGATTATTGACCCGGCAGGTGGGCGGCAGCCCATGCGCTTTGGCGATTTAGTGATCGCCTATAATGGCGAAATTTACAACACAGCAGAAGTGCGCCATCTGCTGGAAAGCGCCGGGTACAGCTTTGAGACCGCCTGTGATACAGAAGTGGTGCTTAAGGCCTATCATAAGTGGAAAGCCGGGTGTTTGGAAAAGCTCAACGGCATTTTTGCTTTTGCGGTGTATGACACCCGCCGGGGCACCCTGTTTGCTGCCCGGGACAGGATCGGGGTAAAGCCCTTGTTTTACTGCAAAAAAGGACGACTGTTTGCCTTTGCCAGCCGGATCCCTACCTTGCTGCTGCTCCCGGAGGTGGAGCCGGTGGTGGATCGCAGCGGGTTGGCAGAGATCTTTATGCTGGGGCCTGCCCGCTCCCCGGGGCACGCGGTGTTTCGGGATCTGGCGGAGCTGCCTCCGGCCTGCTACCTGACCTATGACCACGGCACTTTGCAGGTGCATCGGTACTGGAAGCTGCACGCCGCGCCCCATACGGACAGCCCGGCGGACACCATAGAGCGCACCCATCAGCTGGTGACGGACGCGGTGGAGCGCCAGCTGGTCAGTGATGTGCCGGTATGTACTTTTCTTAGCGGCGGGCTGGACTCGTCCATTATTTCCGAGATCGCCGCCCGGAAGATGGCGGCGCAGGGGGAGCGGCTGTGCACCTACTCGGTGGATTATGAGGACAACGACCGCTACTTCCAAAAGAGTCTGTTCCAGCCCAATGCAGACAGCGATTATATCGGCCTAATGGCCGAGGCCATCGGCTCCGATCACCGCAATGTGGTGCTGAATAATGTGGATGTGGCAGAGGCGCTGGTGGAGGCCACCCTGGCCCGTGGCGTGCCGGGTTTTACCGATGTGGATTCCAGCTTGTTGCTGTTTTGCAGGCAGGTGCACCGGGACTTTAAGGTGTGCCTGTCCGGCGAATGCGCCGACGAGATCTTTGGTGGCTATCCATGGTATCATCGGCAGGAGATCTTGTTTGCGGACACATTCCCCTGGTCCCGCAGCGTAGACGTGCGCCAAAGTCTGTTGCGCCCGGGGCTGCTGCCGGAGGGGGCGGACTATGTGCAGGCCGCCTACCGCCGCACGGTGGCGGACACGGAGGTGCTGGACACAGACAGCCCGCTGGAAAAGCGTATGCGCCAGATGTTCCGGCTGAACACCGACTGGTTTATGCAAACACTGTTGATGCGCAAGGACGCCATGAGTATGCACAGCGCCTTGGAGGTGCGTGTGCCGTTTTGCGACTGGCGGCTGGTAGAGTACGCCTACAATATGCCTTGGGCGCTGAAGTCGCCGGAGGGGCGGGAGAAGGGCGTGCTGCGCAAGGCCTTTGAGGGGGAGCTGCCCTATCAGATTGCCTGGCGCAAAAAAAGCCCGTACCCCAAGACCTTTAATCCGGCGTATTTTGCCCGGGTAAAGGCGCTGGCAGAGCCGGTGCTGACGGACACCGCCTGCCCGCTGTATGAGCTGCTGAACCGGGACGCGGTGGTCGCTCTGTGCCAAAACCCGGACACCCTGCGGGAGCCTTGGTACGGCCAGCTGATGCGCGGGGCACAGGTGGTGGCGTATGTGGTCCAGATCTACGGCTGGGTTCAGGCTTACGGCGTGACCTTTGACTTGTAATTCTCCCGGGATTGTGCTATACTGAGGCTGTGTTCCCCTGCCCGGTTTTGCGCCGGGCGGGGGGCGTGCAGTAGGCAGTGTCTGCCGTAGAGAGGAAGTGGTACATTTGACCAATGCAGAATATATTGAGGCCATCGGCGCCCGCTGTTCCCGTCGTACTTACAGCCACACGCCGCCGGATCCCCAGGTGCTGGAGATCTTGCAGGAGATGGTGGACGCCGTCAATCGCCAAAGCGGGCTTTCCTTTCGTCTGTTGGCGGATGGCACGGCCCCCTTTACCCTGTTTACCGGCAAATTTGCGCTGGTGGCTGTGTGCGGGCCGGACACGGAGTGGGCCAGAATTCAAAGCGGCTACTTTGGCGAAAGTATTGTTTTGCAGTGTGTGTACCACGGGCTGGGCACCTGCTGGGTAACGGGTACATATAATGAGAACAAGCTCTACCAAATGCTGGATTTGCCCCGGGATCTGCGCCTGTACGGCGTGATCACTATTGGCAATGTAAAGCCCGGCAAGAGCATGAAAGAGAAGATGATGTACAACGCCACCCACAAGACCAACAAGCCCTACCAAAAGATGATGGAGGCCTGCGACCGGGCGCTGCCGGAGCCGTATGTGTTTGCCATGCAGATGGTAGAAAAGGCACCGTCTGCCACCAACCGGCGGTGCGTGCGCTTTCGCTATGAGGAAGGCAAGATCTCTGCCTCGGTGGACGCGCCGTACTCGGACAAGAGCCTGGACTTTGGTATTGCCCAGCTGCATTTTCAGTTGGGCGCAGCCCACAAGGGTGTGCAGGGCAAGTGGAACAAAAAAGGGGAGTTCGTCACCGACGATAAGGTGATCAAATTCCCAACGCAATCGGAGGGGGAAAAAGAAAATGAGTGAAACCGCAGTGAAAAAAGAGAAGAAAAAGTGGTCCACCGGCAAAAAGGTGGCGGTGATCCTGTGCAGCGTGCTGCTGGCGCTGATCCTGATTGTGGTCAGCGGCGGGTTGATCTATCTGCACAATTACTGCCAGGTGAAGGACTACACCGTCACCGCTATGGGCAATCATGATGTGACCTTGATCGCCCACCGTGGGTTCCGTGCCGTGGCACCGGAGAATACGCTGCCTGCCTTTGAGGAGGCCGGCAAGGCCGGATTTACCGGCGCCGAGTGCGACACCTATCGCACCAAGGACGGGGTGTGGGTCATCTCCCACGACAGCCATACCTACCGTATGATGGATCAGCACGCCTTTGTGGAAAAAAAGACCTACGACGAGCTGCTTACCTACAATACGGACAATGGGGTGAATATCGACCAATACCCCAATTTGAAAATTTGCACCTTAGAGGACTACTTAAAGACCTGCGTCCAGTACAATATGACCGCCGTGATCGAACTGAAAGGCAAGAACAACACGGAGCATTATGACGAGATCATGAAGCTGGTGGCGGACACCGGTGCCAAGCCGCTGTTTATCTCCTTCCATTTGGAGAATTTGCAGCAGATCCGCAAGCTGTCCCAGGATGTGCCGGTGTGGTATTTGGTACAGAAGATCGACGACCAGGCCATTGCAGACGCCAAGGCGCTGGGCGGAGAGTGCGGCATTGACTTTAACGGCAACAAGGACGAAAACACCAAGGAAGTGGTGCAAAAGTGCCTGGATGCCGGGCTGGAAGTGGGCGCCTGGACCATTGACGATATGGACACGCTGCAAAGCCTGAAAGACAAGGGCGTTACCTACATTACCACCGACAGGATCACCTATTAAGTCTGTATAAAATAAAAAGCAAAATTGCCCCGGCGCCCTTTGTAGGCGCCGGGGCTTTCTGTACCCGCCGAAAAGAAAAGTGCAAAAAATCAAAAAAAGACTTGACATCCGGTTAGAAATCGTGTATATTTATGTTGTACTCATTACAAGTCAGTAATAATTACAACATAAAGGGAGGTGATCCCAACGGAAACGGCAGAGATCGTACAAATCTTTAAGGATCGAGGGTTTAAGGCAACGCCCCAGCGCATTGCCGTGTACAAGTATCTGTGCGAGCACCGCACCCACCCGGATGTGGAGAGTGTGTACCGGGCAGTGCTGGAGGACAATCCCGCTTTCTCAAAGTCCACGGTTTACAATGCCCTGCAAGCCCTGGACGCCTGCGGTCTGATCATTCCGGTGACCATTGACAGTGGCCGAATCCACTACGATGCGGACACCCGCTTCCACGGGCACTTCCGGTGCGAAAAATGCGGGCGGATCTATGACTTTATCCCGGACCTGATAGGTATTCAGGGACTGGACGGCTTTACCGTCCACCACAAAGATGTGTACTTCAGCGGCATTTGCAGCTGTTGTCAATAAATGTGTTATCCAAATCATCTAAAAAGGAGAAAGACGATTATGAACAAAAAGTATTATTGCCCGGTATGCGGGTATGAGAGCGACACCCCCATTGATGTTTGCCCCATTTGCGGCGCTAAGATGGCCGTGCGGGAGAACGAGGAGCGCACTTGGGCTGCCGAGCACCAGGTAGGCATTATTGACGGCGTGGACGAGGAGATCGTCCAGGGCCTGAGAGACAACTTTAACGGCGAGTGCTCCGAGGTGGGTATGTACCTGGCTATGGCCAGAGTGGCACACCGTGAGGGCTATCCGGAGATCGGTCTGTACTGGGAAAAGGCCGCTTATGAAGAGGCAGAGCACGCTGCCAAGTTCGCCGAGATGCTGGGCGAGGTGGTGACCCCCTCTACCAAGAAGAACCTGGAGATGCGTGTGGCTGCCGAGAACGGCGCTACCCTGGGCAAGTTTGAGTTGGCTAAGAAGGCTAAGGCTGCCAACCTGGATGCGATTCATGACACCGTGCACGAGATGGCTCGCGACGAGGCCCGCCACGGCAAGGCCTTTGAAGGTTTGTTAAAGCGCTATTTCGGCGAATAAGTATCCGTATAAAAATAGCCCTGCGGTGTGTGCCGCAGGGCTATTTTATATTGATTTACCTTTTGCCTCCCATGACAAGGGCGCATCGTTGGTTATTCCACCGTTACGGATTTGGCCAAATTCCGGGGTTTATCTACATCCAGACCGTTTTGCTTGGCGATATAGTAGCTAAGCAGCTGGTAGGGCAAAATGGACACGGCAGGTGCCAGCAGCGGGTGGGTTTCCGGTACGCGGATCAGGGTGTCAATATCCGACGCCCGCACATCTCGGTTGGTGACCACCAGCACCTTGGCGCCTCGGGTGATGACCTCTTTCAGGTTGCTGACGGATTTGTCCACCAGCGCCGGGTCCGTAATGGTGCCGATGACGGTGGTGCCCTTTTCAATCAGGGCAATGGGCCCGTGCTTCAGCTCGCCGCTGGGGTACGCCTCCGAATGGATATAGGAGATCTCTTTCAGCTTCAGCGACGCCTCCAGGCTGGTAGTGTAGTCGCTGCCCCGGCCAATAAAGAACACATCGGTCTCTCGGTGGATCTTGTCTGCAAAGGCTTTCACTTGGGGAGCGCACTTGAGCGTCTCTTCGATCAGTGACGGCAGCTCCAGCAGATCGGCTTTTAGGTCGGCTGCCACACCGGCGCCCAGGCCCAACAACTCGGCAAAGTGAATGGCCAGCACCGCCAGCAGCACCACCTGGGCAGTATAGGCCTTGGTAGAAGCCACGGCGATTTCCGGTCCGGCATGGGTGTAGACGGTGTAATCCGCTTCTCGTGTAATGGAGGAGCCAATCACATTGCTGACGGCCAAGGTGGCGGCACCGGCAGCCTTTGCCAGCCGCAGGGCGGCAATGGTATCGGCAGTCTCGCCGCTTTGGCTGATAAAAATGCACAGGGTGCGGTCATCTACCAACGGGTCCCGATAGCGGAACTCGGAGGCCACATCCACCTGGGTGAGAATATGCGTTAAATGTTCAAACATGGGCTTGGCCGCCAGCCCTGCGTGCATGGCGGTACCGCAGCCGATAATGTAAATTTGGTGCAGATTTTGCAGCTGCGCCGCAGTAAAGTCCAGTCCGTCCACTTGGGTGGGTGCACCGGCGGTTACACGGGTGCCGATGGTTTCCCGTACGGTAGAGGGCTGCTCGTACATTTCCTTGAGCATAAAGTCCGGGTAGCCGTTTTTCTCCGCCGCGGTGGCATCCCAGTCAATGCGCTGGTACTTCTTCTCAAAGGGGTGCAGCTGTTCGTCATAGAAAGTGATATTCTCTCGGGTGATGACTGCGTACTCCTGGTCGTTCAGCAGGTAAAAATCCTTGGTGTAGGAGAGAATGGCCGGAATATCCGAGGCAATGTAATTCTCTTTGTACCCAATGCCGATGACCAAGGGGCTGGATTTGCGCACCACAATCATTTGGTCGGGCGTTTCGCTGCACAGCACCTCAATGGCATAGCTGCCCTCCAGCCGTTTGCACGCCCGCTGGGTAGCCCGCAGAAAGCGCTCCTCTGCCGGTCCTTTGTCTGCAAAATAGTAGTGGGCAATCAGGTTGGGGATCACCTCGGTGTCTGTTTCGCTTTTGAAGGTGCAGCCCTCCAGCTCCAGCTCACTGCGCAGATCCTCATAATTCTCAATAATACCGTTGTGTACCACGGTAAATACCCCGCGGCTGTCCAGGTGAGGGTGGCTGTTTTCCTTGCTGGGCTTGCCGTGGGTGGCCCAGCGGGTGTGGGCAATGCCAACGGTGCCGGTGAGGGCGTCCAGCTGCGGGTCCTGGTACAGATTACGCACCCGACCGGTGTTTTTCACCACCGTAGGGGTGCCGTCCTCTAATGTTGCAATGCCGGCAGAGTCGTATCCTCTGTACTCCAGCTTCATCAGTCCACTAAGTAAAATCGGACTGGCCTTTTGGCCGCCGATATAGCCTACGATACCGCACATAATTGCGTACCTCCATATTGTGCCTAGCCGTATAGGTAGGACTAAAATGTGGATTTTGAAAAGACAAAACCCAGTCTATTATAGCAAGTAGATATGGAGATTTGTGGCATTTTATGAAAAATTCACTTAATGTTCACAATTCGCATAAGTGTGCAATTACGGTCGCGTATATCTGTATAAGCGGCAAAATATCGGACAAAATAAAGAAAATCGTCTGTCAAAGCCGGTCAAAATCCCCCGCTTGCCATGGCTTTACAGGTGTGTTACAATAAAGAAAAAGGGAGGGAACCCAGTGAAGATCAAATTGAATCCGGACAAAGAGATGGTCAAAACCGTGCGAGAGGGCTTAAAGCGCACAGGCGGCTATTGCCCCTGTATGCTGGAGCGTTCGCCGGACACCAAGTGTATGTGCAAGGCGTTCAGAGAGCAAAAGGAGCCGGGGTTTTGCCATTGTCGGTTGTATTATAAAACAGAGGAGGATGACTAAAATGGCCGTTATGACCGTTACAAAAGAGAATTTTCAGGAAGAAGTGATGCAGGCCGGGTGCCCGGTGCTGTTGGATTTTTGGGCCACCTGGTGCGGCCCGTGCCGTATGGTGTCGCCCATTGTGGATGAGATCGGCGCAGAGGTTACCGGCGCCAAGGTGGGCAAGGTGAATGTGGACGAGCAGCCGGAGCTGGCCCAGGCCTTTGGCATTGCCAGTATTCCCACTTTGTTGGTGATTCGGGACGGCCGTACGGTTAATCGTGCCGTAGGTGTTCGCTCAAAGGAAGAGATTTTGCAAATGCTGGACTGATACGGAACATATAAAAAGCGACTGCACTTTTTGCGCAGTCGCTTTTCTTTGTCTTTTTGCGATTTTATTATGCTTTTTTCTTGTCCTTTTTGCTGACGGCGGTATTCTCCTGGCCGCGGAACACCACGAATTTGTCATAGAGGAATTCCGTGATCATATTGGTGGCCATCGTCAGCCCCAGCACAATGTAGTTGATGGCGCTCACATCCGCAAACTTGGCGGTAAAGTAATTGCCCAGCAGGGTGGAAATGGGGGTAAACACCAGGTAAAAGGCAAAGACCTTTAGCATGGC
>ENA-UOJG01001311-UOJG01001311.1-human-gut-metagenome-genome-assembly--contig:-C47-NODE-1311-length-27163-cov-6.301129_pt1 | contig 27163 bp, 28 predicted proteins | sample MGYA00242340_ERZ723887 | MGnify/ENA metagenome assembly ERZ723887 | reverse complement strand
ACAGGTACAGGTTGCCGGTGTAGGCGTTGGCGTTCACCACCGAAGGCGACCAGAGAATGGGCCGGTCGATGTCAAAGGGCACGCCCGCGGCCAGATTAAAGTAGCCGTCCGCGTCGCCCACAACCAGATGATTGGCCCCGATAGCCGTCTTTGCCTTCACCGAGCCGCCGATACGGATGCGGTCATAGAAGTTGCTGTCGTAGTTCGCGTCCGCCCACCAGCCCTTTTCAACGGTGGTGCTGTAAATCTGGGCGTTCTCCCGGTAAGTCAGGTGCAGAATGCTGCCCGCGCTGTACTGGGTGCCCAGCCGCGTGGTGCCGCCGTAGTAGCATGGAATGGCCTCGGTGGTCGTACCGTCCGGCAGGGTCAGCGTCAGGGTAACGTTGGTGCCGCCGGTGGTGGGCAGCCAGTAGGTGATCTGCTGGCCGTCCTTGAGTTCTGAAAAAGAAGCCGCGCCTGTCCAGTTGGCCGTAGCGACGGTTTGTGTGCCCACAATAAACTCCGGGCCGCTGCCGGACACCGAAATGCCTGCCAGATCGTCCTTGTACTGCTGGCTGCCGCGCACGGTGGAAACAATAGAATCTTCGGTGAGTTTCAATTCCGCAGCGCTGACTCGCTCATCCAGCGCGTCCATATCCTCCTGATCCGCTTTGCCTGCCACCATGAGGCGCAGGTAGGTATTGGACGTGATGTCCATGGCGTTCAGGGCGTTGATGGTGGCTTCTCTGGCAAAGAGCGTGTCCACGTCCAGATTGGCGGCAATCAGAGAACGAATGATGGCGTTATCACCGAAGATGTTCTGCACATTCAGCGTTTTGGCCGTAATGCTGCCCTCAATGATTTTCTCGCCGCCGTTGATGCTCAGATCGGCCACATCGTCATTGGACACCTGCTTAAGAGAAGAAACCACATTGCCGCTTTCATCCACGGAAACAGAATAGAAATGCCCGTCCGCGCCCTTGACTACCAGCTCGCCCACAGTCAGAGATACCATATTCGCTTCGGTCACGGCCAGTTTTGCGATATACAATTCACCCGCTGTGCCCTGTGTGATGATGGCCGTATCGGTAGCTAAGTCCTTGATATGCGCCCAATCGATGTCGGCGGTTCCAATGTCCGCCTTGACCATGCTGGCCACAGCAGCCGAAAGGGTCGTAATAGCCGCCCAATCAATATTGGCCTCGTTAATGTTGGCGGTCGTGATCTGCGCTTTGGAAATCTCTGCGATGTCCGCCGCCAGCTGTTCAATCTGCGCCCAGTCAATGTTGGCGTTGACGATATTCGCCGTGGTAATCTGCGCCGTAGCGATCATAGCAATGGAGGTGTACAGCTCGTCCGCTGTAATCGTTCCCGCCGCCAGCTCCTTGATCTTGGCCGTAACGGCGTTCAGGGCGTTTACGTTCAGAACATCGATCAGTGCTTCGGCAATGTGCGCCCGCGTAATACTGGCATCCTGAATATGAGCGCTGCCGATAGCGGCGTTTTTAATCTGCAAGCTGCCGACAGACCCGGATTGCAACTGCCCGCTGCCCACCGAATTCAGCGCCAGCTTCGCGCCGGTAATGGAGCCGCTGGCCAACTGCCGAGCGGAGATCATGCTGCCTTCCAGCGCATCGGCTACGGTGCCCAGCGTCACAGAGGTGTATTTCTTAGTCAGGCAGTCGTAGGTATACTGCGTCATACGCATGGACACTTCCACGCCAATGCGTCGGGCTACGACGCGCACGCTGTCGCCGAGGAAAATGTCGGTGAGCGCGGCATATTGCTTGTACTCTTCCGCATCTGAGCAGTTCACGAAATCCACCTTCAGTGTGACTGTAGGCAGATCACAGCCCGCGTCAAACTCCGCCTGCGCGGCCTTACGCATTTCGGCGTAGCACTGCGCCTTGCTTTTCGGCTCATCGCCATCCATGACTTCCCTGGCCTCCGATACCGGCAGATGAATCCATTTCGGATGGGTATAGGCATTGATGTTTGGGCTGTCAAGATACAATTCCGGCAGGTAAAGGATGTTCCCGTCCGCATCTTCACCGGTGGGCATGATGCGGGTAACCACATCTGTTTCGTCCACGTCGTAGGAAATACCGGTCAGGTTCTTTTTCTCCCGAATGGACACATCGGTGTCGTTGACTACTCGTTTTACCAGAAATACATCGTACCAGTCGCGAGCCAGCTCCGCGCCGTACTTGTTCACCAGCCCATTTTCGCCCAGCATGGCTTCCACGGGATTGATGTTTTCCCATTCCACGTCCTCTGCGGTTGAAGTCAGGTCAGAATAAAACGAGAAATCATGGCTGGACAGGCACGCTCCGGAAAGGCTTTGAACGACGGAAGCCCCCACCGCAGAGGGCGAGGGCTTCAGGGACTTGATCATGTTGTCGAGTAAGTCGTAGAAAATGTGCCGGGCGTAAACCGTGACCTTGTCCAGCTCCGGCACCACGCGGTAGATGCGGAACGGCTGGTCGCGCAGCTGGCGGGCCTCGATGACCTGATTGCGGAAGCCCACGTTGGTCTGTACCGTCTGCGTCTCCGTGCGCTGAAAGGTCAGGTACTGCGAAGCCATATAACCGTGCTTGCCGTCCGGAGCGGTCACCTCATACCAGCTGGACGTGGTCTTGTTCAGTACAATGACCTCGCGGCCCTTTTTGTACTTTCCGAGAATCTTGTAATTCGTACCTGTGCCGGAGCGCAGGTGCAGCGGCCCGCTCTTGGTCGTGATCTTATAGATCTGCACGTCATAGGTGCTGGTCTGGTACTGCTGGGTCACCAGATCGACGCTGGGAGTCATGGCGGCGGGCACAGGAGATCGCAGGACGCAGCCCTCTGAAAGCCGCGTCCATTTGCCGCGCTCGTCGATGTCGTGCACCAGTGTAAGTTCCCATTCACCGTTCAGGGTTTCGGTCACAGTGCAGGACATGGGCGTGACCGCGCCGAGGCCATTGCTCGAAAAATCGGTGCAGTCGGCGGGATAGACGCAGATCATGGGTATCACCTCCAGAAGGGTAAAAAGAAAGCGCCGCGTGATGCGACGCTGCTCTGAAACCATTGTCAAGAATATAGGAATCAACCATTTCCTTCCCACAGATCATTTTGTTTTACAAACCCAAATTCCCCGGTTGCCGGGAACCAGACATGATACCATTCATCACCGATAATACCGATAATCTTCATGCTGTCACCACGATGGAGTGTATTTTTGCCCATTTGGGGTTCTTCAAAAACCTGCAGCATTTCCGAACGCGGCAGAAGCTGCGGCATGGCAGATGTGTCCAGCCGCAAAGCACCCTCTGTTGATCCATAAACAAGATAGCGTTTCATCATATATCCCTGCCGCATGCTTTGTGTATTGCCAAGCACCACATGCGCCCAGTCGCCGTTATTTCCACGGATCGTTACAGGCGTACCTGTATAATACTTTCCTTGCGAACGACTGCCTCTATCAGCCTGCTCCCGCAGGTGTAAGCGATCAGCAGGATTTGGATTCACGACCATGGCATATCGACTGGAATCCATCTGAGCAGCGGCCTCATCGAGATTTCGGGGCAGTGTATTCCAGTCAATCTGAGTGATGTCGTTCCATGGATGGTCACCATAGAGAATCATCTGCTCTTCAGCATCGCTCCACACCACTCTGTCACCGAAAAACAGGAAACCTCCATCTGTTCCGTTGACGGCATCATCATAAATATATTCGATGCTCATGGTTTTTTGATCACTGAGAAGGTGTATTGCCACAGTACATTGATTGATCCAAAGACAGTCCGTGAAGTTTTCAACACCTAAACGGGTATCTGCCGGAAGTGGAGTGCTTTCAATCAGATTTGCTTTCCGGTTGCTGGCATATTCGCAGATAACATACACTTTAGCACCAGTGGGCTTCTGAACGAGGAAGTGTAAAGCGCCATCTTTCAGCAGTCCCTTGATGTATGTGCAATCCGGCATGAGTGTTGCAGCAGCATCCTGAAAGAAGCGGTCGGTTTCAAACCAAGCTCCGTATTCCGGATCAACCAGCGTTGGAAAACGCGTTAAATCAAAGTCAGCCAGCTTGATACTGGTTCCAAGCCATGTACCGGGAAGATACTGGATAATATAGCCATCAGACGTGTTGTCATTTTCGTCTGAGATAGCAAAACTGCGGATGATTTCACCTCCGTGAGCTTCATCCCAGAGAGTGCTCCAAGCGTGGGTGTAATCACCATAACCGCTGTCCGCATAGTACTGATCCACGGACCCCCATATGCCGTCTGCGTTTTTCGTGCTGTGATAACGAAGTATTTCTTGATCGGACAGATGGTATGTCCAGAAAATTGCATTGTCGCTATCAACATTCAATTCCGGCCAGTCTGCATTCTGAATCAATGCTGTCGGATTATTAACGGTGATTTTCCAGCGACCACTCTTGTTTTCCAGCACAATCAGGTTTTTAGTTCCATTTTGTTCTATGAAACACACGGCAGTATCGCCCCACGTCTGAAGTTGAATGGGGTTGTTTAGACCGGCATCTGAGAGAACGGCAGTAATGCCTGCAGTTATATCTTCAGCAGAGCAGACTGCGCAAAGCATGATGATCGTAAGCACCAGAATTGGCAAGAGGAATTTCCTCATGTGTTTCACCCCCTACACAATAGACGTAGTAAGCGATGCTTTTCTTGCAAAAAGCAAAGATATAATAGCATCCACAAAAAGAAAACTCAACTGATGAAGACTCACAAATACCGCCAATTCGGCCTGACGACCACCTTCGTTACTGTTCCCGTCCAGCTGATGGCATTCGCCCCTGGTTTCAGCACTGGGAACTCACCGTTCATGTGGTTATTCATCAGAGTGGTGCCCTGGTAGGCTTCCTGCAGCACGGAATCAATGACGATGCTCCCGGAGATATTCTCCAGTTCCACGATGGTCAAGCCCACCATGAGGGTAATATTCCCGGAGCCTGTGACTGTCAGAATCGGCTCGGAATACACGCTTCCCGGATTCGTGATGATCGTCCCGGATGTGGTGACCGTGATGTCAGCGGCGGCATCGGCATAGAAAAACGGATAGCAGCGGAAGTTGACCGCAAAGGTACAGTGCGGATTGCCCCGGAGCACCTTTTCAAAAGGGATCTGGTTGGCAATCCGGGCTTTGTAGTAGCCGCCCGTCCGGTTGGCAAAGGTCACCGTCCCGCTGCCCTTCAGCCATGCGGCGATGGCCGGAATCTGCGCCGGGTCGGAGATAAAGCAGGTGGCGCTCAGGATCAGATCGTCGTAGACGTCTTCGCCCTCCAGCTGCGTCAGGCTTCCCGGCCTGCCGGGCACATTGGTCTGTGTGCTGCGTTCAGCGGGAATGGTGATGGGCGGCTGTTCGGAAACATGGATTCCGTACTGCCTGCAGTCCATGCCGTTCCAGAGAAAATAATCCTGCATGAGAAAACCTCCAAAAACGTCAAAAGGCCACCTTTTGACGGGTGACCCTTTGGCGGTTGATTGTGATCAGTCGAGTCTGCGGATGCGATCTATCCCATGGATCGCCGCCAGCGTTGAGCCGTTGGCCCAGGTAATGTGTACACCGCCAGCGTCATCCACGAACATGACTTCTCCATGCATCCCGGCGGGCATGTCCCGGTACGGGTCGCACATCTCGATCAGTTCCACTTTCGCTCCGGGCGGGTAATCCTCCCGGAGCTTTTTCAGCACTTCTGGCCTGATCTGCATCATGAATCCCATGGCGTTTCCTCCTTCCGTTGGGGTAGCAGTATTACTCACTCTGCTGGCCCTGAAAGTCGAGTTAAATCAGGCCATTCGGAGTCCTTTGCCTCGCTGCTGGCGTTTCGTCAGGGCGGCGATCTCAATGGCAAAGGAGCGGATATCCTGCTCATCCCGCACATAGAAGTTGTTGCCGGACAGGTTGACGGAACTTGTCTGGTTGTACGTTTTCCGGTTGTCGTTGTTTCCGAAGGCAATCGCGCCTTCCCTGGCTTCACCCGTAAGGAAGCGGGCGGCATTGCGGATGGTGCGGGCCTGCACCCGGCTTTCCTGCAGGACGCCTTCTCCAAAGCCCTTCATGGTCATGGAGCCGATCTCATCCCGGAACACACGCGAAGGAGAAGCAATCTTCAGTTCTTTCTTGGCGGCGTTCACGGCAGCGCGGGCTGCGGACTGCATGGCGCTGACCACTCCGGAGCGCCCCGCGTTGATGCCCGCCTTCAGGCCAGCCATGGCATTGGTGCCAATAGATTTCAGACTGGTGGCGGTCAGGCTGCGTGAAACGGCATTTTTCACATTGGAAGAAACCGTGCTGCCTGCGCCGCTCATGTCATAGGTCGTCAGAGCGCCAGCCAGCCCTGCCATCGCTGTCGTGCCGGAAGGACTCATGGCTTCACTGCCAAGGGCAGTGGTGATGGCGGTTTCCAGATTGGTCGCAAGAGCCGCTGCATCCGTGGAAAAGTCATAGCCGCCCATGCCTGCGCCGACGCCTGCCGCGACATATTCGCCAGCGGGCTTCATGCGTTCGGACGGGCTGTTGATGATCAGCGCGGAGTTGATGGCAGTCTCCAGATTGGTCGCCAACGTTTCTGCGCTGGTATCCCATCCGGCGGCAGTCATGCCTTCCGCGATACCTTCGGTCACGTTCTGGCCCACGCCCACAGAATCCAAGTCCTGCACAAACTGCAGGATCTTGTTCAGGTTGTCGATATCCTCCTGGCCAACTTCCTGCCCGTTCTGGATCGCGGTGACAACCTCAGAAACATAGGTGGCCAGTTGGGCCACATTCTCAGGATCGAAGTCGTTGATCATGGACTGGTTCAGCGTCCGGAGAATGCCTTCATTCCCGCCGTAGATGAAGTTGTACCACTGATCCAGATCGCCCTTGGCATTCTTGATCCGCTGTTCGGCAGCGTCAATATAATCCATCAGGGATTTTGGCATGATGCCCGTCAGGACGGTGCCGATTGCGGTCATGCCCAGCTGATCCACCTCAGCGACCTGTTTCCGCATTTCTGCGATAGCTTCCGGTGCGCCGGTGATCTCCGTGGTCAGCAGGATGTGCATGGTGCCGTCCTTGTCCAGGATGGCCACATCCTCGGGCCGGAGCATGTCGGAGGTGACCGCGGTGACAGGGATCTCTTCGCCGTCCTTCCAGTATTTCACCCCGGACTCGCCCAGCACACCGCTGGGATCTTCATACACTTCGGACAGCCGGACGACGCCTTCCACCTCGACCTTGTTGTTCCGCAGCCAGCGGCGGTAGGCCAGAAGATCATACCCGGACAGACCCACCTGCATGTTCAGGGTAGGCTTTTTCACGCCTGCGGCTTCTTTGTATTCCGTGATGTAGGCTGTGAACTCCCGGAGAAGCTCGGACTTGTCACAGTCCGTCGCCTCGGCGAACTTGGTCACGATACCTTCCACCTGTGCGGAGGACAGCGCCGACACATCCACGTTTTCGGCTTCAGCATATTTGGTGATCAGGCCCACGACATCAGAGGGCTTCAGGGCAGCGGTGGAAGCGCCGCCAGTGACCTCCTCATAGGCCATGACGAAGGCCGTCACCGCTTCCGGCGTCAGCCCGGTGGTATCGACCTTGTTGTCCTCCAGGTATTTGAACACATAGGCCGTGATCTCGCTGGGCTTCAGCTGGGTGACGTCAGTGCCGGATGCCAGTTCCTTGTAGGCGCTGACCATGGCGGTCACATTGGTGGGATTCAGCCCGGACACATCGGTGCCCGTGGTGGCTTCGGCATAGGTCTGCACATAGGCAACCAGCCCAGCAGGCGTAAGGGAGGATTTATCCGCGCCTTCCGGCTGCTCGGTGTACTTCGCCACAAAGGCATCCACCAGCGACTGCTGTTTGGTCGCGTTCTCCGCTTCCGTATATCCCTGGATAACCGCATCCGTGGTGATCGCGCCGGGATTGCTGGCCCATTCATCCCAGCGGGCCTGCGCTCCGGTCATGTCCAGATCGGTGGTGATCTTCAGAACTTCCTCACCGACAGCCTCGCCGAACATCTCGTTCAGGCTGGTCAGGTTGGTGTCCCATTTGTTCTGGTTCAGGTAGGTCTGGATCGCGGCCAGCTGCTCCAGCGCGGAAGAGAAGTCGATATCCGGGAACATGGCCTGCACCTCGGATTCCGACATTCCACTGTCCAGCAGGGACTGGATCTGGGTCAGCAGCGCGACATATTCCGTCAACGCACCTTCATCCATGCTGGCGGTCAGCTGGTTCAGCTGCGGCAGGAAGGATTTCTTCTCAGCATCAGTGGAAGCCGCGCTGTACTGCCGGAGCAGCTGCATCAGGTCGCCCACCTGACCTTTGGCGGTCTGAATGTCCTCCTGCTGCCACACGGGCATCACCACATCGGCCATAAGGGACGCGTATTCCAAAGCGGCGGAGCGCCTGTCCTCATTATATTTGGCATTCAGCGCGTCCATGGCCTGCTGGCGCTCTGTACTGTCCTCTATCAGCTGAATGAGGGCGTATTCCTTGTCGTACTGCGCGTCCAGGGAGGAATTGACAGCGGCCATGCCCTCGGCGGCGGCCACCATGGCGTTTTCATACACGGTGGCGCTGACTTCCTGTCCACGGGCTTCCGCACGGGCCACCTCGGCTTCCACCTTGTTTCGGATAGTGTCGAAGCCGTCTGTGTCGGCGGCGGACAGGTGGTATTTGACCTCGATGGCCTCGCGGGTGTTGATGAGCTCCTGCAGGCGGACTTTATCTCGCTCCGACAGCTTCCTGTTCTGCTTCTTTTTCAGCAGCCGGGCGATCTCTTTGTCCATGGAGTCCAGGGTATCGATGTCGGCCTGCAGCTGCGCGGACACAGAGGTATATCCGGCATTGTCAGCGGTTTCCTTCAGGCTGGTGAGCTCCTCACGGGTGCTGGCGGTCAGGCTCTTGAAGGAATCCGTCCATTCCGAAACGATCTCGTTGGTTTCCTTCTTACCGTCCGACCAAACGTCCAGCAGACCATTCAGCCATTCGCGGCTGTTCCCAGTGGCCCGCTTGAAGTCGTCCTTGCTCATGCCGAAGAAGGACAGGCCCTGGCTGCTGCCGTAGAAGGTTTCTGCGGCGGTTTCCTTCCAGGACTTGGCGGTCTTCGCCATACCTTCCAGCGCTTCGCGGGCGGCTTTCGCTCCGGACGCGACGTCCGCCAGCTTTACCGCGCCGTACACCAGCGCAGCGGCAAGAGCAACCATGGCCACCTTGGAGGAAGCCAGCACCTTTACCAGCCCGCCAATCCCGCCGCCCGCCATGGAGACGGAAGCGGAGAACTTGCCGATGGCCGTGAAGGCCTTTCCCAGGGCTCCGGTGACGGTGCCGACCGCACCCACGACCTTCCCCAAAACCAGCACGACGGGGCCGACAGCAGCGGCAAAAGCGGCCCATTTCACGATGGACTGGCGCTGCGTCGCATCCAGAGACAGGAACTTCTGCAGCAGGGCGTTGGCCTTGTCGATGATTTGCTGGATGGTCGGATTCAGGTCATCGCCAATCTGACGGGCGAACATGAGCGCCGTATTCTTCAGGTTGGTCAGCCGGGATTTCGTGGTAGCATACCGCTTGTTGGCTTCATTGGTCAGGGCGGCATTCTCTCTCCATGCCCTGTTGGCAGTCTCCTGTGCGCGGGAGAAAAGCTCTGTTGCGTTGGTGGAGCGCAGCAGGGTGTCACGCAGGCGGACTTCCTTGATGCCGATCTCTTCCAGGGTGGCGATGGCGCTTTCGCCTTCCTCATCCATTTTGGATAGGCCGACGATGAAGGACTGGAATGCCGCTGCGGGATCGCTGTCCCACAGGGCTTTGAACTGCTTAGCTGTCATGCCGGAGACCTTCGCAAAGTCCTCCAGGGCATCGCCGCCAGTCGCAGACGCGACTTCCATTTTCACCAGCGCTTTGGAGAAGGCGGAGCCGCCCATCTGGGATTCAATGCCAACAGAGGAAAGCGCTGTAGCAAAGCCCAGAATCTGCGCTTCTGACAAACCGACCTGCTTGCCCGCGCCAGCAAGGCGCATGGACATGGCCAGGATTTCAGATTCTGTGGTGGCGTAGTTGTTGCCCAGATCCACTAACGCAGAGCCGAGATTCTGGAACTGGCCCTGGCTCATGCCCATGATGTTGGCAAACCGGGCCGCTTCACTGGCGGCATCCGCAGCCACCAGGTTGGTGCTGTTGCCCAGGTCGATCATGGTGCGGGTAAATTCAGCCAGGTGCTCATTCTCAATGCCCAGCTGGCCTGCAATGGACATGACCTCTGCGATATCCTCTGCGGACGCGGCAACCTCCGTGCTCATCTGCTTGACGGACTGTGAAAGACGGTCGTATTCTTCCTCGGTGGCGTCCACGGTCTTGCGGACATCCGCAAAAGCGTACTCATAATCCACGGACGCCTTCACGGCGGCAGTGCCCAGGGCCGTAATGGGAGCCGTGACATGGGTGGTCAGACGTTTCCCGGCCTTAGTCATGGCCTTGGAGATGGTCTCACACTTCTTGGAGATAGCAGTCAGGCTTTCGCCGGCCTGCGTCCACGCGGACTGCATGCGGTAAAGCTGTTCGGTGAGCTTTCTGATCTCCGCTTCTGTTTCCCGGACGGATGCCTTGGCGTTATTCAGGTCGGTCTGGGCCTTGCTGACAGCGTCAGCGCTGTTCTGCATGGTTTTCTGCAGAGCCTTGACCTGACCCTCCAGCTTGGTGACCTCGGCGGTGGCATCCGCATATTCTTCCTGGTACCGCTCCAGATTCTGCTTGGCGGCGATGGTCGCGGAATCCGTTTCGCCCAGGGAGTCACGATAATTCTCATAGGCAACGGTAGCCGCTTCCACCTCGAAGCGCAGGTCTTCCTGCCGGGCTTTAGCCTGCTCCAGCCGCTGTGTGTAATCCTGATGGCGGTTGTAGTTTTCCTTAAGCTTATCGTTCGCCGCAACCAGCGCCCGGCTGTACTGTTCCACAGCCCGCTGCTGCTGAGTCAGCTTCTGTCCCAGCATGGACAGCTTGGATTCCGTTCCGGCGATGGTCTTCTCATAGTTCTCAACGCCAGCGCCTGCCAGACGGAAGGTGGACTCGGCTTCCTTGATCTGCTGGTTGATGGTGCGCATATTGCGCGAGAAATTGCTGGAGTCCAGCGACAGCGCGACCACCAGTTCGCGCAGGGTTTCTGCCATAAAGTTCACCTACTTTTCCATTGTGGTTTTGGAGCAGTGAGAGTACAATAGGAACGCTCGCGAGAGCGTATTTATCCCCGGAGGATGTTAACATGGAAAGCATACTCAGACTTTTCAGCAATTCTGGAGTATTTCCTTTGTTCATACTGGTTTTTGTCTGTGTTACTTTTGTCGTGTTCCGATTTGCCACAAGTAAGATCAAACGGCTCTACAGTGCCTTTTGTATGTGCATCTGGGGCTTTGGGCTGCTCTATGTGACATGGCTTTCCAGAACCGCTATCATGGAGACAAGATTCAATTTAATTCCTTTCCAGCAGGATGACGGAACTATTGCGTTTGATTACATCACAAACATTGTTATGTTTATTCCTTTTCCAATGCTGCTGTATGGAATCTTACAAAGGAAAATGAAGATGTCCGTGTTGGCAGGGGCAGGAATCGGCCTATCCCTCGCAATAGAGCTTCTACAGCTTATTACTCATCGTGGAATTTGTGATATCGATGATTTTCTGCTGAACAGCATTGGAGCAATCATCGGTGCAGTTGCCACAGGTTTACTGATGAAAAGCGAAAAGCAGAGATGAAAAGCGAAAAGCAGAATTGAAGTTACGGTTTTACCCCCGGCCAGACTTCATCAATGAAGCGCTGCCGGGGTTTCTTCTTTTCCTGCTCCCGCCGGACGTCCCATGCCCGCAGGCGCAGAAAGCCCAGCATGTCCATCTCGTCAATTTCCTTCATGCGCCAGCCGTTCTTCATCAGTTCGTTGTAGGTGGCGTACACATATTCCGGCAGCGTCAGGCTTCCTGCGGAATCGTCACTTCCGGATTCTCCGCCTCCGCCAGAATCTGCTCCGCTTCCTGCACCGCCGGAATCGTAGGGAAAGTGTCCAGCACCTCCGTAGTCTGGGTCTGGGTGGCCATCAGCGCCAGCGCAATGTCGTGCATCAGGCGGTCGGCGGGATAGTTATCGTAGACCTCGTCCGGGGTGAACTGGTTGTTGAACAGGATGCAGAACCATTTCACCATGGTGTCCAGGGCATCGGTCACGGTCAGCTGCTCCTGGGAGACGTTCTTCCCCTCGGTCGCGTCCTGGGACAGACGCACCAGCCTGCCGTACATTTTGGAAGCGGGCTCCATTTCGCGCAGGGCCCTGCCGGAAACGAAGTCCACAGTGTATTTCTTTTCACCGAGCGTACAGGTGATCATATTCATACCTCCAAAACTTCAAAAGTAGCTGCCGCACAGCGTCACGGCCATGCGGCAGCGGGGTTAGTCTCAGGGTGCGGGCGTGATTACGGGCGTGTACACGGACTGCAGGAAGGTTTCGCCCTTCTCAGCCGTGAAGCCGTTCTCGCCCTCGTCGGCGACCGCCTGGTAGCGCCCGTCATGGGTGCGCTTGATGGCAGTCCATTCCACGTCGCCCGTCTGGCGGGTGATGGTGGTGCCTTCCTTGGTGGCGTAGTTCTCGGTCAGGGGCTTTGCCCGTACCTTGTATAGCCACACATAGCGGAACTTGTGGTTGGACTTTTCGCTCTTGAAGCCCACGGCGAAGTACGGAGGCTTGTCCGTGGAAGAACGGATCAGGACGCCGTTGTCATCGATCTGGTTGCCGAAGATCTTCTCCTGGATGGCCAGCGGAATGTCCGCCATCTTTGTGGTGAAGGTGAGCTCAGGATCGGGATACAGAACATCGAATTCGATGTCGTCGGCGTACTGGATGTCCGGGTCGCCGTTCTCAGGGGTGATGCTGGCTTCAATCGCGCCAGCCACCAGCTGCAGATCGCCATAGGTCAGGGTTTCCTCGGTGTCGACCGTCAGCGGGGCGATCACCATGTTCTTCAGGCCGACCGTAGAAGAAACAGTCGGAGAAGCCGCAGGAGTATTAGCCATAATGATTTACCTCCAATTCATCGGTTCTTGAGCTCGTCCCGCAGGACGCGCTTGATTTCGGAAAAGGCCTCATCGGCCCGGGCGTCAAAGGCAGGGCGCACAAAAGGATGCGCGGGGGCCGGAGCAGGCCCGCCGTGCCCAAACTCCACAGGATTGGCGTAGTACGCGCCGTTCTCGGAGTGATGGACACCGATGGTGACCTGCTTTCCGCCTCCGCGCTTTTGCTTGACCTTGCCCGTATGGATGGACGAGTGCAGGGCATCCGTGATGATCTTCGGGTCGGTGCTGGCATTGTGGAGCATCTGCTCCTCGATGGGCACAGCGCCTGCCTTCAGGGCACGGCTCACGCCCGGCCCCTGATCCAGCGCGTAGGCCATGTTGACCATGTCATTCTGGAGATCATCAAAGCCCCTCAGTTCAATTGCCATAGTCCACATCCTCCCTCCAGCACCATGTCCACTGCACCGTGTACTGCCGGGTGGCCGTATCGTAGGCTGGCTGGTTGTAGCCCTTGTCGGATTCCTCCACCATGAAGAAGCCGTAGGCGTACATGGCCTGCCGGATCGTATCCGCCATGTCGGTCGGGTCGATGTCACTCCACAGGTTCAGGTACACATAAGTGCGGAAGCTGGTCACATGATCGTCGTGATGGCTGGCTTCCGTGGTGGTCGTGGAATAGACACAGTACTGCACGGGCGGATTCTGGTTGGGCGAAGTGGCCCGCCAGACGCCTGCGTAAACCGGAATGCCGATATCCTTGAGCGCCGCATTGACCTGCTTCATCCGCTTACCCCCTTGGCGATGGAAGCCTTCAGGCCCAGATAGGTGCGTTTGAAGCTGTACTCGCCCAGAGTGGAGATGTTCCATTTATCTCCCTGAAAGCGCACCCACATGCCGGGCTTGATATCCTCCCGGTACCGGATGGTGAAATTGATGACGGCCTCGGTGTTCATGACATCGGCGCTGCGGTAGTTCTGGTTCCCGGCGTCCGTCACAGCGGCCCATACGCGGCATACCACCACATCCGTTGGTTCCGGATAACCGTTTTCATTGATCTGGTTCTCGGTGTATCCGATCTCGATCATGTGACGCAGGTCTCCGGGATGCGGATCGCTGTCGAAGTTTTTATAACCGCGCATGCAGCGTCACCTCCGTCAGAACATTTTCTCCGGATCGCGGTACGGATACAGCAGGCTGTCGAAGGCCATCCGGGTAGCCTTGTAGGTGGTCATGTCCGGGATGTCCCGGTTTTCATAGTAGAAGCTGGTCATGAGGATGACCGCCAGACGGACAGGTTCAGGCACATCAGGGACGTTGCCTTCCTCATCCGGCTCCGGTTCAAACTGTACCCGGCAGTAATCCTCGGCGGCGGTCTGCGCCTGCTTGATCAGGCTTTCGATGTAGTCGTCCTCCTCATCGTGCTGGATGCGCAGATGGGTTTTGACCTCATCGACGGTGACGATCATCAGGGGTCACCTGCCTCCTGAGCCATCAGTCCGGCAGTGCGCAGCGCAGCAAGCAGGCGGTTGTAATCCTCCCGCAGGCCAGCTACGGTGGTCGCCTCGCTGTCAGCCAGAAAAGGCAGTGCAGTGACCGGGCTTCCGGCAGGCAGATCGAACAGCCCTTCACCGCCTTCCACGGTCGCGCCAGGCAGAAAGGTCAGCTTCCCGCCGATCACCAGTTCATTGCCGCCGTGGGCAAAGTAGTTTTTGGTATTGCTCATCTGTTTTCACTTCCTTCTGGAAAGGGAGCCACCCGCGATGGATGGCTCCCTGGTCGTTACGCCTGCTGCAGTACCTTCACGGCTTCAGGCAGGATCAGCTTGCCGTCCACACGCTGGGACGCCAGGAAGCCGACCTGGCCCGTGGGAGCGTAGAGCTCGTTCAGGCGCTTGAAGCTGCGCCCCTCGCGGTCAGCCACCCAGTAGTAGTTCAGGTCGCCGAACAGGACGGTCTTGGCACCAGCCGCCAGCGTGGGCATGAAACCGGAGGTGTAGACCGGACGGTTCAGGATGGTGTCGGGGGTTCCGGCGGTCACAGAGGGCTGCCAGATGTAGTCGCCGCCGCCAGTGGTCTTGAGCTTCCGCAGGGCCTTCACGGTCGCGTCGTTCATGATGAACACAGCATTCCGGCGGTACGGAGTGCGCAGGCTGTAGAACAGATCCATCACCTCGTCAAAGGTGATCTTGTCCGCAGCCGCAGCAGTCGCTCCGGTTTCCGCGCCGCCAGTCGCGGCCAGGATGCCCAAGGGACGCCCGGTGCCATTGCCAGTGAAGAAGGCTTCCTCTTCGGCAGCGCCGATACGGCGGGCAAACTCACGGGCAATGTAGCTGGGAACATCGAAAACGGAGTCGTTCAGGAGCTCCTCAGATACCTTGATCATGGTCGCCAGCTTGTACGCGCCGATGGAAACCTGACCGAAGGTGTCATCGCTCTCAGGATAGGCAGCTTCCTCATCAATCCAGCTTGCGGTTCCCTTGGACGCGACCACGGGGATCTTCCGTTCGCCGGAAGAGGTGTGGATCACATGAGCCAGCTGACGGAAGATGTTCTGCTCCTCCAGCGCTTCGATCAGGGTGCGTTCATACTCGTCAGGGACGAGATATCCGCCCTCGGTATCGGTGCCGACATGCAGGGCATTCAGCACTTCATGGGGAACGGACTTGTTCCGCATGACCTTCCAGAAGCTGGTGTTGTAGCCCTTAGTGCCGCGTCCGGTCTTGCTGACAGGTTCCTCGTCCAGCCGGGTGACAAGCGCAGAAGACAGCGGCTTGCTGGTGGCCTTGGACATCTCCACATCGAGGGCTTCCAGCTTCTCCAGCCGCACGACCTCCTTGCCGAGCTTGTCCACTTCATCCATCATTTTGTTGAAGATGGCGTCGTCCTCTGCGGACAGGGTGCCGTCCGTGCCGCGATGGCTTTCCAGAAAAGCCTTGGCGGCGTTCCAGGTCTGTACGCGCTTGTCGCGCAGGTTCATGAGTTCATTCATAATGATCATCCTCCTCAAAGGTACTTGGTGCGCTGCAGGCGGGCTTCCGCTTCCGCAGCAGGTACACGGTTTTCATCGACCAGGGCCTTTTCAGGCTCAGGCTTGGGAACGGAAGCCATCACGCGGTTCATAAGGCAGGCCGTTGCCGTCTTCCGGGCAAAAGAAAAGCCCGACACGTTTTGGGTGTCAGGCTGCGCATCGCCCTCGGCGAACATAACCTCGTCACAGAAACCGAGTTTCCTGGCTTTCCAGGCGTTCATCCACGTTTCGCTGTCCATGAGATGGCTCAGTTTGGTACGGGACTGACCAGTCTTGATCTGGTAGGCGTTAATGATGCTCTCTTTTACCTCATCCAGCAGCTGGATGGCTTTCCGCATTTCATCGGAATCGCCCATGGCTGCGGTGAAGGGATTGTGGATCATCATCATACTGGTGGGGCTCATGCGGACATGCGTGCCCGCCATGGCGATCACGCTGGCAGCGCTTGCCGCCATGCCGTCGATCTGCACAGTGACATCATGGGGATAATCCATGAGCATGGTGTAGATCTGACTGGCCGCGATGCAATCGCCGCCGGGGCTGTTGATGTGAAGCGTGATCGGGCCGTCCCCGGAGAAAAGCTCCTCCTTGAACATGGCCGGGGTCACGTCGTCCGCAAACCAGCTCTCCTCAGCGATCACGCCTTCCAGATAAAGGGTGCGGGTCTCATCATCGTTTTTGACCCAGTTCCAGAAATGACGCATGGGGATCACTTCCTTTCACGGGAGCGCTGCTCGGCTGTCTGCGTCGGTTCAGCCGGGGTCTGCGCCTTCATGGCAGTTGTAATAGGGATCATGTTGCCGTTGACCAGATAGGCGTCGCCGCCTTCTTCCTTCGGGATCGGGTTCTGGTTCTCCAACGCCCGGATATCGTTGGCGCTCATCCAGCCGTTCTGGCGGGCAATGGCATAGCCCTCCATCCGGGATTTGTAGTCGCCGCGCATCAGGCCGTCGATGTTGAACTGCACATAAAAGCGCCCCTTCTCCTGATCGGTGAAGAGAGCGCGGTTCATGGACTGTTCAATTCGGACGAGCCAGGGCCGGATGGTGTGTACGGCAAAGTCGATGCTCTGGTGCTCAATGTTCGAGAAAGTAGCGTGCTCAAGGTTGCCAACCAGATGAGGCGGCACCCGGAAGATGCGGCAGATCTCATCCACCTGGAACTTCCGCGTCTCGAGGAACTGTGCCTCGTTGTTCGGAATGCTCAGGGGTGTGAAGGTCATGCCCTCTTCAAGGATCGCCACACGGTTGGAATTGGAAGAGCCGCCATAGGCTGAGTTCCAACTTTCCCGGACGGCCTTCGGATTCTTCACCGTATTTGGGTGCGTCAGGATACCGGAAGGCCGGGCACCATTGGAGAAGAACTTGCTGCCATATTCTTCGGACGCGATGCCAAGGCCGATGGCGTTTTTCTCCAGCGCAATGGGACTGTAGCCGATGATGCCGTCGAAGCCCAGACCGGGGATGTGCAGGATATCCTGCGGCTTGATCACCACGGTCTTGCCGTCGCTGGTGGTATAGGTGTACGTCAGGTTGCCCTTGCTGTCCCGATCCACATCCATGTGATCCGGGAGCAGCGGATATAGGCCGACCACCGTATTCTTTCCGCTGCGGATGATCTGGCTGTAGCTGTTTCCGTAGAGAAGAAGATGCGCCAGCATGACTTCCCTGAAAACGAAGGAGGTCATTTCCGCATTCGGTTCATCGTGGAGCAGGTGGTACAGAGGGTGGTCTCCGGCTTTCAGGTTGCCGTCGTCCGTCGCCTCATATACACCCAGCGGCAGACTGGCTACCGTTTCCGAGATTACCCGGACACAGGCGTACACCGTGGAAAGCTGAATGGCTGTCTGCGCGGTGACGGATTTGCCTGCGCCGCTGGTGCCGAAGTAGAACACAGGGGCGGCACTGACGCTGTCACGGGGCTTGTCCCGCGCACGGAAGAGACCGGAAAATGGATTCTTCATGTTGTCCTCCAATCTTATAGGCCGGAGCCCGTTTTCTTGTCATGGCATCCCTTGCAGAGCGGCTCCCAGTTCGTCTGATCCCAGAACAGCCGCTGGTCGCCCCGGTGCGGAATAATGTGATCCACAACGGTTGCAGGGACGACCTTGCCCTCCGCCTGGCAGAAGGCGCACAGCGGATGCTGCTTCAGGAAGAGAGCGCGGGCCTTACGCCAGCGGCTGTCGTACCCACGGGCATCCGCACCGCCGCGCAGCCTGTCGCCGCTCCATTCCATATGATCCTTACAGAACACCTGACCCTGTTCGCAGAAGCCCGGACATCCGGGATAGCGGCAGGGTCTTCTTGGTTTTTGGGGCATTTTGCACCTCCGTCAGATAATCAAAAGTCCACGGGTATCGTAGACGGATTCGCCACCCTGATTCTTCATAGCCCTGTCCAGCGCCATGACCAGCGCAACCGCGCCGTCCACCTTCTCCGTGGATTTTTCTTTGTCGATTTTCAGGTTCCCAGCAGGATCAGTGCGCACGAAGGCATTGTCCATGTTCCACCGGAGCACCGGGTGCCCGCCGTGATTCAGCTTCCGCTCCAGCACGATGCGCATCAGTTCCTTGGTCGGCGGCGACATATCCCGGAAGCCCTGTCCGAAGGGCACCATATTGAAGCCGTCATCCTCCAGGGTCTGCACCATCATGGTGGCGTTCCATCGGTCGTAGGCTATTTCCCGGATGTTGAAGCGTTCTCCCAGCTTGGTAATGAACTGCTCGATAAAGCCGTAATGCACCACGTTGCCCTCGGTCGTATGGATGAAACCCTGGCGCTCCCACTTGTCATACATCACATGGTCGCGCCGGACGCGCAGCTGCATGGTTTCCTCCGGGAGCCAGAAGTACGGCAGCACGATGTACTGTTCTTCGTCATCCCCCGGCGGGAACACCAGCACCATGGCCGTCAGGTCGCTGGTGCTGGAAAGGTCAAGCCCGGCATAGCATGCGCGGCCTTCCAGTTCATACTCATTGACAGCACCGCCGCATTCATCCCATTTGTCCATGGGCATCCAGCGGATGCTCTGCTTGACCCATTGATTCAGGCGCAGCTGACGGAACATGTTCTCATCAGCGGGGGTCTCCTGGGCCTTGCGGAAAGCGTCCCGCACCTTGTCAATGGAGATCGTTTTGTCCAGGGAGGGATTAGCCTTGTACCAGTTCTTTTCATCCGTCCAGTCGGCGTCATCCGGCAGACCGTAGAGCACCGGGTAAAAACGGGGATCATCCTTCCTGCCCTCGATGATGTCCAGTGCTTTTTGATGAACCTCCCAGCAGATGCTGTTCCGGTCGGTGCCCGCCGTTGTCAGCAGGAACCATAAGGGCTGCTTCCGTGCATCGCCGCTGCCCTGGGTCATGACATCATACAAGGCGCGGGTAGGCTGGGTATGAAGCTCATCAAAGATGCAGGCGCTGACGTTCAGGCCGTGCTTGGTGGCCACTTCACTGGACAGCACCTGATAAATGCTTCCTGTTGGCTGGTAGACCATTCTTTTGGTGGAAGGAATGATCTTGATGCGCTTGCTGAGCGCCGGGGACTGCTTTACCATGTCCACAGCCACATCAAACACGATAGCCGCCTGCTGACGGTCGCTGGCGCAGGAGTAAACCTCCGCCCGCCACTCGTCATCGTTGCACAGCATATTCAGGGCAATGGCAGCGCCGAGCTCACTCTTTCCGTTCTTCTTCGGAATCTCAATGTAGGCCGTGTTGTACTGCCGCATGGAGGGATCATCGTCCCGGACGGTACCAAACACATCCCGGATGATCTTTTCCTGCCAGGGCAGCAGCTTGAACGGCTCCCCGTGGAATTCTCCCTTGGTATGCTTCAGGCACTCAATGAACTGCGTCACCCGGCGGGCTTTCGCTTCACTGAACATCCTGCCAGCCTCCCTTCAGGACGGATTCCATCGGGTCGTCGCTGGCCGCGCTGTCGCCGCTGTTGGCATAGAGCCGTGCCCGGCTGGCAGGCGTAAGGCCAAACTCTGAACAGAAGGACTGCATGATTTTCAGGTTCTGCATGGCGATTGATACCTGTGGCACCTGTTGTACATAGCCGCTGGGTGTTTTGAAGATGGTGCCGTGTTGGGACAGGAACTCTTCAGCCTCCCGCCAACGGGCGTAAGCCTGGCAGTACCCGGCGAAGGCTTCCATGTCATGTTCGGTGAGAACACCCATGGCAATCAGGGAGGGAGCCAGACGCTTCCATTCCTTCTTTGCTTCCGGCATCAGCCAGGCAGGACACTTTACGTTGTCCTGGGGCGGCGTCGGCTCATCCTTGTTCAGCGGTCGTCTGCCCTTGCCCCGGTCGCCCTCCAGTTCTTTTAGCGCCGTAGGCAGGGGCTTTCTTCCTCTGGTGGCCATCTGGTTTCACCTCCGTTTCTCTTGAAAAGTGTGTTTCTGCGGCACTGTTACTTGCTCTCAGCAATACTGTCGTAGGGCAGTGTCTGGCCGTCCCGCAGCACGGTGATCTCCTGATCCGGGTATTCCTGCTGGAAGCGCTCGACAATGACCGTCGCATATTTCGGATCAAGTTCCATCGTCCGGCAGATGCGGTCGGTCTGTTCACAGGCCATGAGGGTGGAGCCGCTGCCGCCAAACAGATCCATCACCACCGCATTGGGCGCGGAACTGTTCTTGATGGGATAGGCCAGAAGCGGGATAGGCTTCATGGTGGGATGGTCGGCAGACTTTTTCGGCTTATCGAAATTCCAGATAGTGGACTGTTTCTGGTCGGAGAACCACTTGTGTTTCCCATTGGGCAGCCAGCCGTAGAGCACAGGCTCATGCTGCCACTGATATGGGCTGCGGCCCAGCACCAGACTGTTCTTCACCCAGATGCATACCCCGGAGATGTGGAAGCCGCTCTCCTTGAACGCCCTGCGGAAGTTCAGCCCCTCGGTGTCAGCATGGAAGATGTACGCACTGCCGCCCTCGGCCATATGCGCGGCCATGTTTTTGAAGGCTGCCAGCAGGAACAGGAAAAACTGCTCGTCGGCCATGGAGTCGTTCTGGATTTTCTTTCCGTCAGCGGATTCATAGGCCACATTGTAGGGCGGGTCGGTTACCACCAGATTGGCCTTAACGCCATCCATGAGCAGGTCAACGGTATCCGGATCAGTGCTGTCCCCGCACATCATGCGGTGTCGTCCCAGCGTCCAGATGTCGCCCGGCTGCACATAGGGCGTAAGCTTGTCCGGGTCGATATCGCAGTCGTCGTCATGAACATCCTTGTCATGCACCTTGCTGAACAGGTCATCCACCTCGGCGGCGTCAAAGCCCGTCGCCCCCAGGTCATAACCGGAAAGCTGCAAGTCCTGCAGAAGCTCCGCCAGGGCCACCGGCTCCCAGTCGCCCGTGGCCTTGTTGAGCGCGATGTTCAGGGCTTTTTCATCCGAAGGGTTCTCGATGTGCACCACAACGCAGTCCACCTCAGTCGCTCCTTCAGCCTTCAGCACCTTGTAGCGCTGGTGACCGCCGACGATGTTGCCCGTCACCTCGTTCCAGACGATGGGATCGACATACCCAAAGTCGTGCAGGCTGCGCTTGATTTTCTCATACGCCGGGTCGCCGGGCTTCAGGTCTTTCCTGGGGTTGTACTTCGCGGGCTTCAGCATCTCAATCGGCATCGTCCGCATGTTCAGATTCGTATTCATCGTTTACCTCCAATACAAGAAACCAGTCAAGATAACAGCCAAGATAAAAATGGTTAAAACGAGTACCATTCAAGAAACCAGTCAAGATAACATGTAAGTTCTTGATAATTTGCGCCAAGCGGCGTATAATAGACAGGAAAGCGAGGTGCTTTACTTGGAACATTATGTACCGCCATTTTCCATCACCAATCAGATGCTGACGCTGGTTGCTCAGATTGCCGAAAAAACAGGAAGGGTCACCGGCTACCGCTCCTTTGAAACTAAACCCCATCTGCGGCGCAATAACCGCATTCGCTCCATTCATTCCTCCCTGGCCATCGAAGCTAATTCGCTATCTCTGGACGAGGTGAAAAGCGTCATCAGCGGGAAGGCGGTCATTGGCCCACAGAAAGAAATCCAGGAAGTCAAAAATGCCTATCAGGCTTACGATATGCTGGGTTCGTTCGATCCTTACTCTCTGGATGATCTTAAAAAGCTGCATGGCGTAATGACCTACCTGACAGTGCAGGAATCCGGTGTGTTTCGCAACCACAACGAGGGTGTATTCAACGGCGACAGATGTATTTTCATGGCCCCGCCGCCGAAGCTCGTGCCGGATCAAATGCGTTCGCTGTTCGATTGGATGAAGGCCGCACGCGGCGACGTGCATCCGCTGATACTGTCCTGCGTGTTCCACTATGAATTTGTGTTTATCCATCCCTTCGCGGACGGCAATGGACGCATGGCTCGTCTCTGGCAGACGGCTCTGCTCTCTGAATGGAATCCCATTTTCCAGTATCTGCCGCTTGAAAGCCGCATCCATGAATTTCAGGATGGATATTATGATGCTATCTCTGCCTGTCATGCTGCGGGGAATTCTGATGCGTTCATCACCTTCATGCTCGATAAGATCGACATGACATTGGATTGGGCGCTTAATCAAGTTTCGGAAAAGGACGCCTATCTTACCGCCGAGGTGCAAAAGCTGGTGGAAATTATGGAATATGACGTGCCTTACTCCGCCGCACAGCTTATGGAGAAACTGGGGCTAAAATCGCGGGATAACTTCCGCAAACTGTATTTGCTTCCCGCGCTGGATCAGGGGCTGATCGTTATGGGGATTCCAGATAAGCCCACCAGCCGCAACCAGACCTACATCCGAAAGTAATCGCATACCATCGTCTCCTTCGCCGTCCTTCGGGACGGTCTTTTTTATGCCTTTTGGGGCCGATACCCCCACCCCCGAATTTGTCGGAAATTCACGCGTGAGGGGGGCGCGGTCTCCGCCAGGCACACCCAGGGATCCGACCACCCCCTCCCGGGCACACCTCGGCCCGGCGGCTGGGCACACAGACCCGCCCGCCGACTTCGCCAGAGCAAAGTGGAGAAGTGTGCCGCCCGCCGGACTTCTTCACGGCAAAGCGGAGAAGTGCCGTCCGCCCGGACTTCACCAGAGCAAAGTCGGAAAGTGTGCCCGGCGGCGGTTCCGGGCGGCGGGTCGGTGTGCCCGCCCGGGCGGCAAAAACCGCCCGGCGAAAAAAAAACCGGGGTTTTTTCCGGCCCCTACGCGCATGTATAAGGAAGCGCGGCCTCCTTTTTCGCAAAAAAAACCGTTGACTTTTCGGCCCGGCAGAGTGATGGATGTACGCACCAGGCGGGAAACCGCCCATAAGGCACAGCCGGGCCGGGCGGGAGAAGCCGCCGCCGGGCGAAAGGAGCACACCCCATGAAAAACCAGACCTTCGGCATCGAGATCGAGATGAACCACATCACCCGCCAGCGGGCCGCGCAGGTGGTCGCGGAAACCCTCGGCGAAGGAGCGACCTTCCGGCACACGGGCGGTGCCTACGACGCTTGGGAGGTCACCGCGCCGGACGGGCGGCGGTGGAAGCTGGTCAGCGACGCGAGCATCGCCGGGCCGCGCGACCAAGGCACAGAGTTCGTCAGCCCGATTTCCGCTGGGAAGACATCGAAACGGTGCAGGCCTGCGTCCGGGCCCTCCGGGCGGCTGGGGCACACGCCGACCCCTCCTGCGGCATCCACGTACACGTCGGCCTTGGGGAGCACACCCCCAAAACCCTGCGGAACTTGGTCAACTTGGTCAACGCCAAGGAAGACCTCCTGACCCAAGCCCTCCAAATCAGCCCGGAGCGCCGGAGCCGCTGGTGCCAGCCCGTCGACCCGGACTTCCTCGCGACCCTGAACCGCCGGAAGCCCGCGACCTCCGAGGACTTCGCCCGGATTTGGTACGACGATCGCGACTGGGCCTACCACGCACACCAGCACTACGACCCCTCCCGGTACCACCTGCTGAACCTGCACAGCGTTTTCCAGAAGGGCACCATCGAGTTCCGCGCCTTCAACTCGACCCTGCACGCGGGCGAGGTCAAAGCCTACATCCAGCTTTGCCTTGCGATTTCCCACCAAGCCCTGACGGTGGCTTCCGCAAGCCCTGCCCGCCCGGTCACCGACAACCCGGCCTACACCTTCCGGTGCTGGCTCCTCCGGCTGGGCATGAACGGCGAGGAGTTCAAGACCGCCCGCACACACCTCCTGAAGCACATGCCCGGCAACGCGGCTTGGAGGAACGGTGCCGAGACCACCCGCCGGGCCTCCTGAACCCGGCGGCGCACACCAAGGAGGCCACAGCTTTGAAACCGACCCGCCTGAAGATGGCCCGGCGGCACCGGGCCGAAACCGGGCACAGCAATCGCCCGGTCGCGGGAAGCCACAGCCGAAGGTCGGCCCCCGAGCTTCCAAATCAAGCAGGGCACACAGCCCAAGGAGGTACACCCCATGATGAACCGGAATCAGGCCATCGCGTACGGAAAGTACATCGGCGTCCGCTGGCACATCTACAACAGCAACGGCTGTCTGGTCGGCGGCACCAAGACCCTCGAGCAGGCTCAGGCCATGAAGCGCCGCTTCGAAATCGAGGAGCGGAGCAACCCTTGGACACACGGCACCACCTGCTTCGAAATCCGCGAGGCCAAGTAAGCCCGCGCCAGCCACAGCTTTCAAATCGACAGGGCCGAGAGCCCGGAAAGGAACACACCATGAAAAAGCAGGACATCCGCAACGCGTACACCCAGAAGGTCACCGAGTTCCTGAATCAGGGGTACACCATTTTCCCGGACACCATGAATGGTTCGCAGGGCGAAATCGCGCACATCGACCTCACCAACGGCTCCGAAATCATCCGGGTTCTCCTTGAACGCGGGCTTTGCTGGAGCCACATCAGCGACGGCTTCCACGGCGGCGTGATCACCCTGACCGTCGGGCGGGCGGCGGCAGACACTTGGGTCGGCGACCGCTGGGACGGCACCATCTGGAACAGCCGACTGGAGCCCAGCTTCCAAATCAAGTGGGCTGAGGTCAACGGACGCGGCGAAGGCTGGTACCTCGGGCTCGACGAAGCCGCCAGCATCGGGCGCATCCGGATGGAGCGGTACCGCGCCAGCCACACAGACCGCCGGGAGACGCTGGACGGCGCTTTCAAATCGACGGCCCTGCGCTGGCTCCGGAAACAGCTGAAGATGAAAACCTGCAGGCTGGAAGACATCGAAAAGATGGAACGGGTCTGGAACGAGGACGGCAAACGCCGCTTCGAAATCACGGCGAAGGGCAAGCGGTACACCATCCGCTGAGACGCACGGCAACCGCTCCGGCGGTTCCGGTTGAGGGCTCCTGAATCGGGAACCTTCACCCGGAGCCACAGGCTCCCAAATCAAGAAGGAGGTACACAACCATGAAGTTCATCGACCTGAACGACGACAGGGTTTACACCCTGCAAGACCTGCGCCGCGATTGGGCACAGTTCCGGGAAGAATACCCGGAAAACCACGCGCCGGATTTCAAGACGGAGCTCTTCGAAATCCTGATGGCGACCATCAACGGCAGGAACGACCTCGAAATCATCGGCATGACACACCGGGAAATCAGCAGCCTGACCCTTCGCCTGCGGGCACAGCTTTTGAATTAAGCTGGGCTGCAGGCACACAAACGTATTGACTTCGCCGGGCGGCAGAGGGAAACTGAACCTGCCCGGCGCGGGAGCTTTGAAATCAAGGAGGACACAAAAAATGAAGTACATCGCTTACGGAAGCAACATGGTTCAGGAACAGATGGCATTCCGCTGTCCGGACGCCAGGCTCATCGGCACCGGGTACATCGCTGGAGCCCGGCTGGAGTTTTACCTCCACGCCACCGTCGAAAAGACAGGCGACCAGCGAAACCGGGTGCCCGTCGCTGTCTGGGAAATCAACGACCGCGACGAACGGAGCCTTGACCGTTACGAAGGTTACCCCAGCTACTACACCAAGGAGTGCTGGCCCGTGCACATGTCAGACGGCTCTCAAATCGAAGGCATGATTTACATCATGAAGATGATTCGCCAGTCGCCGCCCCACAGCGCCTACTACAAGGGCATCGAGGACGCCTACAGAAAGCTCGGCCTGCGCTCTCAAATCAACACCATGGTCTTTACGGAGGATGGAAGGAGATATACGAATGCAAATTGATGTGAATATGCAACTGTCACATATGTTGGCCAATGACATAGCTCGTAGCGGTGAAGAAAGCGCCATCCTTGATACTGTTCATGCGCTTCAAAGACCTGTTACTAGAGATTCTCTCAGTTCTGACATCCAAGAGGTTTTTCACATAACGATAGCTGATAGCAAGTTGGCAGCACATGTAAAAAACATGCTTTTGGATGGTCGATTAATCGAGCGAGATTTTACCCTAATCTTATCGCCATCGTCTTTGGAAACCATTACGCAGCAAATTATAAGCAATGAAGCTATTGAGCAAAAAGCTTTGTCATCATGGATCCACCAATTAGAGACTACTTTGAATCGTTGCTTGGATGATGTGGAAGCTATTTCAGTTAGGGGAGCAATAATCAAGTTTGTTGCTCGCTTCTTTATTACACACGGAGCTGGATGTTTTGATTTTATCAACGGAATCAAGGCACAGAAAACAGAAAAGCTTGATGACGTTGCGAATTTGATTGTGGAATCTCAGGAAGACTGTATTGTCGCGGGTTTGTCTAAACAAGAGTTCAGCCATTTTCTTGTCAGCATTTTTTCCAAAGACAAGACTGTGGAGCAGGAGGCTTATTTACTGATTCAATTACGAAAAGCAATCCAATACATCTCTATGGTCGTTGACGCTCCTAGTGGTGTGGTTTCTGCCGTACCACTAGCTGTCTTGAGTTGGATTGCAAAAACAGCTTGGAAAAAGATCAGAGGAAATATCGGTGGCTTTCTAACGGGGCGGTGTTCAAGATTTTCTGTAAGCGGGCGAACTGCGACGCACAAATGATTCCTGGAGCCTGAGGTCGCCGCCATTGGAAGCCCACAAAGGCAGCCACCGCGACAGCGGCCTGGCCTTGGCAGGTTGCCGGGGAAGTGCTAAAAAGGGTGGCCGACGGGAGGCCGGTAAAGCCTGTGATTCCCATCGCCGTCGGTGAAA
>ENA-UOJG01001304-UOJG01001304.1-human-gut-metagenome-genome-assembly--contig:-C47-NODE-1304-length-27311-cov-6.344768_pt1 | contig 27311 bp, 27 predicted proteins | sample MGYA00242340_ERZ723887 | MGnify/ENA metagenome assembly ERZ723887 | reverse complement strand
TAAAAAAGTTACTACTTGATTTCTTTTATGAATATAGTATAATATTATTACCATGAGATGTCAAGACGTCAGCCGTTTATTTCGATATGCTGACCTGAGAAAGTGAGATTTATATGCCGATTAAAGAAATAGAAGTTAAAAGCGTAATGACGAAATCCAATCTGCCTGTAGCGGATTTCTCTGTTAATCCCTATGTGGGATGCACACACGCCTGCAAATACTGCTACGCTTCCTTCATGAAGCGCTTTACCAATCACCCCGAGCCTTGGGGAAGCTTTGTCGATGTGAAGTACTGGCAGGAAATCAAGAATCCCACGAAATACGCAGGTAAGGAAGCCTTCATCGGTTCTGTAACAGACCCCTATCAGCCCTGCGAAGCGGAATATAAGCGGACAGGAGCCTTGCTGGAACAGCTGCAGGGAAGCGGAATAAGCATAAGTATCGCCACAAAATCAGACCTTGTTCTGCGGGATATCGATCTTATAAAAACATTCCCGAACGCCCGCGTTTCATGGTCTATAAACACCCTTGACGAGGATTTCCGCAGGGCGATGGACAACGGAGTAAGCATAGAGCGCAGGCTTGCAGCCATGAAGCAGTTTTACGATGCGGGAGTGCAGACAACCTGCTTCATATCTCCGATTTTCCCCGGTATCACCGACCTTAAAGAGATAATTCTCGCGGCGAAAGACAGGTGTAATCTTGTCTGGCTGGAAAACCTGAATCTGCGCGGCGACTATAAGGGAAGAATTCTTGACTGGATTCACGATAACCATCCCGAGCTGGATGGGCTGTATCACAGCATCTACGCGAAAAACGACCGCACATACTGGGCACAACTCGATGAGGAAATGAAGGAATTTACTGCCGCCAATGGATTTCCGTATGTCCGCGATGATGATTCGAATCGCCATTCGGTGAATTGCCGATTGTTGTGAATTACTTTTTCCATGAAGAGATTATACCGTCTGCTAAGAAAGGAAAGAATAAATAAGAATAGCACCGAATTGTCAAATGCAGTACAATTCGGTGCTGTTTTTCTATAATAATCTTGATTTTTTGATTGATACAGTATATAGCAATGAATATTGATGGCACATCTGCCACTGATTTTCAATGAGTGGAGCAATATTATGGAAATCAAACGTGAAAAATATCTGAACGACTTAATTAATCGTATGCACAACGGGCTGATTAAGGTAATAACAGGAGTACGCAGAAGCGGGAAGTCATATCTGCTTTTCATGAATATCCCGCTAACATTATATGTCCGGACTTGCGGACACCTATTTCTGGATTCAATCATTATTTTTATTGCTCCAACTTTTTGTTCGCAGGCTCGGGCGTTCAATGGTGACGACGTATTCACTGTTTAGGTATGTTTGTACTGCTTTTATCCTTAACTCTTTACTGTATTTCTTATTCTTGTGTGTTCTTCTAGGCATAAAATAACCCCCTTAGGTTGTCCTGAAAATTTTCGTTTTTTCATGTGACTACTCTAAGGGGAATTATATCAATCCATAGAATAGGGATTATTCTATGATTTTTTTGAACGCTTCGTAATTGGCAATCTCTCTTTCAGTGTGGAAAACGGCATACTCGATCGTATCGAAGTAGCGGAGGTAATCCTGCATCACTGTGTTGAACACTTTTGCCACGGTCTCGGGCGGATTTCTGAACGCTCCGCAGCCGAATGCCCCGAGGATTAAAACCTCGTTTTCGTTAGCAACCGCGATTTCAAATATTTGACAGATTCTTGCAGCCAATAGCTTTTCAAGCTCCTTTGGCGTAATCTTTGCTGCTGTATTACCTGCGTGAGGATTCATATAGTTGCTCGGGCGTTCACGGAGGTTAGGAGCTGCACAAGTCAGAATATTCACGCTCCACCAATCCTCTTTGGAAAGCGGTTCGGGGAAATTGATATCGCTCTTGAACACGCATACGTCGGGAGTATAGATGCAATCGTTATTGTACAGAGGATTCGCCGCCTTGCGATGCGGTTTGTAGAATGCGTCCCACATCGTATCGGTGTTCAGGCAAGGATATAGAGTCGTGCATCGGCAAATGCATTCTTCTTGCGCTGACGAGCCGTTCACCACACCGCCGCCCGGGTTAGTTGCAGAGGCGAAGTTCAGTACGCACACTTTCTTGCCTTGCTTGGCATAACTTTCGGCCGCTTCGAGCGAACGCTTTCCGCTGACAACTACCTTTGCATTTTCTGATTTGCTTGGTGCAGGTACATCAACGGTTACGTTCCCTGCAATGAACACCTGAGCCTCGGCTGATTTTTGAACAGCTTGTACTAACGCTTGATCGGTCGTATACCGCCGTTCTGTATCGCGAAATATCTCAGCATTTTTTGTTTTTCTGTCAATCATTTTAATGCTCCTTTCTTTAGCAGCATAGCATACAACATACCACAGAAAGAGTTGAAAATCCGGCGTTTTTTGACTTATTGTCTTACTGCGGCACCGACGTATCCAATTATCGTTAAACGGTTAGCCCAACTCTGTGCGTTTTCTGATACTGTTACCGCTTACAAATAAAAGCACATACTACTCATTCTTCTGCCTATAAATCTCTTTCAGATCCTCTATTGCTACTTCGGGTGCGAAAGTGTGAAAGATGAGCCAATTTCGTTTCATGGTTTCGGCGGGGGCTTGTTTATAAATTTCTCGGCTTTCTTCTCCGGTGTGAATGTTCCAGAATCGGTAGAGGTAACCCGACCAATAGAGAATCTCTTTATCGTAAATGGTGCCGCCCTTTGTGAGCACGGCGATGTCGGCAATCTCAGCAAGGAGATATTCCTCGCCAGCCCACTGCATACGGTTGTATTTGGAATCAAGCCAGCGAGCCACATCGGACATCATAAATGCTTTTATGAAGGTTGCGCTATCATAACCCTTCGCGGCTGACAGTTCAAACAGTCTGCCCTGTATATCACACATTTTCAGTTGGAGTCCGTTCATCGTTCTCTCCCTTTATTTTGCTTCGTCAAGTATTTCGTCGAAGAACCTTCCTTCTCGGCGATAGTTCTTACAAATATCGTTTGCCAGGTCAATACCTTTTTTACGGTTTGCTTCGCTCTCATCCTGAAGGAATCTGCGTTCAAGCATCGAGATCGGAACTTCTTTTTCAATTCTTATAGCTGCACAAGCCTTTTCTGTAGTTGCAACGTATTGTTTACCGAGCTTAAGAGCAGACAGGCTGTTCACAAGGGCGGCATCTGTAATGTTACCCATAAAGAAATTATCAAGCACATAGAACATTCTGTCATTTGCAATGCTTCCGATCACAAGATCCTTTCCGGCATCTATGCTGCTGTATCGATTATAAAAATCCGTATCCTTGATCTTATCCATTCTGCCGCGGTGTAAGGCAACGAGCATAGCCCAATCAAGATCTGCTTTGATCTCAACACTATCAAGATCGCGTATATCAATGGAGACGATATAAAACTTGGATTTATCAAAATCGCAGATTAGTGTCAACGGTTGTCCGGGATCGGTACCCATATAGAAGCCCTTGCCGAAGTCACACATCTCACGGCTCTTGGGCGCAATATTACCAACGATACCGGACTTGGAGCCATGGTATAGCAATATGCGTCCGTCCTCAAGATTGATCGACTCAGCTTCCGCTTTGATCTTATCAAGAATGGTTTGATATACGGAGATATTGTTTTCCTGACAAAAATTATATAACTGTGTTTGCGCCATACGATTCGGCAGGGTTTTACCGTTCTCCCAACGATTGATGGAGAGCGTAGTTGTGCCGAGGGCATTCGCAAACTGTTCCTGATTCATATTCGCCGCAGAGCGGATGGTCTTAATCAGTTCTTTCATCATATACCACCTATCATTTGTAGTCATCCTATATTATATACTATGATAGGTGATTTGTCAATTGAGGCAGACGTCTAATTTACAATTTTTCATGGAAAATTTGCATATTTCGGTTATGCCTACGATTTTGAAACGGTTATAAACTGAAGAAAAAACCTTCGGGAGCGGTTACTCTCGAAGGCTTTATGTTATGCATTATAGTATTTCTTTATCAACTCAATATGCTTATCGGTTTTTCTTTGGATGGCGAAGTTGGTGGTGACGGTGAAGTAGATGAGCCACTGCTTTGCCATGTATTATTCGTTGCAGCTTTTCTAAAAACTATTGACATTGGCACAATTCCATATTATAATACACTCCGCAAATCATCGTTCAGTAATAAACGTATGATAACAACAAAAATCACCCGCAAGGTTTGGAGATAAACTATGAGGATTCAACTTTCAGATCATTTTACATACGGTAAGCTGATACGCTTCACACTGCCGTCCATAGCCATGATGATATTCACATCAATCTATGGCGTGGTTGACGGCTTCTTCGTATCAAACTTTGCAGGAAAAACGCCTTTTTCTGCTATAAATATTATATGGCCTTTTCTGATGATAATGGCGACAGTCGGCTTTATGTTCGGAACAGGCGGTACAGCCATAGTTGCAAAAACCTTCGGCGAAGGCAATAAGGAAAAAGCAAACGAATATTTTTCGCTGTTTATCTATGTGGCGTTTGCGTTGGGCGTGATTTTCGCGATATTTGGCATAGTCTTTATCCGCCCGATAGCTGTTCTGCTCGGAGCGGAAGGGGAGCTTCTTGAAAACTGCGTCGTCTACGCCAGAATTATTCTTACCACTCTGCCGTTTTATGTATTACAGCTTTTGTTTCAGAGCTTCTTTCCCGCAGCCGAAAAGCCGCAGCTTGGTCTTGCGGTGACTGTTTCGGCAGGCGTCACAAACATGGTTCTTGATGCTGTGCTTGTAACCCTTTTGCCACAGGAATACAAGCTTGCAGGTGCCGCAATCGCAACGGCAATGAGCCAGTTTGTAGGCGGAGTAATCCCGCTTATTTACTTCTTCCGTAAGAACAGCAGTATTCTGCGCCTTGGCAAAACCACCTTTGACGGCAAAGCGATTCTTAAAGCCTGCACAAACGGCTCATCGGAGTTTATGAGCAATGTTTCAATGAGTGTTGTCGGTATGCTATATAATATTCAACTTCTGAAATATGCAGGAGAAAACGGTGTTGCCGCCTATGGCGTCATGATGTATGTCAGCATGATTTTCTCCGCAGCTTTTATTGGATATTCCATCGGCACAGCACCTGTTATCAGCTACCACAACGGCGCGCAGAATTATAAGGAATCAAAAGGTCTGTTCCGAAAAAGCCTGATTATGATAGGCGTCTTCGGCATTGCCATGGTAGCCGCGGCAGAGCTGTCGGCTATTCCTTTGGCGAAAATCTTTGTGGGATATGATGCAGAGCTTATGGCACTGACTGTATCGGGATTCAGGATATTTGCGCTGTCCTTCATATTCATGGGCTTCGCCATTTTCAGCTCGGGATTCTTTACCGCGCTTAATGATGGCTTGACCTCCGCACTGATATCCTTCCTTCGGACACTGGTATTTCAGATAGCCGCCGTTCTGCTCCTGCCGATGATTTGGGGGATTGACGGCGTTTGGATTTCTATTGTGGTCGCGGAAGTGATGGCGGTTGTTATCTCTGCGGTATTTCTTGTTTTAAGGCAGAAGGATTATCATTATTAAATTCTGTTTTGTAAATGAGTGCAACGCATAAGGTTTTGTTCCTGCTAGCCTGTTCAGAAATCTGAACATCATAAATCATACATCGTAATCCTTGCGGATGTCATCAAAAACGCTTTTTGCGCTTCTTGTTCTTCCTGCTGTGATGTCCGCATATCCTTTCTCCAATTCTGCACTCAGCTGTTCATCGGTTAAGGTGTCAATATTAATAGGTCTTGCAGATGGCAATTTAACCTCAAAAGGCAAGCCATTTTGCAGAACAATCTGTCTGTAGAACATAGTGATAGCGTTTGAAGCGGGAATGCCAAGGGAAGCAAGAATAGATTCCGCTTGTTCCTTGAGGTCCGGTTCAATGCGAGCATACAGGTTTGCTGATTTATCCATTATGAGTTTCTCCTCTCGTGATTATTATCTGATAATTATTATACGCTATTGCGCGCACAAAAGCAATACATATTTACAATATTTTCAATAAAACATACTTTTACATTCTGCCTCTTGACTTATTTATATCCTATGCTATAATAAGAAGTAACAGAAAGCAAACTACGCAACTGAGAGGTGTAACATGAACATAGCCGCCTACTGTCGAGTCTCAACAGACAAAGAAGACCAGCTAAACAGCCTCGAAGCGCAGAAAAACTTCTTTCAGGAGTACTGCGCCAAAACCAATGACAATTTAGTCCGCCTCTACGCCGACGAGGGCATCTCAGGCACTAAGACCAAAAACCGCAAGGAATTCCTTAGGATGATGTCCGACGCCGAGCATGGGCTTTTCCAGATGGTAGTCGTAAAGGATATATCCCGCTTTGCAAGAAACACCGTTGACCTTTTGCAGAACATCCGAAAGCTGAAATCCATGGGCATAGAAACGCAGTTTCTGACCGCGAACATGACGAGCATGGGCAACAGCGAATTCGTGCTTACGGTCTTTGGCGCTCTTGCACAGGAGGAGAGCAACAACACTTCAAAGCGTGTTAAGTTCGGCAAAAAGATAAACGCCGAAAAGGGCAGGGTACCTAATATTGTCTTCGGGTACGATAAAACCATCGGCGACTATTTTAATCTTACTATAAATCAGGAAGAAGCTGACGTCGTTCGGCAGATTTTCAGATGGTACACTGAGGATGGCTATGGCGCTGCGAAAATCGCAGGAATGCTCAATGATAGGAAGATACTCACCAAGCGCAACTGCCGGTGGACGCAAAATGCCGTCTGCCGTATACTCACCAACGAGATTTACATTGGCAGAGTAATCAACGGCAAGCAGGAGGTTGCCGACTTCCTGACAGGCAGGAGAGAGGAAAAGAATTCGCAAGACTGGATAGTTGTGGACAAGCCCGAGCTTCGGATTATTGAGCCTGAGATATTCGATAAGGTTCAGTTCATCCTCAGCGAACGAAGCAAGGCGTTCAAGATGACAAGCGAGCGGCACAGCAACCAATATCTGTTCTCAACACTTATCAAGTGCAAGGAATGTGGCTGGTCGTTCCGCAGGACTGTTCGCACATACAAAAACACCTATGTCCGCTGGGTCTGCTCAGGGCATAATATGCAGGGAGCGAACAGCTGCTCGAATACGGTAACTCTTGATGAGGACGAGCTTATCAACGTCCTGCAAGAGTACCTTACAAATCTTCTGAAGGATAAAAAGAACGTAATCCGCCGGGTCGTGAACGAATTCGAGAGGGTATATAAGGCGAAGGACGACAACATCAATCTTGAAAAGGAGCTTACGGCAAAGCTCGATAAGCTGAAAAGGTCGCGCCAGAAATACATGGATATGTATACCGATGACCTCATCACCCGCGAGGAACTGAACGAAAAAATCGGCGGCTCGCTCAAGGAAATCGAGCGGCTTGAAAACGAGCTGAAAATGGTATCCTACCATCTGACCCGCGGGGAACAGCTTGAAGGAATCCTTAATAACACATTTAAGGCGCTTGAAGATGTCTCCGATTTGAGAAACATGACAAACGCCCAGCTAAAGCGGCTGCTCCAGAAAATCGAGGTTGACAAGGAAGGCAATATCGATATATATCTGCGTCTGTTCGGGGATTTGGGGCTTGACGAGACCGTTCTAATTAGCGACAACCATACATAAAGATGTAAGCGAACGTTTAAAGACGGTTAAGCCGTCGTTGTATAAAGAGGTAAAGGTAATTCTGGATATCAACAAGCAGGAACGGCACATCCGTGGAGGAGAAGCCACAAAGAGAAAATATGAAATGGCGGCTATGAAGTAGTTGCTGCCGGAGCATAAATCGCCCTATTGATTCTATTACTAATTTCAGTCTAAAGCGAAGCAAAAAACGGACACAAAACCGCTGTGCGATGGATTTCGTACCCGTTTTTATGACCATATATGGCCTGAACACTTTTAGACCGAAATAAGTATAAAATCAATAGGGCAAAAATTTTTGTTATACCGTTGACGTATGATGGAAAAAATGCTATTATAGTATTAACGTTTTAAATCAGCAGGGAATAGGAGTGAAAATGTCATGCCTCACCGCAATGCGCTCAAAGAAAAGCTACAGGAATCAGTGCTTTCGGTTTTGCCGATAACGCTTATTGTTGCAGCTCTTTGCATATTTTTTGTACCTGTAAGCAGTGGACTGATGCTTTCATTCCTTATCGGTTCTGTGATGATAATATTCGGAATGGCTCTGTTCACTCTCGGCGCTGACCTTTCTATGATGCAGATAGGAAATCAGATAGGCGCTAAGATGACAAAATCGCGCAAGCTATGGCTGATACTATCTTTAAGCCTGATTCTCGGAATAGCTATAACCGTAGCCGAGCCTGATTTGCAGGTCCTTGCGTCTAATGCTCCTGAAATAGACAGCTTTGTGCTTGTGATAACCGTTTCTGTTGGAGTAGGACTGTTCCTGATGCTCAGCATGGTCAGAATCCTTTTGGGAATCCCGCTTAAATGGATGCTGATTGTATTCTATGCGCTTGTGTTTATACTGTCTGCTTTTTCTGATAAAAGCTTTCTTTCGGTTGCGTTCGATTCGGGCGGAGTCACTACCGGTCCAATGACCGTTCCGTTTATAATGGCTTTGGGCGTGGGCGTTGCTTCCATCCGAAGCGACAGTAAAGCAAAGTCTGACAGCTTCGGACTTGTAGCTCTTTGCTCTATAGGTCCGATACTCGCTGTGCTTATTCTGGGTATGATATACCAGACCGATGCTCAGTCGGCATCATCTATAATAAGCAATGAATTCATCCACACTGTTGACCTTGGAATGGGATATTTAAGGGCTTTGCCTGATTATATTAAAGAGGTTGCAATAGCACTTTTGCCAATTTTCGTTTTCTTCCTGCTGTTTCAGATAATTTCACTGCGGCTTAAAAAGAAAATGCTGCAAAAAATCTTGGTGGGAATACTTTTTACATATTCCGGACTTGTAATGTTTTTGACCGGCGTTAACGTCGGCTTCTCCTCGCTTGGTTATGTCCTTGGCGGAGCTATGATAGATTCAGGTTTCAAATGGCTTATTATCCCTCTTGCAATGCTTTTGGGATGGTTTATAATCAATGCCGAGCCTGCCGTACACGTACTTACAAAGCAGGTAACCGAACTGAGCGCGGGAGCTATTTCCGAACGCGTCATGAAGCAGACCCTTTCAATAGCTATAGCTGCGGCGATGGGTATTGCGATGATAAGAGTGCTTACCGGGGTTTCTATACTTTGGTTCATGATTCCCGGATATATTGTTGCTCTGGGACTTACATTCTTTGTGGATCCGACCTTTACGGCAATTGCCTTTGACGCTGGTGGAGTTGCATCGGGACCTCTTACCGCAACCTTCATGCTTCCGTTTGCCATGGGTGTTTGTAATGCTGAGGGCGGCAATATCATGACTGATGCTTTCGGTTTGGTGGCCATGGTTGCAATGATGCCTCTTATAACCGTCCAAATCATGGGCGCGGTCTCAAAGATAAAATCCCGCAGAACGCAGGACGTCAATATTTACGACGATTACGCACAGGACGAAATTATCGAGCTTTGGGATGCGGCGTAATACTTATATAAAATTTTCTACTGCAAGCAAATGAAAAAACTGAGCGAAAGGAATGGCAATAAATATGGAGCTATACTATGTTTTCAGCATTGTTGACAGAAGCGAATCCAAAAAGCTGATATCCATTCTTGAAGGCTTGCAGCTTTCGGTTATCATATCAAATCTGGGACGTGGAACGGCAAAGTCGGAGCATCTTTCACTTTACGACCTTGAGCCCAGCGAAAAGGCTATTGTAGTTACAGTCGCAAACGCTTCGTCTGCGAAACAGCTTATAAGGCAGGCAAAGCGCAAGCTGTTTATAGATATCCCCGGAAACGGAATTATGATGACAGTGCCGATTAAAAGTGTCGGCGGGGGAAGAACTCTTGCATATATTTCAGACGGTCAGAGCTTAGGAGGTGCGTTACCCAATATGGAATTTGAACACGAGCTTATAGTAGTAATACTCAATGAGGGTCATTCGGATACTGTTATGGACGCGGCGCGTGCGGCAGGTGCCGGCGGAGGAACCGTCTTCCACGCTAAGGGAACAGGCAGAACAAGGTCGGAAAAGTTCTTCGGGGTATCGCTTGCAGAAGAAAAGGATATGATATATATCCTTGCGCCGACCGGCAAGAAATCCGCCATAATGAAGGCTATAACCTCGTCCTGTGGGGCAGGAACGCAGGCAGGAGCTATATGCTTCTCACTGCCGGTGTCTGAGGTCGCAGGCTTGAGACGGCTTGATGATGAATAGATAATAATGTTAAGTTAAAACCCGCTGTTCGAATAAATCCGGACAGCGGGTTTTTGCATGATTTATTGTTGACAAGTCAATATCTTGGAGTTATAATATTCCTGTTATGAAAATGGGGGAGTAGATAATGGTTTCAAGGTTTGAGGCTTTTTCAGAGTATATAGTGGAGCTTAACAGATATATTCAAAAAATAAAGGAAGTTGAAATGAATAAGCTTGGGCTTCATGCAAAGCATACAATGTGCCTTTACTATCTTGGCAAATATCCGGATGGTCTTACTTCAACGGAGCTTACAAAGCTGTGCTCTGAGGATAAAGCTGCGGTGTCGCGCACGCTTACACAGCTTGAAAACGGAGGATTTGTTTCCCGCGGACTTCCGGAGGACAAGCGTGCCTACAGGGCTGTGTATAATCTTACGGAGTCAGGTGAAGAGATAGTAAAAAGAATCAATGAAAGAGTGAAGTCAGTGATAATAGGTGCAGGAACCGGCCTTAGCGATGAACAGAGAGGTGAGCTTTATTCAAGCTTGGAGCTGATATTGAATAATCTTAAAAACTACCTTGCCTCAGCCGAAGAAAGCGTTCCGAAATTATAAATCTATAATGAGTATGAAAAAGCCGCCCAATATAGGACGGCTTTTTTGGCACCCCCTGCGAGAATCGAACTCACAACTAACCCTTAGGAGGGGTTTATTATATCCATTTAACTAAGGAGGCACTTTTTAACGAGAAATAAGTACAGCAATTATTATACATCAATCCGAAGAAAAAATCAATAGCTTATGGGCAAAAAATTCAGGAATTTTATTATAATCATATGCCGTTCTCTTTTTTGACATATTAGTCTGTGCGGCAATAGTATAATCCTCTCATAAGACCACTGATTTCAGTCTAAAGATATAGCGGACCGCAAATGTCAATGGATTATACAGATGATTTTGTGGGCATTTTATAGACTGAAGCAAGTATAAAAGGGGATGTTATATTGAAGAATTTTATGAAAGGTTTGCTGCTTGTGACGGCTGCACTGATATTAATACCGTTGATTTCGGTATTCGTGCCGGCAAAAGATGATAATAGCACGGTGGCTCCTGAGAATATAACGGAAGCTGTTGCGGCGATGGCGATTATGCAGGATGATATGAACTGCAGGTTCATAGACACTGTTAATATATATGACATAGAAAGCGGCGAAGCCTTAAGCGTTCCGATAGATGATTTCCTGAGTGCCGCAGTGCTCGGAGCTATATCTCCGACGGCTGAGCCGGAGCTTTTGAAGGCTCAGTGCGTGCTTATGTATACCTATATATTGGGTAAAAGAATGAGATCTATATATTCGCCTGATACCGATATTGAAGGATGCGACATAAGTACCGACAGTGAAAAATATATCCGCCTTGTATTTCCGGATGAGGCGGACAAGCTCTACTCCGAAAAGGTGCCGGATTATAAATCAAAGATCCAAAGCGCTATAGAATCATGTAAAGGCGAATACCTTGCATACAGCGGCAGACCGATAGTCCCGGCATACTGCTTCTCCTGCGGCGGAGTTACCGAAAGTGCCAAGACAGTCTTGGGGGAGGATGTTCCGTATCTGAAATCAGTTGAAAGTGAATACGATTCTGAATATGTTACAGAAGCTGTGTATTCAAAAGAAGAGCTTTTTGCACGTCTTGCAACGGCTAAAACACCTATAACGCTTATGGGCGAAGCGAAAGACTGGATAGTTATAACCGATACTAACGATACCGGATATGTCAAACAACTTCTTTTAGATGGCAAGCACACAATCAGCGGGACTGACTTTGCGGCGCTTTTAAGTCTTCCGTCCGCAAGATTTACATTTGAATATTCTGAAAAGTTTGAAAGCTTTACATTCAAAGTTAGCGGAGTAGGGCATCTTGTCGGACTTTCGCAATACGGTGCCAACGAAATGGCAAAGCGCGGCTCGGGATATGAGGAGATACTGAAAAAGTACTTTACAAGTGTAGAAATCGAAAAATCAAACGGTATAAAATAATCACAAAAATATGTCCCCAAAAGAGCAATATCTTTTGGGGACATATTATATCAGGTCAAAGACCGTTAGCATTGGATATCTCTTTTATTTCAAGAGAAGCGATATTGTAAGTAAGACCGTTTCCGACAACATGGTAGGTCATTATCTTGTCAGCCGAAGTGTTTGTGGATATCCAGTTGGTCAAAGGGGTTTTGTAGCTCACCGTAAGGATATATCCGTTTTCATCAGGTACAAGCTCGTCAACGCAGGCGAAGTATGCAAGAGTTCTGGGCGTTGTAGGTATGCTGTACATTCCGGTATCCTCATCGTATACAAACATAAGCTCCTCGTCTCCTACAGTTGTATGAGTGTAGGTAAGACCTCTTCCGAAAAGCTTGTTGATTCTTGTATCTATATCCAGATATGAGATCTTATAGCTGCCGTTTTCCGGAACATATGAGGTGGACGGCGAAAGGATTACATCCCAGCACGCGGCGGAAATTATAACGTCGTTATTCAGCACCGAAACGTTTTCAAATGTAGGTGCGTCACAGGCGGACAAGGGGAGCACCAGCCGTTCAAAGTATTCTATGCGCTCGATATTTGAATTTTTGTATTCCACATAGCTGTGTATCTTAAAGCCGGCGGAGACAATGCCGAATACAGCGAATCCTATTACGAAAAGTCCGAACAACGTTGTGAGAATCTGACTAAGGCTTATTCCGGAGCTTTGTGAGGAGTTGTCGTCCAGAATGCCGAGGTTTTCGACGTTTTCATCCAAAGCATCGTCAATCATTTCTTTGAACTGATCGTCAAGCTCTTGTTTATCATGCTTCTTCGACGATTTATCCTTTGTCTTTTCATTCTTAGGTTCTTCTTTTACATTTTCCTTTTTATCTTCATTCTCCTTTGGCGGGATTACAGAGATAATACCCGTAGCGTCGGCAAGGGTGGATACTGCCTGCGCAAAATCGTCTTTGCCTTCCGCTTCTGAATCCTTTACAGCTAACTGTTCCTTATTTTCAGAGACAGCCTCTGCATTATTCTGCGAGCCCGAAGGCTTCCTTGAACGTCTCTTTTTACTCATTGCTTTTACCTTGCCTTTCGCGGTCTGCAGCTTTTAACATCAACAGCATATTTTTGTTAAGATAAATCATTCTCTTATCTGACCGTTTCCGTTTATAAGATATTTATAGGTTGTAAGCTCGCGAAGTCCCATAGGTCCTCTTGCATGGAGCTTCTGCGTAGAGATTCCGATTTCCGCACCAAGACCGAACTCATAGCCGTCCGTGAACCTCGTCGAAGCGTTTACATATACTGCCGCAGCGTCAATTCTGCGCTGGAATTCTTCAGCTGCCATAATATTATCAGTTACTATGCACTCCGAGTGACCTGTAGAGTACTTCTGGATATGCTCGATAGCGTCATAGATATTGTCAACGACCTTTACCGCAAGGATATAGTCCAAAAATTCCTCCCTGTAGTCGCTTTCGGATACCTGCGTTACGCTTGAGCCTAAAATCATCTTGGTGATTTCGCATCCGCGAAGCTCAACCTTGGATTTATCCAGCCTTTTTTTGAGCTTGGGCAGGAATTCCTCCGCCACCTCACGGTGAACCAGAAGCGTCTCAGCGGCGTTGCATACGCCCGGACGGGATGTTTTGGCGTTGTCCACAATATCCAAGGCCATGGGGATATTTGCCGCACTGTCAACATAAATATGGCAGTTGCCGACGCCGGTTTGTATAACCGGAACGGTGGCGTTCTGAACAACGGCGTTTATAAGACCTGCACCGCCGCGTGGAATGAGCAAATCAAGATATTCATTTGACTTCATCATTATGTTTGTGGTTTCGCGGGTAGTGTCTGCAACAAGCTGAACGGAATCAGCCGGAAGCCCTGCTTTTTCCAAAGCTTCCCGCATTATGTTTACAAATACGGTGTTTGAGTAAACAGCTTCCTTACCGCCGCGCAGAATAACCGCGTTTCCGGATTTTATGCAGAGCGCCGCCGCATCAACAGTTACATTCGGACGCGCTTCATAGATGATTCCTATAACACCCATCGGAACTCTTAATTTGGTTATTCTAAGACCGTTTGGGCGAATCTCTCCGCCGTCAATAATCCCGATAGGGTCGGGCAGGGCGACGATTTTTCTTACGCCGTCTGCAATGCCCTCAATTCGCTTTTCATTCATATAGAGCCTGTCTACAAGTGATGACTTGATTCCTGCGGCTTCCGCGTTTTTAACGTCTATGCGGTTCTGCTCAAGTATGCTTCTTTTGTATCTCTCTAAAGAGTCGGCAATTTCGGTCAATGCCGCGTTCCGTGCAGTAATAGATGAACAGGAAAGCTCAATTTTCGCCGCCTTGGCGTTATTGCCGAGTATTTCAAAGGCGCTGGGTGCAAAGTCCATAATCAATCTCTCTTTCTGAATTTTTTAAGCTAATCCAAAGTGTTTTGCCAAAACCGAAAGCATTTCTTCCCGCGTATCCGTATCAAAGTCAGAGCGGGTATAGGAGAAGAACCCGGTATGCTCCCAGTCAATCTCCACCGGGTGATGGTATAGCGCCCATGAATTGAAGTTTCTTAGAGTAGCTTCCGGATCGGGGCACTTTTTGATCTCATCCATCATGAATTTTTTGTCAGGGTCATCCCGGTCGAAGAATCGTGTTGCACATATATCCGGCGGATCACATAGGAGGATAGCAACATGATCATAGCTCGAAATCTCACGCAGTACATCTGGAGGAATATTGGTGTCCGCAATAACCTTCTTTCCGGATGCCGCCAGCTTTATCAGCTCCAGAATCTCAATTTCCACACATTCTTGGGATACCTGATGCGTCCAGTTCCAATGTTCTTCCGGGGTCATATTCAGCCATTCCTGCCAACCGCTCATGGTATCAAAATAGCTTAGCCCCGGCTGCTTCCAACGGGAAAGCTTATTTCTTGGGAATACGTCATGGAAATTTTCCCCGCAGTGAATCATATCGTACCGCTCAGCTAACATTTTGACCATTGTGGACTTTCCCGCATAGCTATGTCCGTTTATAAAGTAAACATTTTGCAGATAGTGCTTTATTATATTATCGCTTATCTGTATTTTCATCTTATCTCCAATCTGAAAGTCAATCTATCCTTCCCGAAAACAGGGTTCCTATATCTACGCCGTCGAAAACGTCATAAAGATTCTTTGGTCTGTCTCCGTTGATGATAAGCATATCTATGCCGTGGCTCATGGTGATTTCTGCCGCGTGTATCTTAGTAGCCATTCCGCCTGTGCCGAGGGATGAACCCGCGTCCCCAGCGGCAGCTCTTATTTCATCTGTGATGGCATCAATCCTTGAAATAAGCTTGGCGTCCTTATAAATCCTCGGGTTCTTGTCGTACATCCCATCTATATCCGACATGATAATCAAAAGGTCAGCCTTTATAAGATATGCCACCATCGCCGCTAAAGAGTCGTTTTCGCCGACCTCCAGTTCCAGCTCGTCTATAGCTACAACGTCGTTTTCGTTGACAATCGGTATAGCGCCCTTCGAAAGTATCATCTCCAGTGAATTTTCAACGATATCCTTTCGCTCATCAGACAAAACGTACTTGGTAAGGAGAACCTGGGCGGCTATAATGCTGTATTCGTTGAACAGCTTGTCGTACATATTCATCAGTTCACACTGTCCCACCGCCGCACAAGCCTGCTTTGTGGGAGTGTCCTTTGGTCTTTCCTTTAAGCCAAGCCTTGCCGCGCCCAATCCGATAGCGCCGGAGGATACCAGCGCGATTTCATAGCCGGAGTTTTTGATATCCGATATTACCTTTACCAGCTCCTCAACCAACCTTATGTTAAGCTGACCGGAAGCGTGGGTGAGGGTAGAGGTTCCTACCTTTATAACAACTCTTTTAATTCCCGATGTATTCATCTCGATATTATCCTTTCAAGCAATATAAGGCTGTCACTTTGCGATGTTGTTGATAGGCTTGCCGTCAATGAACGCCTGAACATTCTTCCTTACCAAACCTATAAGCCGCTTCCTTGTTTCAAGGGGAGCCCATGCTATATGCGGGGTAAAATAACAGTTCTTAGCATTCCTAAGCGGACAATCCATTTCCATAGGCTCCTTTGTAAGAACGTCCACACCCGCTGCCGCAATCATGCCGTTGTTTAAAGCCTCGGCAAGGTCATGCTCGTTTATAACACCCCCGCGTGATGTGTTAATAAGTATCGCGCTCTTTTTCATCAAAGAAAGGGTAGAAGCGTTTATAAGCTCCTTTGTGCCGTCGTTCAAAGGGCAATGCAGGGTAACTATATCCGATTCCTTCAAAAGCTCCTCCAAAGAGCATACCTTAATGCCGGAATCATCCTTAGGATATGTCCTTGTGCATACGAGCACATTCATATTGAAAGCTTTCGCGATTTTTCCGACCGCTCTTCCTATAGCTCCGTAGCCTATTATTCCTATAGTCTTGCCTGCAAGCTCAAACAATGGAATGTTGAAGTATGAGAACAGCTTGGAGTAGCACCAGTCGCCGTCCTTGACAGTCTTATCGTAAGCCGCAACGCTTGAATAGTAGTGAAGTATCAGGGCGAATGTGTGCTGTGCGACTGAATCGGTGGAATATCCGGGAACATTAGAAACAACTATTCCGCGCTCCTTTGCGGCTTCAATGTCGATGTTGTTGTAGCCGGTCGCGAAAACGCCAATATATTTTATCTGCGGACATTTTTCCATGACAGAACGCGTGATCCTGCACTTGTTTGTCAAAACTATAGAAGCGTCCTTTATCCTTTCCACAATGTTCTCATCGTCTGAAAATCCGTATACTTCGGTCTCAGCAAGTGATGTGATGCTTTCAAGGGAAACATCCCCGCCGGTAACAGTGTCGGCATCCAGAATAACTGCCTTCATCATCTATCCATACCCTCAACAGTTATTTCAATCATCTATCCATATCCTCATTGTCAAAAGCCTGAGATATCATATCGGTTCCACTGTCCGGCGCGAGCTTTGAGCGTTCCGCCTTAACGGCTTTTGCAACATCGTCAAGATCGTCCTCCTCGGCGGCATCACCGGCAGCTTCTTCAGCGGCTTTCTGTGCCGCTTTCTTCGCCCTGAGCTCCTTCAAGTCCTTCAGATATTCCTTGAATATCAGCGCCAGGAGTATGATTTCGAATATCCCAATAACCGTGGCGGTTTTTTCGTCGCCGTAAAATTGAAGTATAAGAATCATATCAAAAGCTACCATCCAAAGGATGTCTTTGACCTTGTGATATCTTAAATAAAGCAGAATAAATATAACAGTTACTACCAGGCAGAGAACAATATGAAAATTCAGCGGCAGGGGTGCGAATCTTTTTTGCATTCCCATATTTAAGCTAAATAAAAGCTTCGGCATAATCAAAACCTCCAAAGAGTTAGGATAATAATAAAATAGTATAGCATATTCGGGCTGAAATTGCAAGTTTTATTATCACGTATCGGGATATTTTCCGAAACTTTGCTTTTTTAAGGATATCAAATGGCAATTCCGGGCGTTTTATATGGCAAAACTCGATTTTTTTCCATTCTGCGACTAAAAACAATTGGAAAAGTGCCGTGAATTTCCCGCAAATCCTGCAACAATATATTCAGAACCTATTTACTTTTCGGACAAATCGTGCTATTATTTATAGGATAATTGCGGATATACCAAAGAATCCTCGTGAAAGGAATGTTCATAAATGAAGGTAACGCTAAAGAATCTGACCAAGATATTCCCCGGCAGGGGCAAAAAATCCAAGGATCAGGTAGTAGCTGTAAACGATTTTAATTTCGAGATACCCGACGGTAAGCTTGTAGGTCTTTTGGGACCTTCCGGCTGCGGAAAAAGCACAACTCTTTATATGATATGCGGTCTTGAAAAGCCGACAAGCGGTCAGATATTCTTCGGTGATGACGATGTTACCGCCATGCCCGCCGAGGACAGGGGAGTTGGTCTTGTCTTCCAGAACTATGCTCTCTACCCTCATATGACGGTCAAGCAGAACATAATGTTCCCGCTGGGCAATCTTAAAGGCGAAGCAAAGCTTTCCAAGGAGGAAATGGAGCGCCGAGCATTAGAAGCCGCAAGCCTTGTCCAGATAGACGGCCTTATGGAGCGCAAGCCAAGTGAGCTTTCAGGCGGTCAGCAGCAAAGAGTGGCGATAGCAAGAGCGCTTGTCAAGATGCCGAAGGTTCTTTTACTGGACGAGCCGCTTTCCAACCTCGACGCCCGCCTGCGCTTGCAGACGCGTGAGGAGATAAGAAGAATCCAGCGTGAAACCAAGATAACAACCGTATTCGTAACCCACGACCAGGAGGAAGCTATGAGCATTTCCGATGTCATCGTGGTTATGAAGCAGGGAACCGTCCAGCAGATAGACAAGCCCCAATCCGTTTATGACGACCCGATAAACCTGTTTGTCGCAAAATTCCTTGGAACTCCGGCAATAAATGTTTTCCACGGTGAGGTAAAGGAGCAGAAGCTGTACATAGGCGGTAAAAACGTCCTGAATGTTAAGGGCGCAAGAGACGGTGAGGTATATATCGGTATCCGCCCCGAGGGCTTTATCCTTGATGATAACGGCGCACTTGAATGTGATTTCAATCGCCTTGACGTTATGGGAAGGGATATAAGCGTCATCTCAAAGCATCCCGATTGTGAAAACGATGTCATCCGCTCAATAATAAGCTCCGAAAACAAGGTCAACACCGAAGCCGATACCGTTAGCTTCGATTTAAAGCCTGCAAAGGTCTTCCTGTTCGATAAGAAGACCGAGGAAAGGATAAGATTTGAATATTAAATAATCTTATAAAGAATCAGGTTTGAATACTAAAACAATCCGGCTGGAATCCGTTAAATTCAGATTTCAGCCGGTTATATTTTTATTGTCCGCCTATTGATTCTATGAATCGCGCAAATGCCGCCATGCCATCTTTATCTCGCTTGAACACTCCGCAGTCGCTAAGAACCTGTTCAAATACCTTGCCAAGCTCAAGCCTGATTATATCGTCGGCGTTCTCAGCGCTGAATTCTGGGTGACGTTTGATTATCTCGTCAGCCCATACAGCGTGAGCCGCAAGCGATGGTTCACTGCCTACGTCTTCCCCGGCGACAAGCTTCTCCTTAAGAATTGCCATCTCCTTTGACAGCCTTGCCGGAAGTACCGCAAGCCCCATAACCTCAATAAGTCCGATATTTTCCTTCTTGATATGGTGGAGCGAAGGATTGGGATGGAAGATTCCCAGAGGTCTATCCTCGGTGGTGCGGTTGTTTCTAAGAACAAGGTCGCATTCATATTTACCGCCGGATATCCTTGCAATCGGAGTGATGGTGTTGTGGGGGATATCATTAGTACGGGAATATATCCCAACCATTTCATCGCTGTAGCCGCGCCAAGCACTTAAAATGTGGGTGCAGGCTTCAACAAGCTCACTCTTATCATCGCTTCTAAGCCTGATAACAGACATCGGCCATTTAACCGTTCCTGCCGTCACATTCGGGAACTGCGGCAGACTGAATTCCTTTTCAACAGGCGCCTTCTCCATCGCGAAGACGTATCTTCCTCCCTGAAAATGCTCGTGGGTAAGTATTGACCCGCCGACAATCGGAAGGTCGGCATTAGAGCCAAAGAAGTAGTGGGGGAGCTGACTTACAGCGTCAAACAGTTTCATAAATGCCGAGCGGTCAATGACCATTGGCGTGTGAAGCCTGTTGAAGAGTATGCAGTGCTCGTTGTAATATCCGTATGGAGAATATTGAAGCTGCCACTGTTCGTTGTTAAGTATCATATCAACAGGGCGAAGATTCTGCCTTGCAGGATGTGAAAGACTTCCGGCAAAGCCCGCGTTTTCAGGGCAGAGCTGGCACTGCGGATATTTAACCTCACTGTTCGAACGTGCGGCGGCGATATCCCGTGGGTCCTTTTCCGGCTTTGAAAGATTTATGGTTACGTCCAAATCGCCGTATTCGCTTTTGTAAACCCATTTCATATCCTTCGCGATACGTCCCGCGCGGACATAGTTGAGTTGCTTGCTGAAATCGTAATACCAATCTGTAGCATCTGCTGGGGACTGCACGTATTTCTCGCGGAAGACCCTGTTCACTTCATGCGGCATTGGGGTCAGCGCTCCCATGATTTTGGTATCAAAAAGGTCGCGGCTGGCGTTGGTGTTCTGAATGATACCTCTACCGGCGGCGTCGTCCACCATATCGTTCAGAATATCGTCGATTTTTCTTGATGATTTGCACTCGGCATCCTCCCAAGCGTAAATCTGCATAATATCCATCAGATTATTTCGGACAACGTATTCATCTTCTTTTTCTATAAGATGGCAGTTAAGACCGTATTCAATAAGCTCACTAATAAGTGAAGCGGTAGTCATAATTATCACGCTCTCATTTCATATTTTTATATGGTAATATCATATTCGATATGATTATACGCCATAAACTTGGAAATGTAAAGTATTTTTGCACATAAACATTTTAAACAGTTATGCACAAATGAATTTAATTTTACTGCACCTTGACTTCTCCCGCCAAGACCTTCTTGTAGTCCTCATAGTTGGCTTTAAGCAGGGCAGGGGTGTCAAGCTCGTATGGGCATTTCGACTTGCACTGACCGCAGTTGATGCAGTCCTCAATCTTTTTCATGTTATTCTGCCATTGCTCCGAAAGCCACGCCTTTGACGGCGCGCGCCGCAGCATAAGCGACATTCTTGCGCAGTTGTTTATCTCGATTCCCATTGGGCATGGCATACAGTAGCCGCAGCCACGGCAGAAGTTGTGGGCAAGCTCCTGCCTGTCCTTGTCTATTGCCGCCGCGATTTCGTCTGTCATGCAAGGTGGGTTATCCATATAGGACAGCCACTCGTCAAGCTCATTTTCGTGCTGGATTCCCCATATCGGCAAAACGTTGTCAAACTGCCCGATAAATGCATATGCCATCCTCGAATCGGTGATGATTCCACCCGCCAAGCCCTTCATGGCTATAAGACCCATGTTTTTCTTGCTACATTTTTTCGCAAGAGCAAGCTCGCGCTCGCCGGAAAGATAACTGAACGGGAACTGCAGGGTTTCATAAAGTCCCGATTCTATGCTCTCCTCGGCAACACCTATCTTGTGGGCGGTTATGCCGATGTGCTTAACCATCCCCTGACGCTTGAATTCAAGCATCTGCTCATACATTCCGCTTCCGTCATCAGGCGATATGCACCTTGGCGCACAGTGGAACTGATATATGTCTATGTAGTCGGTTTTTAAAAGGTTTAAAGAGGTTTCCAGCTGACGCTTCATTTCATCTGGAGTAGATGCCATTGTTTTGGTCGCAATGTAAATGTTTTTGCGGACGTCTGAAAGAGCTTTGCCTATCTTTTCCTCACTGTCAGAATAGGCTCTTGCGGTGTCAAAAAAAGTCATTCCGCCCTCGTATGCTCGGCGCAGCAGCTTTATTGCGCTGTCCATATCGTCCCGCTGTACCGGCAAAGCGCCGAAAGCGTTCTGAGGGGTGGTGATTCCTGTGTTTCCAAGAGTTATATTTTTCATTTTTATCAGTCCTTTCTTTATGTGAATTATAGCACATCCGGCCGCCGTTGGCAACTCAAAATTATCAAAAATGCGGTATAGCTCCAACCGTTTTTTTCAATAAATATTGCCATACAAATGGATTTTTGATATAATTAAGCAAATCAAAATCGAATGAAAGGAATCTATAAAGCGAAAATGGAAATAAAACGTATCAATACATATAGAGACACACGTTTTTCGCAGAATGTTTTAAACCAGCACGGCTGTTTTTTAGTGGATGGAATCCCGTATGAAATTGAGATTATCTCCGAGCGCGAAGCGATTGTCAGGGGAGAAAAAACAGAGGCTTTCCTGCCGCTGATTGAGGAGTACCGCTTTTTCACTCCGCATATTACCCGCTTTTATGACGAAAAAGGGGATGCCGTCAAAGAGTATCCCGATGCCGATATATATGAGCTTGATTTGGAGAAAATCAAACCGTCACAATTCTATGTGGATTCATCAAAAATCGGAGCAATCAAAACCTTCATCCATCAGCCGCAGGACATAATCATTCAGGTTATGCCGCATGAGGGGCGGTATATCTCCCTCGATGGGCATACGCGGCTTTATTATGCTGTGATGAATGGATGGACAACCGTCCGTGCGGTTACAGAAACATCAGATGATTGGGTATACCGCTTTGTGGATGAAGCCAGAAAACGCGGTGTATATACGCCTGAGGACATGAGCCTTATCAGTCACAGCGAATACGAGCAAAAATGGAATCGCTTCTGCGATGAAATTTTTGCAGAAGCGACTGAAAATTAAATCTTCTATTTCGGCAATCTTACCGTAACAGTGGTACCTTCTCCGACCTTGCTTTCAAGATGTATACTGCCGTTCATATACTGAACCGCGTGCTTGACGATTGAAAGTCCCAGACCTGTTCCGCCCGTCTCCTTAGAATGGCTTTTGTCAACCCGATAGAACCGCTCGAAAACTCTTGCCTGATGCTCCGGCGGTATTCCTATTCCTGTATCCGAAACCTTGATAACAGCTTCGCCGGAATTGTTTTCGATGCTTACGTCAACTCTTCCGCCGTCCCTGTTGTACTTGATGGCGTTCTCGCAGAGGTTGTATATTATCTCCTGCAAAAGCCTGCGCACACCTGATATGGTGAAGCTCTCGCCGCTCAGCTTAAGCGCGATACCCTTGTCTGCCGCGATTGATGCAAGCAAATCTATCTGAATTCCGGCAAGCTCGTATAAATTCACATCCTCACGCGGGAGATCTTCGGCTTCATCGAGCTGGGAAAGTCTTATTATGTCGTCGATGAGAGATACAAGGCGTGAAGCCTCCTGCCTGATTTTAGAAGCAAATCCGCCGACGTCCTCGCTTCTGACAAGACCGTTTTCGATAAGCTCAGCGCTTCCCATAATTGTCTGCAATGGTGTTTTAAGCTCATGAGATACGTTTGCGGTGAATTCGCGCCGGTTCCTTTCAGCAAAGACCCTGTCTGTTATATCGAATATAAGGATAACTGCACCTGTTTTCTCGCTGTCTGCTTCTATCGCACTGAAATTAAGCTGATATTCTCTGCCGTTTCTTTGCGTTTCAAGAACGCTTTTTCCCAAAGAAAATGCTTCTTCAAGGCAGGAGCTTATCTCTCGGCTTCGCTCTATCATAATAAAGTCCTTGCCCAAAGCGTCGCCGCTGACACCTAAAAAGCTTTCCGCAGCGGGATTAATGCTTATTATCTCGTTCTTGCTGTTAAGAAGAACAAGACCCTCGTTCATGTTCTTTATTACCGCGAAGAATTCACGCTTGCTTGCGGCGAGCTTTTCCTTCTGGCGTGATATCTGCCTTTGCTGCTGTTCGATGTGGGTCAGCAGGGGAGATATCTCATCGTAAGCGTTGTTTTCGAGCGGCTTGTCTAAATTCAGACTGTTAAGAGGCTGAACTATGCGCTTTGACATCCTTCCCGCAAAAACAAGCGAAAGAACCAGCGCCGCAGCGACGATAATCAGTATGGGACGGAGCATTCCCAAAATCAGCGCGGGAACAGTCATTCTGCTGGCGGATATCCTCAATATGCTGTTGTTTACAAGCCGTTTTGCGCAGTAAAAGGTCTGCTCCATAAGCGTTTGCGAGTAGCGCGAGCTTTCACCGAAGCCGGATTCAAACGCTTCCATGATTTCTTCACGCTCGGCGTGATTCTCCATCGCCGCAGGGTCGGTTTCGGAATCAAACGTAACCTCACCGTTGGGGGATATAAGCGTCAGCCTGAAATCGTCGGTGTCGAGGCTTTCAAGATATCCTGCACCACCGACCTCAATGCCGCGTGCGGCAAGGCTTAATTCTGCTTTAAGACGTGATTTCTGCACGCTGCCGAAGTAATCATACAAAGCTCCGACAATAAATGTAAGGCTCAGCAGTAGAACGGTTATGGCAACTATAAGTATCGAACGAAATATTTTTTTCGTCATTCGGCTTTCACTCCCAATCTGTAGCCCACACTGCGCACAGTCTCTATCATATCACCGCATTCACCAAGCTTTTGGCGAAGCGTTTTTATGTGCATATCAACAGTTCTCGTCTCTCCGATGTAGTTCTCACCCCAGACGTCAGCAAACAGCCTATCCCTTGTAAATACCATACCAGGGTGGGAAAGAAACAGGCGAAGTATTTCAAACTCCTTGTAGGTGAGCTCGGTCTTTACGCCTTTTATTTCGACCGTTCTGCTTTCAAGATTCATGCTTATCGCCGAAATCGTTAGCGTATTGCCGGAACCCTTGGGCTTACAGCGCCTTAAAACTGCCTTCACCCGCGAAACCATCTCCATCATGCCAAAGGGCTTGACAAGGTAATCGTCCGCGCCGAGGTCGAGGGTTCTTATTTTGTCATATTCCATGCCTTTGGCTGTTGCCATGATGACCGGCAGGTAGGAGGTATCCGCGCCTGTGCGCAGGCGTTTTAAGATTTCAACTCCGTCCTCCCCGGGAAGCATAACATCAAGAATAACAAGGTCGGGCTTGGAGGTTTTCAAAGCCGAAAAGAATGCCTCGCCGTCGGGAAATCCCTCTGCTTCAAATCCAGTCTGACTGAGCGTGTAAACCTCGATGTCCCGGATGCTCCTGTCGTCTTCTACGCACCATATTTTCATATATAAATCATCCTTTCGGAAGTGAATTCTCGGTGAAGCCCGCTAATTCTGCTGAATATGTTCGCCGGTTATAAAGAATGCTACCAACTCGGCAGCGTTTACCGCATGGTCTCAGATTCTTTCCATGTAGGTTACCATTACACATAGTGCACATCTGTGTGAGTTCCCTTGAAAGATTTGAGAGCTGTCCGTCGGATCTTGATCTCATATGCAGTTCCTTCCTTGAATTATCCGAATCTTCCGGTAATATGGTCTTCTGTTCGTTTGTTCTTGGGAAAGGAAGAAGGCGAGTTGTCCGAAATGCGAACCGCCTGCTGCATATTATGCGTAACTATAACGATAGTATAGCACTCCTTCAGTGAAGTTGCAAGCTATTCTATCTTTGAAGTTGAAATAGGGTCTGGTGTGCTTGTAGGTTCATCCATCAACAAAACGTCCGGTTCTGCAGCAAGCACCCGCGCAATGCAAAGCCTTTACTGCTGACCGCTTAAAAGACCTAATGATGCTTATATTCTTTCTGAGCTCGTTGACGTCTATACCGGGAGCGAATATATTTTCTCCGTGATATTTCACCTCACTGGTTATCTTAACATCGTTTACAAGGGTTCATACGATTCAGTGCTTTCCTACAGTTTCTATGATAATCGGTCTATGTAAAAACAAAAAGGAGTGTATTGTAAAATCAAAGTAAAGTATTTTGTCGTAATAAAAACATACCCTGTGCCGGTAAAAGCACGGGGTATGTTTTGAAGAGAATTAAAAATGAGGTGATATCAAATCGCTTGTTTATGAATTTGCATTTTCATATTCTTTGACCTGAGTGTTAAGCTCGTCAAGGTAATACTTAAGCTTTTCGGAATTGGATTCCTTTATCTGCGCCCATGTGCTGGCATTCATAACGTGTCCGTTATCTTCATAGGCAGATATAACCGACGCCAATGCGTTATCATATCCGAATCCGGTTACTATCATGTTTTCGGAGTTAGCTATGTCGTGCATTATGTCGTACATATTAAGCATTTCATCCGTCCACAGATATATTTCTTCCTTCTGCTTCTTGTCGATGGAAACAACAGTCGGGTCGAGAACCTTAAAGCGCTGGCAGGCGGCAAGCAGAGCAACGCCTTCGGGATTCTGTGCACCGTTTACCAAAAAGTATCCTGTGGGAGAACTCTCGGTATAATAGTGACCGTCACCGTTTGCATCTCTGGGCATCGGGCAGTACATAATTTCACCGCCGGCAATATCGCCGAAAACAGGAGTGATGTTGTCAACCGGACCGGTAAATGTGTAGTCGTAGCCTATAAATATAAGCATCTTGCCGGAATTGATTCCTTCGCCCTCGGATGAACCTCTTAACGACCATCCGTTGTTCCACCAGGGATAAACGCAGTTGTTCTTGGCAATATCATAAAGAAGGTTTGCCGCTCTTTCAAGCTCGGGGCTGTCGGTGTTGTCAATATAGGTTCTTGTTTCGGTGTCGTATTCAACTACCGGTATGCCGGTGGAGCGCATAAGACCTGCGGAAAAGCTCCAGCTGTCCAGGGCGTACCTGTCATCGTCCGGGTCAGAGAAGTCCATGCACATATTGTAAAATACGTCCCATGTCCATTCGTCGTTATAGTAAAGCTCCGCAGGGTCATCAAAGCCCCATTCTTCCATAACTCTGCGGTTGTAAACGCAAACATCCCCGTATGTAATATCTGTGACAAACATATATGCCTTGCCGTTAAGGGAGAGATATTTATATACAAAGTCCTTAACGCCTTCCCAAAGGGGGTCGCTGTAATCTACATAATCGTCAACCGCCTGATACATTCCCTTCATGGTTCTAACCGGGAAGGAGCCTAAATCGTTCGGAGCGAAGTCAGGAGCCTCGCCGGAAAGGGTGAGATTCGCCAAGCCGTCGAATCTGTCCGACCATGTGCATTCTATCCATTCAACGTCGCAGCCGTATTTTTCCTGGAAGGTCCAGAAACCGGTCTGAACTATCTCGTCGTCGGAATAGTTGTGAAAATCGTCCCACCATGCAAACCATTTGACATTTGTGCCGGAAGCTGCTGTAGTCTCAGCTGCCGGCAGTCTGATTCCTGCTGCCGCAAGTATAGCTTCAGAGTCTTCGGTTGAAAGAGTGAGTTTTATGATTTCTCGCTTTTGTTTTCCGCAGCCGACAAGACTGAATATAAGTATCAGTGACTAACTATAAAAAGTCAATAGCTTTTTAGAAATTTCTCAAAAAATTTTTCG
>ENA-UOJG01001303-UOJG01001303.1-human-gut-metagenome-genome-assembly--contig:-C47-NODE-1303-length-27338-cov-9.715904_pt1 | contig 27338 bp, 24 predicted proteins | sample MGYA00242340_ERZ723887 | MGnify/ENA metagenome assembly ERZ723887 | reverse complement strand
GCAATAAATGACATAGGGCTATGCGTTTAAAATTTATTGCGTGCAAATATACGGTATTTGTTCGAAAGTGAAAAGTTTTGTTCCAGGATATTTTCAAAGGGCTATAAATTAATCAGTTTCGTCGCTGAGTGCTTTAAAAGAACGGGATTAAAGAACGTAAAAAAAGAACGAACTTAAAGAACCGCCTTATGAATGCACAGTTTTTCATCAACGAGATCGGATGTAAATTCAACCTGAGAAAGCCCAAGTCCGAAAAGCCGACGAACGTTTATTTTGTAGCACGCGTCAGGAATAAACAGATAAAACTTTCTACTGGAGTAAGAGTATATCCGGACCAGTGGAACGTAAAGAAACAGGAGGCTTATATCAGTTGCCGGTTAACTGAGCTGGATAACGAGAACAATACCATCGTCAATGAAAAGATTGGCAAACTGAAACTTTATTTTTCGGAATACAAGCAGTACCTTTGCGACCACCCTGAGGAGATAGAACGCAGGGCCATCATTCTACTTAAACAATATATCTATAAGGATACTATGAAGAAAAAAACGGAAAAGCCTGCCACCTTCATCATGAAACAGATCGTAGAGGAGAAGGATATCGTGGATAGTTCCAAAATCCAGTACCGATCCAATATCAACAAGTTCAAACGGTTTCTGGACGAGAACTCCATACCCGACATTTGGGAAAGTATGAACCTGGATACATTCACCAAATACCAGCAACACTTGATTGAAGAGGGTAAGGAGGACAATAAGGAAGGTAAGAAAGCTTCTACCATAAAGAATATTATCAAAGGTACATTCTTTGGGGTGCTTAGAGAGGTTTCCAAACGACTTGACATTCCTTTCAAGTGGGAAGAGAGTAATCTTGAAAGCTTTGACCTTGTGAAAGACAAATCCAACAAGGAACTGGCGCGTAATAAGGAAGTAGCACTGACAGAAGAGCAGATTAAACAACTCTATGAGTACCAACCGAGCGGTACCGAGAATCAAATCAAAAAGAAAACGGAGATAAAGGACTTGTTCGTACTTCAGTGTCTAGTTGGTCAGCGTATCAGTGACATGTATAAGTTCTTCAACGGTGATAACGAAAGGGATGAGGAGAACGGTACAATATCTATCGTCCAGCAGAAGACCGGAGCCAGGGCTATCATTCCTCTAGTGCCATTAGCAGAAGAAATCATAGACAAGTATACCGGTGCAGAAATCAAATATTATAAGGAGAGACGTTCCGCATTGAATGGTGAGTTAAAAGTCATAGCCCAGGAAGCAGGCCTTAACGAACTTGTGACCTATGAGGAGAACGGTACCAAATATACCAAGCCCCTCTATGAACTGCTTCACACCCATTCTGCACGGCACACATTTTCTACTATCATGTGTCGCAAGGGCATTCCAAGAGAGGATATAATTATTGCGACAGGCCATGAAGATACCCAGATGTTGGATAAGATATACGCCCACCTGACCGCCAAGGACAAGTCCAGGAAGGTGACGAATGCTTTCAAGAAGAAGCTAGGTGACGGCATTTTCGATATGGGAGTCCAGCCAGAACCGGATGAAAATGAACAGAAGTCAGTTCCGACCGCTCCAGTCAAACCCAAGCAGAAGGCAGACGTATTCAACCACGTCTTTGCCGGTGATCTGCTGCTGAAACTCTCCAGGCTGAAGAATAAAGGTATAGACATCACCAGACTCCCCGACACTGAGGAAGCCGTGAAAATACTCAAGGACGTCGGCAGAATAGATGAGATAGACCTGGATAAATATAAGGATAATACGGAGCTACGGGACAAAATAGCTAAAATCACCGCAGTCGTGTGGTTCATCGCATTCAAACGGAACGACGCGGTACTGATACAGATGTTCCAGAACAATATAACAGAACTGGGCCTGAGGAACATCTTTTTCAATGGGGAGATAATGAAGGAGGGCAGGCTCGAATCCCTGATGAAAGGCGATGAAAAGGTCCTGAAATTCGTGGAGGTGCTGAATATCAGAAGCATGGAGGAACTGGAGGAGTATAAGAAGCGGCATAAGGAGTGACTTGTTTATCCTTCTCAATTGATGATTCTACGTCCTGGGTACCGGTTTGCTGCCCGGGAGTATCTTTTCTTAGACAGTGCAGTATGAGGCTGATAGTATAAGGGAAGAGAGGGAACATGGAATCTCCACTTCCCTCCCGCCTCTTGTGCCACTATTTTTCCCCATGGACAAGATACCTGACAAGCTCCTTATTTTTTTTGCTTCCTGTCTTCATGCGTTGCAATTCCCTCTTGGCCGTTTCCGGATTGATTATTGAGCCATCCTTGAGACGAAAGAAGACGCCTGACTTTACCCAGATTTTACCGTCATCCGGCACCAGCTCTTTCAAAAACATATACAGCAGGATATTGGACTTGCACCATTGGAGGGAAACAGTGATAAAAAAGTTCCCTTTCTTTCTGCCGGTCAACCTGAAACAGAAAGTTTCCCTTCCCCACTCCTGATCCATAAGGCATCCCTTCTCCACCAGCCGGTCATAGACAGCCCCGGCTTTTTCCCAGGTGTAGTTTGTATATTCATGGGCATAGGCCAAGTTCTCCTCCGCCAATCTGGCGATATGAACCTCCTTCTGTTCAAAGCAGCCTTGCAGCTCGGTCATTTTTTTCCGGAGCAACCGGAGCAATGCAACAAAGATCCCCAAATTATCCGCGTCATCCCTGGAACGGTAATATTGGAAGACCGGATTGTCTCCATCCATGAAATCGTAACCCTCCCTGTCGAACACGTCTGCCGGATATTGGTCCATAACCTTCTGGAGTTGCTCCTGATAATGCGTGAAATACCCCTTGAAAGAATAGTACTCGGAGTTCTCGCTCATTTCCTGCAACAAATCAAACCAGTTGATATCCTTCAACTGCTCATACAATCCTTCCGCATTCATGACTCTTTCTATGTCCCTACTCTCCGGATTATTGATGTCGGCCAAACGGATTGCCCTGTCCATAATCTTTTGGTACTGATTTAAAATGTCTGTTTTCATTGTTACTCTATTTATGTTATATTTTTCATTGTATCATGTACACTTCCACAACATCCGTGCCAATCTTACCAAGTTTTATCCTTAGTGGAAATAAAAACCGCTAAATTCCGTATTCCCTCCCTTCTCTTACAAAAATGCTGTACCTCACATGTACCATACTGTATATTAGTGATTTATGTAATTGAAAAGACTTTATGTCTCAAAAAATACTATTTACATTTGCCGCCGCTTAAAGCTTCGGCACGCTCTTTGAATTTTTGTACAATATATAATATGTGCAGGCGTATGAGTCTGCACTTTATGGCCGCGACTCTTTAACGGGGAGTCCGGCAATGCTCTCCAATACTCCTCCCGGTACATTTGTAAGTCCGGGATCAGTGTTGCCTAATGATTGTAACAAGGATATTGTTGCAGGATATAAAAATACACCATTCAAAAGTAATGGTGGATAATCTTAAAAAAATAGACATGAAATTACCAATTTTAGAATTAGCCCAGCTGAAAACGAAAGCTGAGCGCAGACCGTTTTGTGAAGAATACGGTCTCAGCCATAAACAATTGAAACGGATCATCGATGACTATAACCAAGGAAAGTATAAAGTTGAAAACGAATACATCGAGGTTGCTCCTCCGTCCGGTGAGGCTCGGGAACTCCCCAATGTACCTCAGACAACCACCAGGCAGGAACCGGCAGTAAGAAAGGCTCCTCAGGCTTCGTCCCAGGGAGAATGGTATTATGAGATCCAGAACGGTACATCCTGCTGGAAAATCGGTGGAACAAATGGGAAGATACCGGAAAAAGTCGTGAATACATTCATGTTCAACCAGATAGTTTCCGGGTTGAAAGCTCTTATGGAAGCGGTCCGCTTATTCAAGGAGCTGTTCTTTCCCAATAAATGAGTTCATTAACAGGGCATGGAGGAGATACACCGAAGTGCTCCTTTTTTAACTTTTAAATTTTTAAATAGAATGACAAAAATAAATTTAGGTCTGACATCAGACCAAGAGGAATATGTTGCTGATATGATGCAACTTATAATCACAGTATGTAACGCTTACCGTAATAGATTACACGAGACCGATGCCATCCATATCGTATCGGAGAACTATGTGAAAAGTATGGGCAGTCCCCAGGTGGAATTCCGGGCTTATATGCATTCCCAAACCGGTATTCTTAATCCGGTGGGTGTTGTCTTCCAGTTCCACGCTCCATGGCCGCAGTTCCATGCCATGCAATCCCCATATGAAGAGAACTATGCGCCTCTTTTCGATCCGGACAGATACAGTTACAGCCATGATGCGGTTGACCACACCGCACTCATACTCAAGAATACTTTTCCAGATATGAACCTTTGGGTAAAAGCATTGGGGCTGGATTATATTGACATCTATAACTTGGACAGAGTAAATAACATTATAAAATATTGAATTATGAATATTATTAAAAGTCTGCCGGTGGCTTCCCGATTAAACCCCGGCCTTGCAGACGATCTGGAAGTATTTTTTCCGGAGTGGCTGTCAACCCTTCTTACTTTTTACAACGAGGCCAGGAGCGGCGGTGATTTTGCCTTTCATATGATGAACACCTGTGGCAGCGGATCATCTTACACTGTCGGAGCATATGACTTTTGCAGAACCAGACATTATTACGGTAACGGATACCATACGTTGCTTTCCTTCTACGGTGGGAACAGACTCTTCAGACTTGACTGGAAGGAGATGTTCCGGGTCCGTTATGGCTATGAACCATCCCTATATGACAAGATCAGTCTGTTGAACTATGTATCGAGGATGGACAACAAGAGAGCCCCCTACGATGCCCTGAACAACAATCTTTCCGACTGCTTCCGGGCTTTGACCGGCGATCCGGATGTATTCATCTCGCTCGGTTCGTGGGGAACCTATATAGCACTTGATTCCGGAATATTCTGGAAGCACGAGGAACATGAGGAGAAGTGGCAAATGCATTTCTAAAAAGTGAAAACAAACGGGGTGGTATCCTCACCAGTACCACCCTATATTATCAAACAATTAAATTTTAACTGAAACATGGAGAAGAAAAATATACCTACAGAAAAGACTATGGACAAGATGGAGCAGATCCTGAAAAAGATAGAGGATGAAAGAACCGTAACACTCGAGGAACTCCGGACGGCCGGATTCATACTGGTTGTCGATAAGGATTTCGGAAGGATGATCAACAGGCCCCACCTGAAAAAACTGAAAAGCAGCCTGAAAAAGTACGGCTGTATAGAACCCGTTTCCATATTCTTTGGAGCGGAATATTTTGAAGCTTATCCGGAACGTGAACTGACCGGCTTCAACGACGGAGAAAAGAAATACACCAGAGACTCTCCCGAAGTTCCCGCCACCATCCTTGTTGCGGATGGAGTCCACAGGGCGCAGGCACACACAGAATTACTTTCAGAGGATGAAACCTACAAACACCCCCTGAAGTTCAGACACGTGGAGAGTGACCTTCCTATAGACGACTGGATACGTATTAGGAATACCAACAACCGTAACTGGGACTCGAAGGACTGCTCACGTTACATAGCTGCCCAGACAGGTTATGAAAAAAGCAATCTCACCACCGCCGTCAAGTGGCAGGAGGAACTGAAGCTGGGTGAGAAATACGCGTACACCATCCTTAACCTTTCCGACACCTATAAGAAAAAAATGCTGTCGGAGTATATGGAAGCCCCCGACAAGGGACTCCCCATGGTATTGAAAGGTGTGGAGGAGAACATAGACCGTGGCGAGCGTATCCTTCATGCCTTCAGGGTCTGCTGGCGTGATATCCCGAAGATGGTAAGGAACAGCGCGTCGATCAATATGTTCATCGAGGTCTATAACGCGTGCGGCGACAGCATGAAGGAAGCCGTGGTGAACCTGCTGGTCCTGTTCTTCACCACCCTGGACAGAACCGATGCAGAGAATGCTGCAGGTGAGAAGGGTAATGATGAGAAGGTCAGACTGTTGAAGGGATTCTGGGACAAGTTCAGCAAGGATATTGAAGACGAGACCTTGAAGGCCGATTATGAGAAGAAAGCTTGTGAGGCTGAAGAGGAATTCGATGACTTGTCCGGAGAGAAGGAGGAGGCTACTGTAAGTGAGGCTGTTCCCGCAAAGAAGAAGAATGACAAATATCACGGTAAAGCCATTTACCAACCTTCGGGAAAAGCTGAGGAATATAGTGAATGGGCCTGCAATTTCTATAACGGATGCAGCAACCAGTGCTCCTATTGTTACCTGCAAAAAGGAAGGAACGCCAAAATCTATACCTCCGTTCCTACCCTTCAGAAAGGCTTTAAGGACGAGGAGGACGCTATAAACCGGTTCAGGAAGGAAATGCTCAGGAATCTTCCCGAGCTGATGAAGCACGGACTGTTCTTCAGTTTCACTACCGACCCGCTGCTTCCCGAGACGATGGGACTGACCGCCAAGGCTGTGAGGATATGTATGGAAAACGGCGTGAACGTGAGGCTGCTGACCAAACGCGCGGATTTCGTGGAGCCATTCTTCGGTCTTCTCTCTGCCAAGGAGGGTTATGATGAGGAGCTCTACAAGAAACATGTCGCTTTCGGATTCACCCTGACCGGACATGACGAGCTGGAAGGAAACTCGTCACCGAACCTGGAGCGTATAAAGACCATGAAAGAGCTCCACGACAGAGGCTACCGGACCTTCGTGAGTGCCGAACCGGTGATAGATCCGGCCTCTTCGTTGCAGGTGATTAAGGAGACACTGGACTTCTGCGACCTCTATATGGTCGGTCTGCTGTCCAGTGAGAAGGATTATGGGAAGGCTGATGTGCGTAATCTGGTGGACGAACTTCAGAAGCTGCCGAGAAAACCTAAAATCTACCTGAAGGATTCCGTAGTGAAGATGCTTGAACTCGACCGTAAGACCCTTCCTGACAATTTCGTGGGGAGCGACTATAATATGTTTAATTAATTTTTTTAATATGGAAAATAGTAAAATAGAGAATTTGGATCCATGTTTTCTGAAAAGAGTTGGGAATATGGATTTATTAGAGGAAATCAGCAATAAGCTGCATCTCCCATACAATGAAAGCAGATACGTCTATCATATGACAACCCAAATCATAAAAGTGGTACGCAAGTATTTTTTCTATGACAAATTCAAGCTGGGTTATTTTACCTGCTCCTCCCTTTTAACCGGATGGGATAAGTATGCGAATTACCGTCTACTTAGCGACGGGCAGGAAAAACAATTTATGAGTAAATTCTTTGAACCATTTGAAAATATAGTAGAATATGACGGTGCCGTTTACTATCGGCATGCCAGTGATTTTTATGATAATGGAGGAAATCCCATTTACCCAAAAGGTACACAAGGTGCTACTTTGCATAAGTTTATGTTTCCTCACACAGACTATTCCCATTCCTATCGGGGACTTTTAGATCCAGACAACTACAGCTATTCCCATGACGTGCTGGATTTTGTTAACAGAAAACTGAATATGGCTTTTCCCGGGAATAACCTTTGGGTGGTCTGCTTTGATTTTGATTATGTAAGTATATACAATTTGGATACTTTATCCCATATGAAAAGGTATTAGTGTACAGAGTCTTCCAATCCGACCATGACTGAACCGACTGAGAGGAATAAGGTGCATGGGAATCCGGTTGGAAGACTTCTCTATAATAACCAATATAAATATCATGCTTATGTGTTCACTATTAAAAAAAGAAATTGAAAAGCACCTCTTGCTATATGGAGTGGTGTATGTGATTGAACCGACAGGAGCACTGATACTGGCCGATGGAAGGTCGTGTACCGTCAGTGATTACAAAGTAATACCGGAAACAGTCCATATTAAGAACGGCGCTTTCCTTAATTGTACCATAATAGAATCAGTAGATATGTCCACTTCACAGGTCAATTCCATAGGCAGCCTCGCTTTCTTTGGGTGTGAAAACCTAAAGGCCATACACTTCTCCGAGTATATAGAAAACATTGGGGAGTGGGCTTTCAACAGATGCCGACTGAAAAAAATGGATTTGCCGGCTGGCCTGAAAAACATAGGTGCAGGTGCTTTCGCGATAAATACTGAGATAGAGGAGATAATCATACCGGATGGAGTTACGAGGATAGATAATCTGACTTTTCAATACTGTTCTGGACTTGCCCGTATTTATATACCGCCTTCAATAAGCAGTATCGGGAAATATGCCTTTTGGCAAAGCAACAGTCTGAAAACTATTTTCGTTAAGCGAGGGTATGAAAGAAGAATCAAATATAGGCTTCCGTGGGGGCTAAAGGGAAAAGTGAAGCCCCTATAGAAACCTTATTGGGGCATAATGTTTACTTGACAATTCCCGTCTTGCCAATAAGGTAGGACGGGATTATTTTTTCCGGTATAACACAACGGATCAGGTTGGAATTTGCTCCACCTCTTCCGGTGTCAATCCTGTAGCCTGGGATATGATATCGACAGCAACACCAAGTTTCTTCAGGTTACGGGCGTTATTCAAGTTGGCTTCTTTCAGTCCTTCTTCCCTGCCTTTCTTCTCGGCCGTTGATATAACACTATACCAATCCCTGAAATTCTTGAGGCTGTCCCAATACTCACTCAGCTCGGTCTTGGTGAATTTCGCTATCTCGGCAGCTTCAAAGAGGCGGTCAAACACCCTGTTCTGCAAGGATCTGGGACGTTCAAGAAGCGAGGAGAGGTTACGGAGAACAAACAACCATTTATCAAACATCGTCTTAAGCTCATCCTCGGTCTTATTGAACTTCGGCATCTCAAGGTAAACGAAGGTAAGCTTGTCATAAAAGACTTTCTTTGTGTAGAGATCGACAAGTTTAACCTCATGATGGAAATACCCGGTATCAGACGGATCAAAGGAGAAATTCAGGATACCGACCACATAGACAGCCTTCAGTTCATAATCCCACTCACCGCGCCTTGCCTGCTCACGGATAGGGAAGGTGGAGTAGAAAACGCTGCGGTCCTTAAAGAACTGCTGCTCGCCACGCTGCATCTCGACAAGGAATTTCTCACCCTTCTCGTTCTCACAATATACATCGAATACGGCGCGGCGGTCATACTCCTGAGTTCCAAGATGCTCCGCGTTGAGATAGGTCACATCCTTAATCACCTCCTCACCGAACAATAGGGCATTGAGGAAGCTGATCAAAAGCTCCTTGTTCATAGCCGTACCGAAAAGCAGCTTGAATCCAAAGTCCGTATATGGATTTACATATCTGTCCTGTATACCTTCTGTTCCCATTGACTCCTCTTTTTTACCGTTTAAGACCAAACCCTGCGTAAGGCAAAACCTCACCGCCGGGTACAACAAATACAAAGGTAAGGATTATGATGGAATATTCAAGACGGAAGAGATGAATTATGAGAAAAAACAAGAGGCAAGCTGTCAAAACTTACCTCTTGTACACTACCTTGACTCTTACTGAAACGGCGTATTCTCCCTCAACATCTGATTCCTATACACTATTCCCTGCTCCTTCTTGCTATACAGTTCCATCCGTGAGACACCAAAGCTTTCACGGTTGGCATTATAGTTGTTGATTGCCATCCCTTCAATGTCATCCTCAGAGATACTATGCCTGCCGAATGTACCGATGAGATATTCCAGGGCAGCATCGTATAAGACACCGTACCGACATAACCATTTTGCTCTTGAGAGTATGGAACTGTGCCTATTTCCATCTTCATAACTGTCCGGATACTCTTTTCTCCATTTCCTGTCCACGTAGTTAATCAGTGTCTTGTCCTTCCATAACCTCTGAAAACCTGTATTCCTCTCAATCTCTTCCGGCGTATGAATGAAACAACCGCCGGAACCACCATGATTATAACTCTTCACTGCCGGTTCGGGAATGGATGGGTCATATTCAAAGTGGTAGGGAATCAACGTGTCTTTCTCCGGGTTGACATAGACATCAGGATCGGAACTCAGGAAGAACGTGCGGCTTAGATTATGACAACTCTTATCGAATTCATCAGTCCTTGGATATAACCTTTGCTTCACCTGCCGGAAAAGATTGTAATGATGCTCCGGGTCGGTGTTGTCGTGAATCATAGCCGCCTTCACACCCTTGTTGCTTGGAGAGAACCATACTGCGTAAAGATGGAGAGGATTGGCATATTGAATGAGTCTTTCCTTGAATTCTCCTGCCGCCTCATGTGATCCGAAATCGTCAAAGTCAAGCACAAGGATATTGGAATACTGGCGCAGGTTGGTCGGGTCATCGTTCCTATAGTCGAATATTCCGGAAGGTGCTATCATGGGGAGTCTGTGTTTCTCTTCCTTGTAAGCCTTCTCTGTTGTCTGTTTTCTAACCATGTCTGTCTGCTTGGAAAGTTTAGTGTCGGATGCTATAAGTTCAAGGATATGGTCGAAGTTATAATAGATCCTGCTTCTTGAATCACTTGAATTAAAGTAGTAGCTGATTGTTTTGTTTATCATATCGTTATTGTATTTTAGATTGTTATTTGCTTTATTGTATCGTGAACCTCCCCAAGAGACCGACCAGGCTTTACTTTGGAAGAAAGCCGGTCCTCTCAGTATCTTCGTCTCTCGGGAAGAACCACTATTTTTCAGTAAAGGAGCTATGGAAACGGTTGATGAAAGATTGAAGAGAGAGGCTACTTCGTACCCTTCCAGAGTGAGAGAGAAGGAGGATGTTTTTTGTTTTGTTTATTCTTTTCCTCTCACTTTGGTAGACCGCGAAGCAGGTCTCTTTCCTCACTCTCTATTCTATACTCCTTTCATCTACTATATTACTCCCTTTTTTTTACTTCTCTATATATATTAGAATGTCCATCAAAAAATAGGGGGTGTCACAATAAATCTTATCTTAGCTCCTTCACTGTAAAAAAGGAATCCGGAATATACTATGCTATCACCAGATTTATTCCCATAGTCTTCAGAACATCAATCAGGGCTTTATATCTTCCCCTTTCTCTTTTGCCTCTTTTTATACCAATCATCTCCAGATAACAGAAAGTAACCTCCTTCGTATATTCACTATCCATGGTTATAGCCCTCTGCATATCCTTGTCATACCTGGCCAACAGTCTGATCTCCTCTTTAATGTTGCTCCTGATCTTCATCCCCTCCAGCCTCTTTTCCCAGTCATTATGAGAAACGGAAGCCTTGCCTATGACCCTGTTCTCATTGAAGTAGGCGTCCATTCTCTCTATGAACCTTTCATCAAAATCATCAGTATGCCAGACCGTATATACCTCACCCTCGATATGCTTCCTGATGCCTATCCTCGTTATGAGCTGTGAGAAATACCAGTCCTTCTGACTGTGCGGGTCAGTGGAGGTACCATAGGCCCTCCGGATCTTTGCCGATTCGGTGTTCGGAAGGTTCCAGTCACCACACAGGAGAATCTGTTCAACATCCCTGTATGAGTTGGTGCTCTTGTTGTCGGTCGCTCCATAATAGGTGACGGTGAACAACCCGGGATCGACACCTTCGGCAACCAGTAACCTCCTGAAACGTTCCGCATATCCGGATTTTCCCGGGCCGTCATCGTCACCGTTTATATCCTTCCAGCATACAATCAAGGAAAGTTTGTCTATCAGCCTGCCTATCCTCTTTACGAATGTGCCGAACCCCGCCTCATCAAAACACTTTCTGGACAGTCCGAAATCCATCCTCCTGAAATTCGTTACGGTGTTGTACTTGCTTTCCGTATCCAGAAGGGTGAAGCGGGTGGAGCCTCTGAAAAGGATATTGCCCGCCCCCTCGAAGATGAGGATATGCGTGGAGATTGTCATGCTCTCGGGGCAGAGGTCAACCGGATAGAATGTAATGCCCACCCTGTCGGTATCTTGGTCATCTACTATAAACCCTCAGAATACGGAACTCAGATGTTAACTCTTTCTATTTATGAGTAATAAGAATATTCTAAATGTAATATAAATCCATAAATGGTAATTTCTCTTGAAAATTGGTTGTCAGTGCCTCAAATAGTTCTATAGGTAGTGATGGGTAATACTCCACAAGCATTTGAGAAGTTATCTGTGAAAGATTGGGCTCTTTCTCGCGCATTTGTTTAATTCCTGAAATATTATTCACCAATAATGTCTTCGCCATATCTGCCGCTAAAGCGTATTTTTTATCTCCAATGTGTATTTCTCCATATTTCTTGTTGGTGTAGAGATGAGCAAAAAAGGTTGCAAGCCCCTCCTCCAAATAAGTTGATGTCCCTTTTAAACCTGGTGATAAAAGATGTACTGCTTCATGAGCGACTTGATATACAGCATGTTTTAAATTGTATTCGCAGTTGTGAGTGATACGTATTTGAATATCTTTTTTTGAAAATCCAGAAGGGAAATAAATATTAGGTGCCTCATCTGAAAGTATTATTCCGCAAAATCTAAATGTATAATCTTTAGGCCCAAAATTTATCTCTATGGCTTGCATTATATCAGTAAATATATTATTGATATTCCTCCCAGGAATATCTGTGAATATGTTATTTCTTATATCCATACTTGTCTTGATTAAGAATATGACAGATATGCAAATATACATTTTTATTTTGTAGAGGAAAACAAATCTTTTTGTTCAAGATAAAAAAGTCTCATTTACGGGTACTCAATCTTTGAATTTTCTATTTTGTTACATTCTATGTATAATATTATTCAGAACAAAATAAGAAAGCATTCTATTTTTGAAGTGTTAGAATTAAAAAATAAGAAGAAGCAAGCTATAAACTCATCTCTTCCATTATCCTGTCTATCTCCTGCATATCACATCATACACAGAGCAGCCTTCCGTATAATCATCTATCCCAGGCTCAAACTCCTTCCACCATTCCCAGACATGCAGATTATAACCTTTCCATTGCAGCATCTCTATCTCTGCCTTCCACTCATAAGACCATTGACTGTTAAGGCGTGGACAGACCAGGATGCGTAGATGCCTTGGAATACCTGCCATCAATTCCTCCGACAATACCTTTCCGCCCGTTGAGAACCATTGAAAACCGGGAAAAAGCCTTGTCATCCCTTCAGCCACGCCATCATCATTCACAATCACAATCCTCATGTCCGGGCGGTATTCCATTATCGGATTTGGAAGATGATAAAATGAAGGGATATTTTTTACCTTGGAGAACAACGCCTTCAGTCTTTCATCCGCCCCTTCTCTTCTCAGCGTCTTACTCCCGAACCTTTTATTCCTGTATGCATTGCCGACCGTATACCTTATCTCACCGGGCGTAAAATCGGAGGAGGCGTAAGGGAGAAGGATGTCAAGTGCCTCGTCTCTCCCGATACCGTATTCACAGAGATTGCAGGCCGTATCATAGACATACCCGTTACGGTTGCCTCTCCTGAATCCCCCTTCCGTCCATGAGAGTATGATCCTGAGCCTCTCGTCCATATCGGTTATCGGGATAGTGTAGTTGGCTATATCCGGATTTATGGTCATCTCCTCTTTTATCTCAACAGTTTTATCCCATACAAGTGCTCCGGGGTTGAGATGGAGGTCAGGATCATAGGTGACGTTCGTATATCTTGCCACATCCTGAGCTCTTCTATCCTCTTCCACACCAAAATCCTCAGCAATGGCCCTGTAGTATAGTTTATGGCTTTCCGCGTCAAGACTTTCCGGAACCTTGACCAGCACCTTGAGGCCTTTTCCGGATATTGAGAGGAAGACCGAGTATACATAAAGGTTCTTCATCAGCCGTTCCTTCTCTGAAAACACGTCCCCGTCCAGATGGTCTATGTCGATGGCCATGATACCGCTATGCCTTATCAGTCTCTCTTTCCCGCGTCTCTCGAATATGCCTGAGAATGAAAATCCGGGAGCGTCGAATTTAGCCCGGTCCATTTCCTCCCCGGTCCTGGCGTTCCTGACCTTGTCCGCATATTCCCTGTATTTCCCTTCCTTAATCAGACGGAGGGCATAATCCACACTCATCCTTTTTGCCGGGAGTGTGTTGCTCTTACTTGTATAAAAATCTATATCGTTCATTGTTGTTTGTTTTTAAGTTGTTGATGTGTGGAGGCGTTCGCTGTTTGGGAAGCGAACACCCCACCAAGATGTATATTAATTGATTGATGTATTTACCACTGTTCACGATGTTTATGAGTGTTTAGGGGTGTTTACGGGTGTTCACGGTGTTTATGAGTGTTTACACTGTTTACTGGTGATCACTACTGTTTAGGGTGTTTACTGGTGTTTAGCCTGTTTACCTATGTTTAGTGTGTAAATAGATGAACACCACTATATATTTTTTCTTCTTTTGGGTCATTCTCCAGTCTTACTTATGTGATATTATCCTTTATAATAGTAGTAAGCAATAGGATATGAAAAGGAATAACCCAAAGAAAAGAGAGAGAATGATGTTTTTTCTTTCTTTTGGGTCATTTCCTATTGTATATAGGCTATATATGGGATAATAATAATGAATAACCCAAAAAAAGAAGGAAAAATGAATATAAGTGTTCATTCATTTATATAGTGAACATAGGTAAACAGCAGTGAACACCTTAAACACTCCTAAACACCTTAAACACTAGTAAACAGTGTAAACGCCCATAAACACCAGTAAACGCCTTAAACACCAGTAAACACCCATAAACAGTAGTAAACATCAGAAATCAACAGCAGATAATATACAATGTGAAGGATTGGCCCTCAAAAGCCAATCCTTTCGCTTTCAACTATTCTTACATTCATTCCTTTTTATCAACATCCATCCCTTTCAGCCTTTTTCCGATAGTGGCAGGTGAGAGATTTAGTTCCTCAGCTATCTTCCTGTTTGACATTCCCTGCCCGTGCAATTTCCTGATCTGTTCGAGCTGCATATTGTCTGCATCCTTCAAAAGGTCACACTCCCTGGCTGTCTGGATAGGAATTTGGGTGTCCATTCCGGTCTGGTGAAGCTGTGCGGACTGTATGAAACGGAGCATGGTGGGGTCGAGCGTCTTGTCAATCACATAAGGTATCACATGGTTCCCCTCCCATACTATCCTGCCGTTCCTGCTCTTGAGCTGCTTCACGTATCTGCCCGTCGAGGGATTGCTGCTGTCAGTACCTATGGCGAAGACCGACTGAACGAAGTTGGTGAGCATGCTTGAGCCCAGGCAGTGGTTGATGTCAAGGGGTGTGAACGGCTGGATCTTCGGGGTATGGTTGACTACAAGGATAGAGTAGCCCTCCTTCGCCCAGTTACAGAACTCCTGGCAGATCGGTTTCACATCCTCGGCCTTCATCCCCCCGTTGTTGACAAGAAAGGTGAGGTTGTCAAGAATCAACACCCTCGCGTTCACCTTTGCCATCATCTTCCTTATCAACGGCAGGAACCTGCCCGAATCATAGAGGCCGTCTCCGACCATGCTTAAATCCGGGCGGTGGAGATTATCGGGCCAAATATGCAGTTCACCGTCCCTTGAGGTATATCTCTCCTGGAACTGCTTCATGGAGAGTTCAAGGTCGAGATACAATACGGTTCTCCCCAGTCGCCCGCTTATATGCTCCGCTATCTGGACCGCATAAAGGCTCTTGCCCGTATTTGTCCGCCCGAAAAGGATGGCGAACTCGTTCTCGAACCATAGGGCGTTGCCATTCCCGTCACCTCCCCATAATATCTCCGGCACGGGTTTACGTTTTTCTTCCATCATCATACTGTTCAGGGATTTTCCCATTATAAAGTCAAGTTCATCCGCCTCCTCTGCCGGCTGTGTATCCTTGGGTGTTGCAGGTGCCGTGTATCCATCCTCCCTCTCCGCATGCCATTCCTTCCCGCTGCCGAAAAGGTTGAATTCCGGCACTTTTATGGGTGGCACGACAAGAGGTATGTACGGCAACGGGCTTTCCGCATCATTCCAGCATTTCTCAAGACTGGCATTGATGGAAGCGATAGTTTTTTCATCTGGTTCTAATTTTTCAGTCATCATTTTATCACAGTTTTTAGTTGTACATTGATTTAATCCACACGTATAAGAATCTCCAGTTTTCAGACCGCCATTCTGATACCAATGAAGAAAGGATGACAAAACCGGCCACTGTCCCGCCATCCCTCCATGACTGAAAACTGAAAATAACTTGTACACAGATTAGGGCATGACTGGAAATGGCGCGCGTTTTTCATATTTGGAGCGCTATTATATATGTAAGGTATAATTGCCCAACGTCCAGCATCCTCCCAAAGCCTTATTACCGAAGAAACAAATACTCACACAATGAAGAAGGGTGTCCGAGATCTGAATATGGTCAACGGCGCTCTTCTTATTTTTTCTTCTTCTCTTCCAAATCGCGTTTTTGCTCCCCCAACCAGCCCAACGCCTAATAACTGAAACATAAATGGCACACAGCAATATGTTTGAAAATCTAATCAATAAAATATTGGGACTTGAGCGGGAGCCTATGCCCAATCGTCAGGATACTTGTACCGCACCTGATGTCACCGAAAAAGCGGTATCATCCGAACCTATCCCTGAAAAATACCAAAGAGACATTGAAGCGCTCCGACAGAAATATGGAGACGCTTTCAAAACCGGTCTCTGCATCAATCTGACCCTACAAGAAGCTTTATCAATCATGCATAGAGAAAGAAAACGGATTGACGCCTATTCCGGCCTTGTCTCTTATCTTAAAAAGGATTGGAATATCACACTAACAATCACATCACAAAAAACTAAACCTAAATCATTATGAAAAACTATTTTATAGCAAACGGAGAGGTGCTCAATACAAATATGAGCATTGAGGAAATCGAATCACGGGTACAGGAATCATTAGACGAATACACCTCCGGAATGGCGCAATTCAGAATAAAGGAAATCAGCGAGAAGGAGGTCAGAATGTTCTTTGTCAGGGACTTCGACTATGATCCCGACGTACCAATCATTTTTGACGCTGACATGGCCTTGATAACCGGAGTGGGAATAGCCGCCTTCCAGCCACAACAAGTCGGAGGGTACCCAATGATTTATCCCTTGAGTTTTGCCGGGAAGAATTTCTACACGGATGTAACGGCTTTCATCAGGTTCTATAAATTCCAGCTGTTCATGGAGATGGGGCAGACAGTGGAGCATATCGGAATCAGATGCTATTCGGACCGGATTTTGATGCAGATAATCTTTTAATCCTTATGAATGTCTTGGTAGCATGTGAAGAGAGTCAGGCCGTTTGTCTGGCTTTCAGAAAACTGGGCCATAACGCTTTCAGTTGCGACCTTCAGGATTGCAGCGGTGGTCATCCCGAATATCATTTCAAGGGGGATATGTTTGATGTAATCGCCAATCGTGGGGGAACTTTAGAGAATGGCACTAAACATTTTCTTGATAGTAACTGGGATTTGGTCATAGCCCATCCACCCTGCACTTTTCTTGCTGTCTCGGGTGCAAGATGGTATTATCACCCCGACGATGAGAACCTTCCGACAGAACAGAGAAGACCCCATCCGAAGTTCCCCGACAGAGCCAAAGACCGTGAAGATGCTGTTCAGTTCTTTATGGATGTTTCAAGGATTGGAGTGAGCAGACTGGCTATAGAAAATCCGGTAGGTATCATGAGCAGCCGATGGAGAAAGCCCGACCAGATAATAGAACCCTGGCAGTTCGGTCATGAAGCCAGTAAAAAGACCTGTCTGTGGTTGAAAAGCTTGCCTCTCCTGGTACCGACAAATGTGGTTGGGAAAGGTGAGGTGCTGACATTCAGGAACGGCAACCGGATGCAGAAATGGACCTCCGACATATTCTTCTCGGGCGTGTCGGCAGAAGAGAGGAGAAGACTGAGGAGCAAGACCTTCCCCGGGATAGCGAATGCGATGGCTGACCAATGGGGAGGTAAGATTATGGCAGCGTAAGGCAATAACGACAAACACAATGGGTAACTATGAAGAGCACAATATATACCACAATCGGAGCGTCCAACCACTCTGATACAACAAGGGAAGAACATGATTTTTATGCTACATACCCTGAAGCCATAGACAGATTATTCGAGGTTGAGAAGTTTCCTGATACAGTATGGGAGCCGGCCTGTGGAATGGGGCATTTGTCTAAAAGGATGATGGAACTTGGCAAGAAGGTTTATTCCACTGACCTGATAAACCGTGGTTATGGTACCGGTGGCGTTGATTTCCTGAAAGCCACTGGAAACCCTTATGGAGCTGTCATTACCAACCCTCCTTATAAGATAGCCCTGGAATTTATAGAGAAAGCCCTGGATATATCGGGAGAAGGAACAAAGATAGCCATGTTCCTGAAGCTGACATTCTTGGAGGGAAAAAGACGCAAACCGTTCTTTCAGACCAATCCCCCATTGAAAATCCACGTCTTTTCTTCCCGTGCCGTTGTTGCCAAAGGTGGAGATTTTACAGCAGCTCAGGCAAATGGGAATGCTATCGCTTATGCCTGGTTTGTTTGGGAAAAAGGTTATAAGGGAGATACTGTAGTGAATTGGATCAACTGAAATACGGCGTAGGGAAACGATACATTCCGGAAATGACAAATATAATGGTTATATGACGGAATGGTGTGTTCCCGCTGGATAATATAAATTTATTAATTCATTAAATAACAGAAAATTATGAAAAAGAAAAGTGTAAATACTACTCAACGATTGGGTAAGAAAATATTTATAGCAGGAAAGGTGTATGACCTGCAAGTGATGGACAAGGATGAGGTCGAGGCATCGGTGCAGGAGTATCTGGACAGTGCAATCGGCAAGGACAAGGTAAGGTTCGAGCTGTGCACAATCGGAAATATGACCGCCATGTCCTTCCACCGTGGATTTGACTACAATACCTATGATGCAGACCCGGTGAAGGATATAATGGATGCCGATGCTTTCATGATGACTGCCCACGAATATGGCGGTTTTGAGATGCCCCGACCTTTTCCTACACTTCCTGTTCCCGGTTTCGGCTATCCCTACCGGATAAAGCAGACCGATTTTCTGGATGCATACCAAAAAAGTGCTTATGCTATAGGGGCAAGCAAGATTAAAGATGCTTGGCTGGAGATAAGTCCTAGGTGCATAGCATTGAGGATACAAGTCCAATTTCTCTATGTAGTATGACAAAGAGAAATCCTTTATTTTTCTCATCTCAATCAGAAAGGCCTGCTTTATTAAGTGACCTTGTTAAATATAGAATATACCAGTTTTTTGTCTTCCTAAATATGACGATGTCAAAAAACAGTTCATCAGATCTGGTTGTTCTCAGAAACTTACTATTATCCCAATGTATATCGAGAAAACAATATAAAGTTGCGTATCATAATGATAAATTGTCACAAACTTCAATTGTCCAAAAGCTATTCTCTACATATACCAGACTCTCATAAAGAAGTTTTGAGTCTATTAAGGAAGCATATACGGCTTTCATAGCAGGTGGCGTCGGTCATGCACAGGTGCAGGTTCTCAAGGTAGGGCTTTCCATAGGAGACCAGAACTTTCTGAAGAGAATCGATGTCAAGAAAGGACGAGAGTTCATTGCAGATGGCACTGCCAATCTTGTAGTTGGTTACGGGACAGTCCGGGTCTATCATAATTCCACAAAACATCTGATAGTGGATGTTGCCGTTGAGATATTCCACCAGCAGCCGGTCGGAGAATCCGGTGTAGGCTTTCAGTACCATAAGGGCAATCTTTGCCGAAGGAGGAAAACTGCTCTTGCGCCCTAACCGGTACCATACTCTTCCGCTATGCGCTCAAACGGAAACACGGAATGGAGCCTGCCGAGCTCACTCTCATTGAAACTCTTGCAGTATTTTCTCAGAATAGCGAATTCCGTAAAGCCAAAAGTAAGGTGGATTTCTGAAATATTTCGTATCTCAGCCATGTCTTAGTATGTGGATTCCCCCGTTTTGGCCGTCAAACCTTATTTTCGTGGAAATATCCAAAGATACGCAAAAGCCAATCAATTCGCAATACCTTGAACATAAGCCAGTTGACTAACTTTATAATATTTACTGAATGTCCCTATTTATTGGATATCCCTTAAAAACTTATCGATCGATGAACAGCCAGCACCAAAAGGCTGTACCGCCCGTTCCGACGAACGGTACTGATCAAGCCCCCTTCAATAGCAAATTGGATTTCCCCCAAAAAAACTTCTCTTTTTTATTGTAACGTTTATTATTTCAAATTAAGCATGGAGGCTATTTTACTAAACGGAGCAGTTCTTCAAGATAAAAGTTATAAACATCTCTAGGCACACAACTATACTTTTTACAAAGGTAAGATGCTAAACCGACAACTTCACCCATCATGCCAGTGCATCGCTGTACTCTTACAGTTCCGAGCGCAATGTGACTGACACTAATGTTTCTCCCTGCCATAAAAAGATTTTCAACATTTCTTGAATATAAGCATCGATATGGAATGGTATAAATGTTTTTATTACGATTAGCATGTACTGCATAGCCAATAAACTCTTCTTTAGGGAAATAACTACTATTTTTCTTATCTGGATAATGCAAATCAATTCCCCAAGTTGTCGTTACTATGGCATCAGGATACACAATTTTTCTATCAATATCCTGCTGTTTCAGAAAGATGTCGCCAATAAGACGGTAAGATTCACGTTTACCAGTTACATAGGATATATCACCAAGTGTATAATAAGCGAACTTTTCGGGCTTATGTGTCTTGATATATGCCCAGTTTCCATAAATAGCACGCAGATTATGGTCTCTGATTTCTTCAGCTTGGTCTACAGTATGCATATTTCCAAAACCTGTTTCCCAATTGAAATATGAATGATATATTTCAAAGTTATAATCTGCATTGAATTGCAACATCCATTCTTCAATAGGGAAGTCACTCTTTTCATTCGTCTTTCGCGAATGCCATTGATTCGTACTACCCATCACTAGGTTGTCAGCTATATCAGGAGCCATATCTTCTCCTGTCTCATGTTTACTTTCCCGTCCATAAGCATGATCAGCGCCAGCAAGTAGTCCCAAAGTCGCATCACCTGTACAATCAGCGAAAATTTCACCACTGAAAGAATGCCTTTTCAACGATCCTAAATCCACTGCAATCACCTTGCATATACGTTTTTCATTCATTATAACTTCGTTAACATGCATACCTTCAAACAAACTTATATTAGGTTCGTTTGCAACAAGGTATTTCTTAATGGAATCAGCATATTGGCCAATTTTTTCTCCTCTGAAAACAATTTGATTATCTTTATCTTGATATTTACCAAATTTCGATGGATCAAAAAAAGTAAAATAATTATCCATCTCACGCACAATACGTCCCAGTTTCGGATATTTGTTATGATAAAGGTCTCCATCCATCGGCACGCCAATTTCCGAACTGCTGTTACCACCTAACATTCGTCGATTGTTAATGAGCGCAACCTTGAGATTCAATCGAGCAGCTTGTACTGCAGCAGCAATGCCTGCTACTCCTCCCCCTACAACCACCAAATCGTACTCACCTTCATCGACAAGTACTTGCGGCATAAATAGTTTACGAAACGCTTTTTCAGCAATAAGATTATCTGGCAACTTTACGTTTTTTTTTGAGAAAAATAATGCATCGCAACGCCCTTCAAATCCCGTTAAGTCCTTTAAGCGAATTTCAGTTTCTTTATTAACGATATTAATTTTTCCTCCCGAATACCATTTCCATCCTGGTTGTCCACTAGCACCAAAAACAGAATCAAGTAGGATTTGTCCAATTGAAAGTTGAAATTTGCCAGGTCCTTTCGGAAAAGGAGCCCAATCTTTAGTACGCACCCACAAATAGTATTCTCCTGTTTCAGGAAATGTGACGGTTGTATATGCGTCATCAACCTTTTTACCCATTCCATGTGCCAGTAGATAAGATGATCCCATCTGATCGAAAAATTGTGTATCAACAACCCACCCTCCCTTCTGCTCAAATAACTCCGTTTCTACAAGTAATGACTGAGAATATATTTTATCCGTAAATAATAAAAGGGAAATAACGCCCAATGCTTTTAGTATATGCGACATAAACAAGTAAAATTAGTATTCTAAGCAAAGAGGAGGAGGCATAAATAAACAAATGAAAGTCACTTCACCTCCTCCGCAATGCTAATTTTAATCAAATTAAGTGCCTGCTAGTCCATCCATTAATAATTTGGATTCTGCCCTAAGTTCTCATTAATGAGTACTTCTTTCGCAGGTATAGGCCACAGATATTGTCTTTTTGCATCAAACTTCCTCTGTACTAACAATTTAATAAGTCCATCTTGATGCATTTTACTGAAATCAGGTACACCATCTTCATCAATATCGGGAATTCCAGGGAAAAACCACAATCCTGCATCCACGACTTTGTTCTTTAGTTCTGCAGGATCCAGCATACCATAGATTCCCGTATTCAACACTTTCTCAGCCAACCGCCAACGAATAATATCCATATAACGAATACCTTCGTAGGCCAATTCCATTCGCCGTTCTATTCTTACCGTTCTGCGTAATTCAGCTTGATTAGTAGTACTCACAGCAGGATAAGCATTGGTCTCAGAAAGTTTCACTCCATAAGCCCTTGCTCTTACTTCGTTGATGGCATCGAGTACACTTTGGTCAATACTATTCATTTCTATCTTTGCTTCAGCATACATTAACAGCACATCTGCATATCGCATCAGGATATCATTCTTATCAGTGCTGAAAGAATTTTGTATCCAAGTATCATCTACAAATTTTTTCCAGAGCAAGCCATTGTATGACGCATATTGCCCCACCGATCTTGTGTCTTGATTCTTCACTTGTTTCCCTGTATTATAGTCCAACACCGTCAATGCATCGGGATGCGGATTATACTCATAGCCTAAAAAACGAGTACCGAATTCTACAATAGTAGCTGAACATCGTGGATCCCTATTCTTAAATGGTTCGCGTGGATCATAAAGGTCTGATTCATCAATGGGCTTTCCATCAACACATAAAAAAGCACAAAACAAATCCCATGAAGGATTATGTTGCGCGAAACCACCGGGATTACGAGAGCAATAGCCCCTAGTTCCATATTTAAAGCCTAACTCTATAGAGCGAGGAATCGTAAAAATAAACTCGGGGGATGTTTTTGTTTTACTCAAAAATAATTCCTCGAAATTACCATGCAATTTGTAAACGCCAAGATCTATGCATTTTTTGGCAGCCTCAGCAGCTATTTCATAGTCCCCATTATATAGTGCAGCTCTGGCTTTATAAGCATAAGCCATGCCTTTTGTAGCACGTAACTCACCAGAGATTGTAGTTGGAAGATTTTGAGCAGCTTTATCAAAATCTTCATAAACAGCTTTCATTACCGTTTCCTTATTTGTTCTACCTATTTTAAAGGCATCATCCAAATTAGTAATAGAGCCATTCGGAAAGACGACATCACCAAATTTAGAAACCAACCTAGCATATTGAGCAGCCCTTACAAAGTAGGATTCAGCTTCAATTTGTTTTAGGAAATTTTCGTTAATGCCCAACTTTCTTGCTTTTTCAAGATTTTCTAATAAATTATTTGCTCTAGCTATAGCTTCATACGAATATCCCCACATATCACTTACAGTACCGGATTGCCCGTTCAACGTTCCATTAGTAACCACTGAAAGATCTGCTCTACTTGTCCAATCATCTGTGTACGAATCAGAGTCAAGTCCCCAATATTTACTAGCATACATAAATCTAACAGACATAGTCAATTCTGTTTCTGTAGAATACCAATTATCACTTGAGCCCTCCGACAATGGATTTAAGTCCAAATCAAAACACGAGATAAGCAACATACCCGTACATAGTATCACTATCAATTCTTTTACTTTTTTCATTGTATTGTTTGTTTAAAAGTTAATGGATGCACCAAAAATGAAAGAGGTGGTTATTGGATATGCAAAGTTTGTCATTTCAGGATCCCATCCGTTAGGGAAATTACTAATTGAAAATAAATCATTTACCGCTGCATAAAACCTCAATCCACTTATTCCGATTTTATTGGTAAACGTTTTAGGGACAGTATACCCTAATGTAATATTCTTCATACGCAAATATGCTCCATTAAACAACCAGAAACTAGACATTGCATAGTTGTTGGCAGCATTAGTATTAGTGAGCCGTGGATATTCCGCAACCATATTTTGAGCATCAGAATTATAATGACTCCAATATTTCCCATCCAACAAACTTGGAATATTAGCCCAGTTATCACGTAAAGGACGGACCATATCTGCCGTCTTTCTTGAATTTATTTTTCCAACACCTTGCAGCGTTACTGAAAGGTCAAAATCTTTATAACTTACATAGAAGTTAGAGCCGTACATAAATCGGGGTAATGATCCGCCCAGCAATACGCGATCGTATTCAGGAGAAATTTTCCCATCAGGTATCCCATCAGGACCACTTATGTCTCGGTATTTAATATCTCCGGGTTTTACTGTAGCATTTAATACGGGAGAGTTATCAACTTCTTCCTGCGTTTGATATATACCCTCTGCAACATATCCATACCATTCATTAAATTCGCTACCTTTTTTCTTCACTTGATCACCTAGGAACTCGGTTCCACCCAAATCCCCCATTTTGGATTTAAAATCAGATAGATTTGCAGAGATAGAATAGCGCCAATCGCCGATTTTGTCATTCCATCCTACCTCCAACTCAAAGCCATTCGTGTGCATCTTTCCAGTATTTTTATCTGGATTTTTTTCATATCCTACGTAATCAGGTATTTCAAGTGCAAGTAGCATATCTTTGGTCGTTTTGTAAAAATAGTCAAAGCCAACTCGAAGTCTATTATCAAACAAATATGCATCAATACCAATATTCCATGACTCAGTAGTTTCCCACGAAATGTCCTTTATCGGAAATTTACTAGGCGTAGCAGCCTGTTGAGAAACGACTTTTCCACCACTGATAAATGGTATATTAGTGAATCGTATAGTCGATTGATATGGATAATCTCCGATTCTTTCGTTTCCAAGTGTCCCCCATGATACTCTGAGTTTAAGATAGGACAAGAAAGCAGTCTTCTTATAAAATGGCTCTTCGCTGATAACCCATCCGCCCGAAAATGAAGGGAATGTCCCCCAGCGATGATCTTTGTGAAACCTTGAAGAACCATCTATACGAACGTTAGCTTGCAATAAATATCTATTCATATAATTATACATAACTCTTCCAAACCACGAACGATAAGCATATTCGCTAGCTGTTCCCGAATTAGTTCTATAATCCAGCGGGCCAAGATCCAGATATGGGAACGAATCAAGAATATATTGAGATCTACCAGCCGAAAGGCTTTCATTAAATGATTTATAACCTTCGTATCCCACCATCACATTAATATTGTGGTCACCAAATGATTTAATATAATTTCCTACAAACTGTGCCAACAATTTATAAGAATCGTTTCTTATTTCGTTTAAGGAAGTAGCTTTTGCATCATATCCAGACATATATCCGACAAGTTTACTCGGGTCATCTGCATCGTAATATGGTATTGCTTTCTTAAAAGTTTTTCCCTTATAAAAATTAAAAGTAGGCGAGAATGATGCTGATAGTGTAAGACCGCTTAGCGGTTTAATGTCAACACCCAATTTGGCACTAATATGGTTGTGAATAGTTTTACTAAAACCACCTTCATTAACAATAGCGTGAATATTAGCGCCTTCACGCCCAGCGCCATATCTTCCATCACTCCACAAACCTGCAAAAATAGCTGGCGCATTATTTATTCCGCCTTGAAATGGATTTTCTATAGCATCGTTATTTGTACTACGTCTTGCACTAATATTTGCTATCGCCGAAATATATTTATTAATACTAAAATCATTATTAATACGAACAGTATAGCGGTTTGAACTTTTGTGCGCATAAAGACCATTTACTTGATCGTAACCAATACTTACTTTTGACTTAATCTTCTGTGTACCTCCTGAAAGATTGATTAAATGGCTTTGCCGCGGAGCGGTATTGTCAAGTACTAAATCATACCAATCTGTAATTGGATATTTATTGGGATTTTCAGCATGTAATGTATAATAATTAGAAATTAAATCTTTATCATACGTAGGGTATTTATTAGATCCATTACCTGCATCATTCCATCTTAACTCATTTTCCATTTCCATAAAACGGGTCGCATTTACGTATTTAGGTCTGGTGGCTAACTTTTCAAAACCATATTCAACTGTGTATCCAATAGTAAATTGTTTTTCTTTAGCCCTTTTGGTAGTAACCAAAATGACACCAGCAGCAGCCCGTGAACCATAGATAGAGGCTGATGCAGCATCTTTTAAAACGGTAATATTCTCCACATCATTTGCATTTACAAAATCGATATTATCAACAATTACCCCATCAACAATTATAAGTGGCGAACTATCACCTATAGTGGTAATTCCTCTGACCTTGAGTGTAGCCTCGCTGCCTGGTGAACCATTCGAACGAGTAACCATCAGACCTGGCATAACTCCTTGCATAGAGGTTGATAGTGACATATTTTTCCGCTCAGCGAGTTTATCTCCAGAAACAGTAGAAATGGCTCCTGATAAATCTTTCTTTTTAGCTACGCCATATCCAACGACTACTACCTCATCCAAAATTTCAACATCTTCATCCAATATTACATTGAATGTTTTTCGATTTCCTGTAACAAATTCTTGTGTCTTATATCCGATGTAAGAGACAACCAATACAGCATTGGGCAAAATTTCTAAAGTAAAATTACCATCAGCATCAGTAATCGTACCACTACCATCTATTCCTTTTATTTTAATTGTTGCGCCAATAATAGGTTCTTGCAAATTGTTAACCACTTTACCTGAAACTATTCTTAATTGTTGCTGAATAGGAGCTGTTCCATCATACATAAAAGATGAAAGTTTGTTTGCTGCTTCCACATTCATTTGTAGTAAACTACCCATGAGAAGTAATAAAGCAATTTTTACTTTTGTCGATGCATTTTTCATAAGCGTTCATTTTTTTACAATTTGTGACACATGTTCTAATTTTTAATTGTTATTCACTACTGTCCTGTAAAAGTGGATAAATAGTTCTTTGAAATTATTGAAATATAGTCAATTACACGTTTTTTTGAAATGAAACGGACTTGATTTTGCAACTTTGCAGTCTAATACAAATGGCTGCTATGTTCCAAGACAAATACGTATTCTCTCAATTAACCGCTTTTCTGAACAGGACTCAGTTTAACAACTATGTTCGCAAGTATGGTGGCAACCGATATGTGAAACATTTCACTTGCTGGAATCAGATGCTCGCGATGATGTTTGGACAACTGAGTAACCGTGAGAGCCTGCGAGACTTAATCGTTGCTTTCGAGGCGCATAGGGCCAAGCAATATCAT
>ENA-UOJG01001292-UOJG01001292.1-human-gut-metagenome-genome-assembly--contig:-C47-NODE-1292-length-27569-cov-7.954023_pt1 | contig 27569 bp, 21 predicted proteins | sample MGYA00242340_ERZ723887 | MGnify/ENA metagenome assembly ERZ723887 | reverse complement strand
TTTCTATTATAGCACTTATTATTGCAGCAATAGAAGGATAAGAAATCGGATTCTTTAGAGCGATATTTATCAACAGAGAAATAATTACGGTGTCATCATTTATAATTTTATCTTTTTTATTAATTACAACGTCATATAAGAGCTTTAAATATTTTTTTATTGTACCTGAATTTGAATGAATTAATGATATCCTATATATATAAAGTAGTGATTTTGGAATATAATTATCATTAAAATTAATATTTAGCAAATTATCTAATTTATCCTTTTTTACTGAAGTGCTTATTACATCATTTGAAATTAACGTTTTTTTTGCATTCAAACGTAAGCCTATGGTTTGTAAGGTTTTACTAATTTCAGATAGAATCAATTCTGCATCAACTGGAGTATGTGTAAAAATTCTATAGTCATCTCTATATCTTAATATTTTATAATCTAAGTGTTTCTTCCTTAATGAATAAAACACACAAACATCTAAGTATCCTAACAATATTTCTGCAATAAAGTCAGATATAATATTCCCTTGCGGAATTCCATGCGTTTCACCATATGACATAGATTGAAAAATTGTATCAATCTCATCACCTAGTTTATTTAATTTTTGCTTAGTCTTAATATTAAATTTAAGCTTTTTTGTATTATCCTTTCTATGTAGCGCCCAAACAATTGAATGAGTATAAATTGAGTCATAGAAAGTAGAAATGTCAGTATGAGACACATATTCAAATTCTAAGGAAAGTTCAATTGCTTTCTGTTCATTCCTACTCCACCATTCATTTATTTGCGTTGCATCGTGTTTTTTATTCCTAATATCAACGACAGGTATTCCTGTTGCTTCAATAAATTTACTGTATTTTTGAAATTTCTTAAATCTGTTTTTTATATATTCCCAATTATCATTGTCGGTTATCAGGTTGCACAAAACTAAATATACAGCTGGATTTATTATTTGTAATTGCCTCCAAGATAGCATTCCATCTTTATTTGAAATAAAATTATAATTTACGTTATTAACTGATTTTAAATTATTTAATTTATTCCCATTTATAATATCCTTTATGTTTTTAGTTTTTATTTTCTTTCTTAACAAATTTAGTATGGGTTCAAATTTAAAGTAATGTGGCAAATTTATTGTACAATAAGAATCGCCTTTTAGAAAGAACTTCCGCGCATCTCCACTTGAAAGTGAAAGTATATTTTTTTTAGATACAATCATTCTTCGTTAGTTATTAATATTATAGTGAAAATCTGAAATAAATATCTCCTGTTTGTGCGGCATGTTGTTTTTTTCTATATATTAAATCGGGTAATGTTATTCTATTTTCTAATACGTACACCAACTCTCTCCCATCCATTAAAAGTATATTAGGTCTTACTCTTGAATGAGCTTCTACACCATCTTCCGTAAATCCATTTATTGAAAGGAAGAGTCCAAGAGTGTTGTCCAACTTTCTATCTACCTTAGCTTTAAAAATATCCAGATCAGATGCCCCAATTGGTTTATTATGCCATTTACATTCAAATAAATAATCAATTTGTTCAAGGCAAAATGCGCCATCTATTTGTTCGCCAGTATTTTTAAAAGAAGCTTTTGGGTCTAGATCGAAAAGTAAAAACAGTTCTTTCATTAATCTTTCTAACCGGTATCCTTTCTCTTGACACCCACACGATGATAATATTCTTGAATAGTTGTCTTTTAATTCAGATAATTTTTCTCTTGTCCCGCAAAGTTTATCTACGTTTTCTTGCATTTTCTTTCTATTACATTTACGCAAGGAATACTTCTCTTCGTAGGATTTTACTAGATTTTTTAACTGATTGACAGCTTCTTGTGCTTGTCTAATTTTTGTTGTACTATCATCGAGTTTATTTAGATGAGAAAAATCTGTCATATTGGCAATTGTTATCATTAATTCTAGAAGAATATCAGCATATTCATTCTCATTTTTCCTTAGTAACCTTACCAGTGTTCTGGCAATATCTCTTTTGCTTTGATTAAAATCTATTAGTGCCAGAATTGATGGTATGGGTACTGAATTCATAATGAAGGTCTTCAAATCTTCTTTATACCAGTAGATATAACACAAAGCATTAATTAAAGAATTCAGCGCAATAGGGTTAATCTTTTTCATATTATTCTTCTTTTTAAACAATTCTCCAGTCTATTGCGAATATGATTTGTGATTTTACGGTCTTTTGTAAAGATTTTTCTGCGTTTTTTATTAGTTTATCGCGTTCGGCGTCTATGGCATCTTGCGCTTCAAATAGTTTGCGCCGCATATTCATGCGTTCGGTATCGAGCGTTTTTTGCTGACGTTGAAGTTCTATTTTTTCCTCAAGAGTGTGTGGTTGGCGGGAGGTCTTTTTCAGTTCCCGTATCTTTTTGTCCATCTCTTTCAGTTTGATTTCAAGGGCGTTTTTGCGGTCGTTGCTCCAACTTTCCAACTTTTCCACTTCGGCGTCAAAATTTTCAAGCAGTTTGCGGCGGTCGTTGCGCATGTTCTCGCCGATTTCATGGGCGAACATCTCCTGGATAAAATCAAACTCGCGCTGAATGTCGTAGGAAGTGCGACAATTCTGGTATATCTGGGCTATGCGCCGCTCGAAGTCGACACCGCTTTCTATGGCGCCCAAAACTTCGTCGCTTGCGCCAAAAACACCTTCAAAAAGTTTTAACTTTTTTTCGAGAATATCAAAAACCCGGCAGTCGGCCTCGTTATTTACGTTCAAAAAGTTTACGACAACGACATCGTACTTTTGCCCGTAGCGGTGGCAACGGCCTATGCGCTGTTCTATGCGCTGCGGATTCCACGGCAAATCGTAATTTACCACAAGCGAGCAAAACTGCAAATTTATCCCTTCGGCTGCGGCTTCGGTTGCTATCATAATTTGCGCATTATCCCCGAAAATGCTCGACAAGGGCTGTGCGCATGTCCGCCGTCTTAGAAGCTGTAACGCGGCTTGGGTTGTTGGTGCGCCAATTGTCATAAATCCTTTTGCTATCGGGGTCGGAATTTGTGCCGTTAAAAAGCATTATTTTATCTTTATACCCGTTTGCCGAAAGAAGCTCGCACAAATACTGCTGCGTGCGGCGCGACTCAGTGAAAACAATCGCCTTTCCCGCTGCTCCAAAGCTTTTTGCCATTTTAAACCCCTCTTTTAGGGCTATCAACAAAGCCTTCCCCTTGGAATTTTCCCGAATTGCAAGCGCGTGTGAAAGGTATATCTTTAAATCGGCAATTTCCGACTCTATTGCCTTGCGCTCTTGTGCGGTAAGTAGGGCAGGGGATTCGCAACCCTCAAAATCTTCATCTTCCGACTCGCCTTCGCCGTCCGCGTCGTCATCTCTTTCGCTATCGGAAGGTTCGGATAGGGCGTCAAAATTTTGATATTCGTCCGCCGTCTCAAAGTCGTTCTCTATGTTTATATCCCCGCATAGGGCGGAATCGGCTCTGAGCATGTCTTCGAGGCGGGTTATCAAACTTTCAAGAGTGCCCGCAATCGCGTAGCTTGACGACGCCAAAAGTTTGCGCAATATCATGGTCATGAGCTTGCGCCTGCTGTTGGGCAAGGCCTGGAGGGTCTCGCGGCGCAGATATTCGGAAACTTCGTTGTAAAGCAAGTCCTCCGCCTTGGTGGATTCAAATTTTTGTGTGTAGGCGTGCCGCTTTGTGTACTTTATATACTTTAAAACCTGTTTTCTCAGCGTGCGTTTGCAGACGTTTTGAAGGCGCTTGCGAAGCTCGGCAAAAGACGAGTCGCTCTCGTTTGCGATAAAAAGTTCGCGAAAGCTCTTTTCGTCGCCAAAAATATGGTCGTCTATCAGCCCGACAAGTCCGTATAACTCCATCAAATTATTTTGAAGGGGAGTGGCGGTAAGCAGTATTTTGGGCGCCGACGCGAGGGCGCGCTTTATTGCGGAGCCAATCTTGTTGCCGCTCTTATAAACATTGCGCAGGCGGTGGGCTTCGTCGATTACCGCAAAATCCCACGGCGTTTTGGAAAGGTATGTCTCTTTGTTACGGGCAAATGCGTAGGAAGTTATGACGATTTTGTCGGTGTCGAAAGGATTTAAATTTCCGCTTCTTATAGCGTCGTTAAAACTTTTTGCCTCCAAAATTACGGACGGCAACGCAAACTTCTCCTCAAGCTCTATCATCCATTGCTTGCGCAAATTAGCGGGCACTATAATCAATATCCTGCGCTTCTTCTCCGCCCACCTTTGCGCAATTAGAATCCCGGCCTCTATCGTTTTGCCAAGCCCGACTTCGTCGGCAAGCAGCGCTCCTTTTGAAAAAGGCGATCTAAATGCAAATACTGCGGCGTCCACCTGGTGCGGATTCAAGTCTATGTGCGAACCCATGAGGGCGGCCGCGATTCGCTCTATTGTCCCCATGGGGGCGCGCAGGGTGAGCTCGTTTGCAAAAAGTTGCGAATGGTAGTCTGTTATCATTAAATTTACTTAATGGTCAATATAAGTATTAAAAAATATTTTTATGAAAATTCAACAGGAATATTAAATCTCTAAAATATATCCTTCTTTTACTCCCAGCAAAAAGTGTTATATATTGCATATTTTCATAGAAAAAAGTGTATTGACATTACTGTTTTTTGCCCTTAGTTTAATGCAAATAATAAAATTACGGCCATGTACAGAGACAAGTTAGAAGATTTAATTGCCTGGAAAAATAATAAGAATCGTAAACCGTTAATTCTTAGGGGGGCCAGGCAAGTTGGGAAAACTTGGCTAATGAAAGAATTTGGCAAAAAGGCCTATAAGAAAACTGTATATGTAAACTTTGACAACGAGGACAATTTAAAGGAACTTTTTAAGCCCGACTTGAATGTGGCTCGAATCATATCGACTCTCGAAATTTTGGCGGGCGAAAAAATAAATCCGGACGACACATTAATAATCTTGGACGAAATCCAATCCGCCGAGAGAGGATTGAATTCTCTCAAATATTTCAATGAAGACGCGCCGCAATACCATATTATGGCAGCGGGATCGTTGCTTGGAATGTCGTTAAAACCAAACGAGTCATTTCCCGTCGGCAAAGTGAATTTCCTCACGTTGCGTCCGATGTCCTTTTACGAATTCCTTCAGGCCAATGGCAAAACCCAATATTTAGAAGCTCTAAAAAATGGGAATTGGGACGTGCTGAGAATGTTTCATGACAAGCTAATCGAGCTACTGAAATACTATATGCTTGTGGGAGGAATGCCTGCTGCTGTAAGCGAATTTGCTGACAGCCGAGATGTCTTTAAGGTCCGCCAAATTCAAAAGGATATAATAACTTCCTATGAGAGCGACTTCGCGAAACATGCGCCAGATAAGCATATCCCGCGAATCAGAATGGTTTGGCAAAACATTCCAAGTCAGTTGGCCAAAGAAAACAAGAAATTAATATATTCGGCAATTCGCAGCGGCGCCATGGCTAAAGATTTTGAAGTTGCCATTCAATGGCTTGTTGACTGCGGATTGATTTTAAAGAATTACAACACGGAAACACCCCAGCTCCCACTATCTGCACACGAAAATATCGATATATTCAAATTGTATTTATTGGACATAGGCCTACTTGGAGCCCTCTCAAATCTTGACGCAAAAACCATTATAGAGGGAAATTCTCTCTTCGTTCAAACAAAAGGAGCCTTTGCCGAGCAATACGCAATGCAAGAATTGAGCCTAGATGATAATCCATGCGCATATTGGACAAATCCTACCGGAAATGCGGAAGTCGATTTTGTAAAACAAATATCTTCAGAAATATTTCCGGTGGAAGTAAAATCTGCCGACAACGTCAAGGCAAAGAGCCTGAACATATATCGCGAAAAATACTCGCCAAAGCTTGCGATTAGAGCGTCTCTTAAAAACTATGGCCTCGAAAATAATATTCTCAGCTTGCCTCTATATGCGCTTGGAAGCTTATCCAAATATTGCGAAGATAGAATTTCTGGAAAGCTATAATCGCGCTATAATTCCCAACGCGTATATTCGTATGGCATTTCGGGTTAACGCAATTAGTTGTAAAAAGCGTTAAACAATCTTCCATTCGGAAATTTGTCCCAAAAATTCTTGCAAAATAGACGCTTTTATATTCTATCCTAAAACAGCCCAATTAAATTCAAAAAAGTAACCTTGAATAAGCAGTGTTAAAAATTTTTCAAAGTCCACCATTTGGCGAATGGGCGAACCGCGTTAAATATGGCGGTTCGCTTTTTGCATTTCATAAGACAAAAGTGCGTGGGGGATTTTTTCAAGGAACAACGTGGATGGGCGCATTGCGAAGCAATCGCATCGATGGAGTTTTGTCCGTTTCAACGGTAGGCGTCCGTCCGAACTTTGTATGTTATAATGAACCTCTTTAAATGGGAGATTCGTTTTTTTTATTGAGGATGGTGAAGTGGATGGAAGTATTGGCGAAACTAATTTTCGTAGGGGGTTGTCTTTTCAATGGAAGCGCGCCTCTCATCGGCCCGTGCCGCCTCTATCTTCGGCCAAAATGGATTCGCTCGCTTGGTTGCGCTTCGCGCAATCCGCGGGCGCGAGGCGCGCAAACCCAAGCGGGGGAAAAGGCCTTGCGGCGGCTGCCTGCGCAATGCGCCCGTTCTCTCCATAGCCCCGATAAAAAACAAACCTCCCGCGCGGGGAGGTCTGTTGCAGTGCCGGAGCCGGTTCTGAAAAATTTCAAATATTTTCGTATTAGGAAGCCTTTTCCACGAGGCCGGCCTTGATTGCCTTGGCGCACACCCAGAGGCGTTTTACGGCTCCGCTGGCGGTGCGCACGCGGACTCTCTGGACGTTCGGCTTGAAAGTGCGCTTGTTCTGCTTGACGAGCTGCAAGCCTATGCCGCCGCTTTTTTTGCTCTGGCCCTTGTGGATGATTTTGCGCCCTTTAACGGGACGCTTTCCTGTTATTGCGCATACTCTTGACATGGTTGTTTCCCTTGTATGGTGAATTGTTTGTTTTAAATGTTCTTTTAGGCGCCGCATCTGCGCCCGCCGCCCGCGCCGCCCGCGTCGGAAATTTTTCCGCAACGCGGGCCGTTTTATGGTTTAAGCCGTAAAGACAATTTCATTTTTATTTGAAACGCAAACAAAAATTTAGCCGCGGCGGATTTTTTTGCGCGCTTCCGTCGGACATTTGGGTTGACGCGCAAGAGGGCGGCGCGTATTTTTGGGGATTATGAAGACGGTTTTGGCCTTTCTTGCGGCGTCTTTTGCGGGCGCCGCGCTCGCGGCGGGTTCCGCAAAAATAAAGAATTCCCACGCTGATCCGAAGTACGGAAAGCCTGTGGAATTTGCGAAAGTCGCCGGAACGAAAGGAACCATGGCGCTCGAAATTTCCGGCGGAAAGCTCTACGCGCTCGAAAACGGCGGCCTTTCGGCATACGACATATCCGATCCGAAATCTCCGAGGCTTTTGGGCTCCGTCGGCGGCATGGGCAATGTCCGCCAGCTTAAAGTCTCGGGAAATACGGCGTTCGTGACCTCGCGCCAGTGCGGGCTCTGGTCGGTGGACGTCTCCGACCCGTCGTCGCCGAAAATCCTGTCGCACTTCGACACCGCGGAGATGGCTACCGGCCTCGACGTCGCGGACGGCCTCGCGTTTGTCGGAAATCGCGTGTTCGGGGTCCAGTGCGTTGACGTGTCGGATCCGTCGAAGATGCGGCACGTTTCTTCGGCCGTCACGCAGGAGTCGCAGTCGGTATATTATAAGGACGGCATAGTGTACAGCGGCGACTGGGGCGCGGGGGAGATCACGGCGATAGATTTTTCCGATCCCGTCAATCCCAAGATCATTTCAAAGACCCGCCTCGACGGGTACGGCGACGGGGTGGAAGTTGACGGAAGCTTTTTGTACGCCTCCACGGGGCAGCACAGGAAGAGCGGCCCGCCCGAATTGCGGCACGGCGCCGGGCACGGGCTCGAGATTTTCGACATCTCGGACGGCAGGAATCCCAAAAGAATTTCCCGCGCGGAGTTCCCGAACATATACTTTGGCCCGTGCGATTTTTGGACGCCGCGCGTTTCGGGCGATTATTGTTTCGCCTCGGACACCGTAAACGGCGTGTTTGTGCTCGACATTTCCGACAAGTCCGCCCCGAAAATCGTTGGCAATTTCATTCTCCCGAAAGTCGCGCCCGACGACCCGTCTCTGAAAATTCCCTACAAGCGGATACTCGACCCTGAAATTCCCCAGGGCGACGCAGTGGCGTCCATCGCAGTCGGGGACGGGGCGCTGTATGTGGCGGGCAACTTTACGGGCATATATGTGGCGGAGTTCCCGGGAATTGCGAAGATTCGGGAGGAGCGTCCGGCGAAAGCCGCGGCGCGCCCGGGCGAGTATTCGCCAAAAATTCCGCGGGAGTTCGATTCTGCCGGAGCGGATCCCTCCAATCCCGTGCGCGCGGTCGCCGTAAACGGAGACTTCGCGTACGCCGCGGCGTCGCACAGGGGGGTTGAAATTTACGATCTTTCCGGCGGGAAAATCTCGCCTGCCGGCAGGATAGACTGCCGGTATGCCTCCGACGTGAAGGTCTCCGACGGCAGGCTCGCGGTCGCGCTCGGCTTTGACGGCGTCGGCATTTACGACATCTCCGGAAAGTTTGCGGCAAGCCCCAAGGAGATCGGGCGCATACCCGCGAATAAGGCGGGCGCGCCCTTCGTCCAAAACGTCTGGGCGTTCGACGGCTGCAAATTTATGGGCGTTTCGGGCGCGGGGATTTCCGTGGCGTTTTTCGACATATCGAATCCCGCCTCGCCGAAGAGGGTTTTTTCGCAGGCGGGCTCCCAGCTGCTCTACAATGATTACGGTTCCCGAAAGCTCGCGGCGGGCAGGTATTTCGCCCTCAACAGGCACTGCGGCGGGCGCATGATTTTCGACATGTCGGGCGCAAAACCCAAAACCGTCTTTTACGACGATCGCCCGCTATGCTCGCAGACGGGATCGGCGGCGGCGTTCGGCGGCAAAATTCTCACAATGTTCCGCGGGGGATACGCGGTGGACGATCCTGCCGCCCCCGTGGAGAACGGAAAATTGAAGCGCGAAAAATTCCCGGGCGGCGGCGCCCTGCCGGCAGTTTCGGGCGGATCGTCGGAGATGGAGCGCGCGGAATTTCCGCAGGGCTCCGACGAGGGGCTCGCGATGTTCGACGAAAACTCCAAGAGGCTTGCGGTGGCAAACAGGATAACCGGAAAGACGAGCCTCTACGATTTTTCCGACGCCAAAGCTCCCAAACTTATAGGCCGGTGGGCGCTGCCCTCAAACCCGGGGGTTCCGGATTTTTACAAGGGCAGGCTCGTCGTTCCGTGCGGGTACGCGGGATTGCTCATTGAGCGCAGGTAGCGGGGAATCGGCGCGCCCAAGCGCGCCGCGCGCTCCGCGCACGCCGCGGAAAATTTTGCGACGCCTCTAAAAGGAGAATCCCGCGTGCACGGAAAAGAACGGCGCGGCGTCGATCTCGTACTCTTCCGCCGAGCGCGAATTGCGGCGCATGTCGAGCTCCCGGTCGAAATTGCCGCCGACCGCCGCCGAGACGTACGCGCGCTCGGAAATATTGCAGGTCGCCCCGACCGAAAACTGGTAAAACGAGTCCGAAACGCTCCGGCGGGCCCCTTCGCGCTCTTCGAGCCTATAATATGAATTCCTGTATTCGAAAACCGCGTTCAGGACGAGCGAGTTGTCGCCGAATACGTCGTAGAGCAGCGCCGCTCCCGAGAATGTGCGCAGTTTGAGCCTGTCGGATATGTTCCAGTCTATGAAGGCGACCGGCAGCCCTATCCAGGTGTTGTCTACCCTCGAATAAGCTATCGCGCCGATGCCCGCCGTAAGGCTTTCGCAAAACGAATACGACGCCCCCGCGCCCGCGAACATCGAGCGCCCGCCCCAGAGCGATTCCCCGGCCTGCGCGCCGAAAGAGGCGCTCGCGATTCCGAACACCCCCCAACGCTCGTCGATTCTCGAGGCGTAAAACGCGAGGGCGGAGGTCTTATTCATTGAGGAAAACGGCGCGGCGTCGGAACTGAAGTCGTACCGGCTGTAAGTATAGTTGAGCGAGAGCGTCAGAAAGTGCCTGTCGGAATACGCCCCCTGAAATTTGACGTTGGCGGACGCCGAGTAGACCCCGAGGTCCCCGCCGAGGCCGTCCGACATGTCCGCCGGCAGCGAGAATTCCCCCGAGGCGTCGGCGCTCACGCCCATTTTCCATTGGGGGGCCAGTATGTTTATCGGCGTCGGCCCGGAAGTGAGCATCTGCGCGCCCGATTGGCACGCGGCGGCGAGCGCCGCGGCGCAGAGGAAAATCTTCAAATTTTTCATGGAGGTCTTTGTAGCGCGCTATGCGGGCGAAAATCAACCGAAATCGCGGCCGCCGGCGGTTTAGAGTCGCCACAAAACGTTTGACAAGCCCGCGCGCGCGGTTAATTTTCGCCTCTAATATTATGTCTTGGGAACGCTATAAGAAATACTACCTCGGGCTTGAAAATCTGGGGTTCGGTTTGGACGTCAGCAGAGTCGGTTTCGACGACGCTTTTTTGGCATCTATGCAGGAGCCCGCGAAAGAGGCGTTCGCCTCTATGGTCGCGCTCGAGGCCGGCGCCATCGCCAATCCCGACGAAAACAGAATGGTCGGCCACTATTGGCTCCGCGCGCCGGAGCTCGCGCCAACCCCCGAAATCAGGGCGGAGATTGAAGGCAACATCTCCAAGATAGAGGATTTTGCCAAAAAGGTCCACAGCGGCGAAATCGCGGGCGCGGACGGGAAATTTGAAAATATCCTCTGCATAGGCATAGGCGGCTCTGCGCTCGGGCCCGAGTTCGTCTCGGAGGCTTTGGGCTCTCCGAAGACGGACAAGATGAAAGCGTTCTTCCTCGACAACACCGACCCCGACGGATACGACCTCGTATTCGACAAGCTCGAAGGAAAGCTTGGCAGGACGCTCGCGATAGTCACCTCCAAGTCCGGCGGAACCCCCGAGCCGCGCAACGCGATGATAGAGGCGCAGGCGCGGTGGGAAAAAGCGGGGCTCGACTTCGCCCGCCATGCGGTCGTCACTACGGGGACGGGAAGCAAGCTTTACAACTACGCCAAGGAAAGGGGATTCGTCGAATTTTTCCCGATGTGGGACTGGGTGGGGGGCCGCACGAGCGAATTTGCGGCTGTCGGCCTTTTGCCTGCCGCCCTCCAGGGCATAGACATACGCGCCATGCTAAACGGCGCCGCCGGAATGGACGCCGCGACGAGGGTCGCCGACATGCTCAAAAACCCCTCGATGCTGCTTGCGCTCATGTGGTATAAATGCACTTCGGGCAAGGGGCTGAAAGACATGGTAATCCTTCCGTACAAGGACAGGCTGCTGCTCTTTTCGCGCTACCTCCAGCAGCTGATAATGGAGTCGTTGGGCAAGGAACTCGACCTCTCGGGCAAAAAGGTCGAGCAGGGCATTTCCGTCTACGGCAACAAGGGCTCCACCGACCAGCACGCCTATGTGCAGCAGCTGCGCGACGGCATAGACAACTTCTTCATCACTTTTATAGAGGTGCTCAAAGACAGGCGCGGCGACAGCCCCGAAGTCGCCTCCGGCGAGACCAGCGGCGATTACTTGCAGGCGTTTTTGCTCGGCACGCGCGAGGCGATCTCCGCCAAGGGCAGGGATTGCATCACCGTCACGGTTGACGACGTCACCCCGTTTTCCGTCGGCGCGCTCATCGCGCTCTACGACCGCGCTGTTGGTTTTTACGCCAGCCTTGTCGGCATAAACGCCTACCACCAGCCCGGCGTCGAGGCGGGCAAGAAGGCCGCGAGCTCCATATTGGCAGTCAAGGCGAAAATCGTCGCCGCCCTTGCCGACAGGGAGGTTTCGGTCGATGAAATTGCCCGCGAAATAAATCTTGAAAACGAAAAAGAAATAGTATTTAAACTACTAATGCATCTTGCTTCGAATCCGTCGACGGGCGTCGCCTCTTCCGGCGTCGGCTTCGATAGGAAATTTAGAAAAACCAAATAACGATTATTCTCTACTCCAAATATGAAAGCAGCATCCATCTCCCTCAAAATTTTGGCGATTCTCGCGGCGTGCTTCTGCGTCTACGCGTGGGTTGACACGCGCGGCAAGATAAGCGGCGCCGAAGAGCTCATGAAGGACGTGCCGGGCGCGACCCTTCAGGAGAAGTCCTCCAACATTCCGGGCATACTCTCCGAAAAGGCCAAGACCGAGAGCAGCAACAAGGCGTTCCGCGCCAGCGTGAGCTCGCTCGAAGCAAAGCTCAAGAGCGCGAATTCCGAGCTCGAAAGCGAGCGCGTCAAGAACGTCAAGGTAAACTCCGAGCTCACGAGCGCCAAGGCGCAAATCGCGACGCTCACCTCCGACGTCTCCAAGCTTAACGGGCAGGTTGCGCAGAAGAATTCCCTCATAGAGCAGTACACCAAGGAGCTCGCCGAAAAGAACGCGATGCTCGCCAACAACAACGAGACTGACGCCCTCAAAGAAAAGGTCGCCACTCTCGAAGCCCAGCTGAAGTCCAAGACCGACGAGCTCGCCGAAGCAAACAAAAAGGCAAAGCTCATGGAGATGGCGGAAGTCGTCGAAGTCATAGAAACCGACGCGAGCGGCAAAAAGGTAAAGAGGAAGGTCGTCAAGACCCCCTATATACCGACCGGAGACGTCGCCACCGTCGTCGCCGTCGACACCGTCAACGGCATGGTCAGCATCAACCGCGGTTCTAAGGCGGGCGTCAAGGAGTCCCAGAAAATCTTTCTCAAGCGCGAAGGCAAGCTCGTCTCCGAAATTCTCATAGCCGAGGCCGGCGACGACTTTTCCGTTGGCCTCATAAACCGCAATGTGGCGATTCCCGAAACCATCGAAGTCGGAGACCTCCTCGAGCTTGCGGCTCCCCAGCAGGCGGCCGACAATCCCGCTCCCGCCGCGGTTCCCGCGCAACCCGCTCCCGCGGCCGCCGCGGAGGCCGAGACTCCCGCCGAAGCGTAGGAGTTTTCAAGAGTTATGAAGTTTTTTGCGGCAGTCATATTTTCGCTTGCGGCCTTGATTCTTTCGGGCTGCGAGACGACGGATTCGAAAGAGCTTCCGTCGCGCCATACGGATGACAGCGACCTCCCCTGGGGCCGTCCGGCTTCATGGGAGGGAGGGCTCCCCGGCATGGGCGGCATAGGGACGCCCACGCGGTATTGAGGCGAAAAACTTTAAAAGGCGCGCTTTGTTGAGGTGCGCCTTTTTTTGAGCCCGCATTGCGCGAGTTTTCTTCGGCTGTGCGCCGGCGCGCGAATTGAACTCAAAATGAGGCGGTTTGTCGCCCCGGGTTTTCTCCCGAAAAATAGCGCAGGCCTCCCGTGGAGCGTTCTCGTGAAAGCGGCAAGCCCGCGTTTGAGCCCGCTCTCAAAACGGAGATTAATCTCCAAATGGGACAAATATTTTTTTGAAAATCGGAACGCCGTGCAGCCGTGGCGGGCAATTGCGAATGGGAAATGGCGCGATAGGGGCTCATGTCGTTTGCGCCCATCTCCGAAAAATGGCCCCGACCGGAGCGGAGGCTGCGGGAAATGAGCCGATAGGCGGAATTGTCCGCGGAAAACGCGCCGCGTAAATATGGCGGACGGGAATCCGTCGCCATAAGCGGAGCGGGAGCCAACCATTGCCGTTCTCCAAAAACCCCGCTTTCGGCGCGGAGCCGGTAAAAACTTCCGCCTGAACGCTTCGGCCAAATTCGGCCCGCCGTGAATCTGCGGTCGGATTGCCCGAAAACGGAAAACGCAAAATTCGCCTCCCGCGCAAAATATTGCGGAGCGTTCGCGCAATAATTTTCTAAGTAAAGGGGAGGGCATTGGGATTTTGCGCCGCAATTCGCGCAATCTATAATCGGCCGTACTGTGCCTTCAACGGGGGCGGCGGAATGGTCGCGCCGGTGCGGGCTTGCCGACAATATCGACTGCCATTTTGCGAATTGGCGGGTTCGGCGCGAATGGATGGAAGCGGCGGGCCTCTAAGAAAAGCATAATTACGGCCGGCTGGAACCCGTCAGATGGCGCGCCTTGCGGTTTTTTGCATACTGCAAGGGCGGGGTTCGGAGCGCCAGGGAAGGGGGCTTCGCATGTCGCCGCGCAAAGGCGGCAAGATTGAGACGTATTCCTTTCCGAAGTGTTCCGCGCGGTTTAATCCGAATGCCGCGCTTGCGGAGCCGGCGTTGAGGACAATCCGCTTTTGACGACGGAAAAGGCGAAAAGCCTTTTATTGCTTGGGAATGTCCGGCGGCGCCGCCCGTTATGCGCGCAGTCCGGTGTTTCGGATTCTCGCTTGCGATATTCTCACGGGATTTTTCGGGTCTGAAAAGGGTTTTGAAAATTCCGGCAGAATCGGGGACTTGCGGAGGGCATCGGAAGCGGGCAAGGCGCAATTCGGCCGTCGGGCCGATGACCCGCGATTGTTTCGCGAGATTTGCTATTTTATTTTTACGGACAAGGCTTTTGATTCCGCGGGAAAGGCGTTCTCTTCCCACGGGCGGCGGCATTCGAATTTTATTTCGCGCTCGCCTTTGGATATGGCGGCGAATTCAAAGCGTTCCGCGCCGCCGGAGCCGCACAATTTTTCCGCGCCGCCTTCGGGGAGATATTTTTTGCCCAGAAATTTTACGCCGTCGGGACAGAGCGCCGTCCATACGCATCCGGTCGTCGGATTTGAGGGAAGAGTTGCGGCGAAAGTTTCGGAGGCGCGGCACTCGATTTTCGCTTTCGGCTGCCCGGAGGCAAAAGCGGCTTCTCTCGTTCCGCCGTCTCCCGCGCAGCCGCATAGCGCAATGGCGGCCGCAGTCAAACATATGGAAAATTTCATATCCGTCATTTTAAAAATAAAGGCCGCGCTCGGCGGCCTTGTCCGTTTTACTTTTGGCTTTCAAAGTATTTTTCCGCCCTGCCGAGTGAGGTAAGCGGGAAGTAGTGCCTGTACCAGTTGTAGTTCAACATAAAGCCGCGCGCGAGCTCCTTGCCCTGCGGGAGCGGCGCGCCGTTGCGCAGGTCGATTTTCGCCCCGAGCCCGTAGCCGGGGAAGCCCGTTCCGGTGTAGTAAGGCTCGTCCCACGTGCCGTCCTCCTTCTGCGAGGAAACGAGAAATTCGCACGCCTTCCTAATTATTTTGTCGTAGTTCTTGTCGCCCACCGCGAGGTACGCGCCGAGCGCCCACGCCGTCTGAGAAGCCGTGGAGGGAATGCCGGTTCCGGCGTATTTGGGCTCCATGTAAGAGGCTATCGTCTCTCCCCAGCCGCCGTCGGGATTCTGCTTTGAGGCGAGCCAGTCGAGCGCCTTTCTTATGCGCGGCGTTTCCTTTGTGTCGCCTACCGCCACGAGCGCCGGTATCACCGCGCCGCATCCGTAGACGTAGTTGACGCCCCACCTGCCGAACCAGCTTCCGTCGTCCTCCTGCTCGTCGTATATGAATTTCACCGCCTTGGCGATCGCGGGGTGGTTGCGCGAAAATCCGCACATCGCGAGCGCCTCTATGACGTGCGCCGTAACGTCCGAGCTCGGCGGGTCGAGGACTTCGCCGAAGTCGCAGAACGGGATTTTCGTCACGAGCTCGCGGTTGTTGTCCTTGTCGAAAGCCGCCCAGCCGCCGTTGGAGCTCTGCATTTCCAAAATCCAGTTTACCGCCCTGCGCACCGCCGCGTCGATTCTGCGGCTCCGGAGGCTTTCGCGCGGCAGCAGCCTCTGGATGCGCTTGAGCGCGCAAATGGCGATAGCCGCGTCGTCGATGTCCGGATAATAGTTGTTGGCGCGCTGGAACGCCCATCCGCTCGGCTCTATGTGCTTGCCGACTTTCACCGACCAGTCGCCGTAGTAATGGTTTTCCTTGGCGAGGACGTAGTCGAGCGCCTTGACGAGCTCGGGGCTCGTCCCGGGCGTTTCGCCCGCGTCCATAAGCGCGATCATCGTCAAAAAGGTGTCCCACACGGGGCTTTCGCTCGCTTGGAGCATTATGCCCTCGCCGCGCGGAACCTGCCAGTGCAGGTTGAAGGCGTCTATTGCGCGCGACATATTCACCTGGTCTTTGGCGAACCCCTCGATGTGCATCACGAGAATCGCGTAAATCCACGGCGGTTGGATTCCTCCCCACGCGCCGTCTTCGTCCTGGTGTTCGAGCAGCCATTGGAGCACGAGCTTTATCGCGCTTTCCCTAAACGGCTTTACGGGAGAGCGGTTGTAGGCGTGCAGGGCGTGGTCGAGCTTCATGAAGAAGTTTTCCCAGCTCAGGAAATTTTCGTTTTTGCGGGGCAGGCGGTAGTCAACCTTGTCGCGCCCTTCGGGGAAGAGCTCGTCGAGCTGCAATTCCTCCGGCAGCTCCTTGACGGGTCTGCGCGCCGTGAGGATTGAAATGGGCATCATAGTAGAGCGCGCCCACGCCGCGAAGTCGTATATGTTGAACGGGCACCAGCTCGGCAGGAACACTATTTCCGGAGGGAGCACCGGAGTGTGCGCCCACGGCCATTGCCCAAAGAGCGCGAGCCAATATTTTGTGAACACGCGGATGCGCTCCGTCCACTTGTTTTCGATGAGCCATTTGCGCGCCTTGGCGAGCACCGCGTCGTCGGGGTCGAACCCGCTGATGCGCAGGGCGAAGTAGCATTCGAGGGTGGTGTTTATATCTCCGTGCTCGGAGCCGTAGTAAACGTCCCACGCGCCGTCCTCGCGCTGCCTGTCGAGAATGTACTGCAATACTCCCGGCTTTTTGGGGTCGTCAAAGTCGATGAAGTGCATTGCCAGAATCCACTGCGCCTCCATGCAGCAGTTGGTTTCGAGCGGGGCGTTCCACATGCCGTCGGGGGCCTGGCGGACTTTGAGCCAGTCAATCGCCTTTTTTATGGCTTCGCGCATGGATCCCTTTGCGGTTTCGGCAGTCGTCTGCGTTTCTGTCTTTTCCTTTGGCATAACAAAAAATATTTTCCTAATGTTTTTCAAACAAAGCGGGCGGGTCAACCAAAAAATGGCCGGATTTGAAAAAAAATGAGCAGTTGCTCAAAAATGTGTCCGTATAACGCGCTGATGAAAACCCAAATGCGTCCGCATTCAAAATTCCCGTCGCGCGAAATGAGCGCTTCCGAGGCGAATCCGCATGCCGCCCGCTTTAAAGTGGCGGGCCGTTTTTTTGGGGATTTGAAATATCCTTTGCGATGGCGCGCCGGATTTTCGCGGGCGCGTCGCCGCGGGCGTAATTGTTTTTTCGCGCGCCTGTGCGGATATTGGCGCGTTCTCGTTTGGCGCGCGGCGCGAGATTTCCGTTTGGGATGCGGCGGGGAAGGGCGTAATTCCCGATACGTTTTTATATCTTATCGCGCACGCATGGGAAATTTTTTCTTGCCAAATTTTGGCGAAGGCTCAAACGTTTGAGCATTGCGGGCGAACCGCCCGCCCTTTTAATTGGACACAGTGTTATGAAAAAGTTTTTGCGCATGATTTCACTTTGCGCCGCGGCGTTCTGCTGCTGCGCGCATTATCCGGATTCCGCTTTCGCCGGCCCCTCCAAGCCGCGCAAAATCGGGGTTCAAATGTACACTTTCCACAAAATGACTCTGGAAGAGTCCCTCCCTCTGCTCAAAAACGCGGGGATAAAGGGCGTAGGCCTTACGGCGGGCCAGGCGCTCAGCAAAAAATATCCGAACGTCAAGCGCATCGGTCCGGATATGAACAGGGAGGAGCGCGACTACCTCAAAAAAATTCTCGCCGACAACGGCTGCGTTCCGGTCAGCTTCGGAGTGTATTATACGTCGAAGAAGTCGGATATCGACAGGGCGTGCGCCTTCGCGAAGGATATAGGCGTTCCTATCATTCTCACCGAAGCCCCCGCCGATTGGCTCGACGAGTGGGAGAAATGCTGCGAGAAGTACGGCGTCAAAATGGCGCTGCACAACCACGCCTCCGACAACAAAGCCAACAACTACTACGACCCGAAAGTCGTGCGCGACCTCGTAAAAAAGTACAAAAACATTTACGCCTGCCCCGACAACGGGCACTGGTCGCGCTCCGGCATAGACGGCGTAGAGGGATACAAAATTCTCGAAGGGAAAATCGCGATAGTCCATTTCAAAGACCAGAAGGAATTCGGCAACATCAAGAACCAGCCGGTAGTGTTCGGCACGGGGGAGCTCGACATGAAGGGGCTGCTCGCCGAGCTCGACAGGCAGGGTTTTGACGGGTACTTCCTCATAGAGCACGAGGCCAATTACGGCAAAAACCTGCCGGAGGTGGTCAAGTGCGCGGAGTATCTTAAAACGCACTGATTGGACTCCGCAAGCGGCCGTCTCCCTGCTTCCGAATCCCCGCCGCCGCGCGGGGATTTTTCGCATTTGCAGTCCGGCGGTTTTTGATTCGGCGCGAAAATTTTTGCATTAAAATGGTTTTCGCGCGATTTTGGAAATCAAATTGCTTGAACGCTTTCTGGCCGGATTCTACCTTTTGCGGCATGAAAAGGCTCATGGTTTTACTGGCCGCGCTTTCCGCCGTCGTTTGCGGCTGCGCGGGTTCCAATTCGGAGCGGAAAGCTCCCAGAAAAGCGGCCGTCCAGACTTGGACTTTCCACAACCGCACGCTCACCGACACGGTGAATATGCTCAAACAGACGCCCGTGCGCGCTCTGCAATGCTACCCGGGGCAGAAGCTCGGCGGCAAGTTCGGCAAGGACGCCGCGTTCGGCCATTGGATGACGCCCGAACAAAAGGCGTACGTGAAGGGGCTCATGTCCTCCAACGGCTTTAAGATCATAGGCTACGGCGTGGTGGGCGCGAACGACGAAAAGGGCATCCGCGATATATGCGAATTTGCGAGGGAATTTTCGATTCCCGCAATCGTTACGGAATCGCCCAAGAGCCTGCTTCCGCTATGGGACAAAATATGCGGCGAATACGGAATCAAGATGGCGATCCACTGCCACCAGAAGGGCAGCGGCAACGACTATTACAATCCGAAGGTCGTGATGGAGCTCATCAAGGATGCGAAAAATGTTGGCGTCTGCGCCGACAACGGCGCGTGGGGGTGCTCGGGCATAGACAATGTGCAGGGGTTCAAAGACGTGGAGGGCAAGCTTGTGGAAATCCACTTCAAGGATTTAAGGGAATTCGGCAAATTGGACAGCCCGACTGTGGCGTACGGCGAGGGCGTTCTGCCGCTGAAAGAGATGCTTGCCGAACTCGACAGGCAGGGGTACGACGGATATTTCATCATAGAGGACGGCTCGGCGTCTGATCCGCTTTTGAACGTCAAAAAGGACGTGGAATTCCTCAAAAATAACTGACGCGCTCCCCATGCGGATTTTTCGCCCCGCAAAAAATTGATTTTTTTAAAAAAAATTCTTGACGTTAAAGAAAAATTAGCCAAAGTGAAAGCACAATAAATCAATTTCTCCTACGGGAGATGGGGTAAATAAATAAAGTAGAAAATAAACTGGCCGGTAGCGTGGGGTACGCTACCGGCTTTCTATTTGCGGGTTTTGAAGTTTGTCCGCCGGATTTTTGCGGGCTTTGGCGCAGTTTTTCCGCCTCGGGAAAAAGGGGGAACGCGCCGCGGTTTCCGCATCCCCGCAGAGGTTTTCGTCCATAAAATTGCCGTGCGGCGCATTTGAAAAAATATCCGGATTTTTGCGGGCGAAACCGGCATTTTCGGGAAATCGCCGCGCCCGCCGCGGCGCCTATTATAAAGCGTTATGGCTATGCGCAGGTACGGCTGGGCCTCCTGCGCGGTTCGCTGCGGCGGCAAGGCGGCTTTCTGGCGCGCCGGCGAAAGTTTCCCGAAAAATATTGGAATTTTTCGCAAGACAGTGGTATGGATATGGCGGACATGGAAAAGCGGCATAAAATTTCGGAGGGGATACGCGGGGGAACGCCCGTCCTGTTCGGCTGGATTCCGCGATGTTTCTGCGCCGCGTTCGCGCGTTCTCTCGTGCCGTTTGTGGTGACACTCCTTTCTATGGCGAAAGAGGCTTTGGAGCCGTTTCCGGAGCGCTCAAAGCGCGTCGCGCGTTTCCGCCCCGCAACGGCGGCGCATCCCGCGTTCTTCGCGGCATGCCTGATGAGGCCTTATTCCGCCTTCATTCGGCCCGCCAAATCCGGCGGCGGCAACCTGCGTCTATCGGCGTTATGCAAAATATGATGAAATGGGAAAATTTGCCGAACCGCCGCGTAAAAATTTTGTCAGAAAAGGTTGATTTATGAAAAAAATGAAATTCTCGATATTGTCCGCTTTGGCCGCGGCTTTCGCGTTTGCGGCGGCGGGCGCGCGCGCGTCGGTGGACTACCACGGGCAGACGATAAGCGGGTGGAACTTCACGAATTCGGAATACGACGCCGAGAACTTCTCCTATTCCGACTTTTCCGGCGTGACGGCGGTCGACACGACTTTCTCATCGTCGAGAACCGTGCGCAACTTTTCGGGTTCGAGCTTCGAGGGGGCAAATTTGAAGGATTCGCTTTTCAGCTACGGCGACCTTACGGAGGCGAATTTTTCCTCGTCGAATTTGGGCGGGGCGTACTTTATTTCGGCGCATCTTGCCGGCGCGGACTTTTCTGGGGCGACTATATACGACGCGTCGTTCACCAACACAGTCCAGTTCGGATTTACCGCCGAACAGCTGTATTCGACCGCGTCGTATAAGAACAAGACTCTCCAATATGTGGATTTGGAGTTCAACAATATGGACGGTTGGATTTTTTCCGGACAGGATATGACGCGCGCGAATTTGTCGACGTCGTCCCTGAAAAACGCGGACTTCCGCAACGCGAATCTGACGAGCGCCATATTAGACGCCTCAGATTTGAGCGGCGCGGATTTCAGGGGCTCTGCCGGAGCGTCGTGGACCGCCTCGGTGACCGCCAATACCATACTCGCCGACGGCAGCGTGTACGGCGGCGCCATAAGCTTGAGCGGTTCGTCCAATTCCCTCGCAATACGCACGTCCGGCTCGTCGGCGGTGAATATGACGGCTTCCGGAAGCGTTTCCGACGGGGCGACGCTCTCGTTCGTCGGCAAGCATTCGTCTTCCGACAACGCGCTCGTGCGCGTTTCGGGCGAAAACGTCTCGTTCGACATCGGCGGCGCGAAGCTTATAGTGTACTTGGCCGAGGATTTCGAGGGATCTTCGGAAATATTCCTCTCGCTGATAGAGGCGACGGGAGGCGCGGGGATAGTGGCGGGCGAGCTCTCGAGGGACGATGTCTCGCTATTGAACGGCGACGGCAGCGCTTTCGACGGCGCGTGGGATCTGCAAATTTCGGATTCAGGAGTCGGGATTCTCGTCGGCGTTCCCGAACCCGCCGCCGCCGCGGTATTCGGCGCGCTCGCGCTGGCGGCTGCCGCGCGCCGTCGGAAAAAGTAGGGGCGTCGCGGCGCGGCAATTTTTCCAAATCCGGCGGCGCCATTTTGGAAATCGGCGTCAGGCCCGCTTCCGTAGATTGCCGCGGGAAAGGCGAAATTTTGCCTGCGCCATGGCAGCGCCGAGGTTTTCACGTCGAAGATGGCGCCAAACTTGCGCCGCAAGCTTCTTGCGCGGACGGGCGCGGGCGTGAAAAGCGAACGCCGAACTGCCCGTTTATCGGTTCGCGGCGAAAGAGGAAAAACGCCGACATCCGCGTTCGGGCTTTGCCGCCCGTTCGGTTTTGATTGGGCGCGGAATGGGGGGACCGGTTTTTGGATTCCGGAATCTCAGTTTTATTCGCGCGCCTTGCGGCGGCCGCCTACTTTGCCGCCAGGCCGTGGCTCAGTCCCAGAATGCTGAGCACTATCCCCACCGCGAAAACGAGAACCAGCGCGAATGCGAGCGCGAGCGCGGCGCCGCCGAGCGCGCCGGTCGAGAATTTTATCCTGCGGTTTAGCGATTCCGTATGCGATTTCCCTATTTCCGCGAAAGCCGACACCAGGCTTCCGGTTCGCTCGCCCACCGCCACTATGTCGATGTCCTCGCTGTCGATTATGCCGAACCTTTTCAGCGCGGCGGAAATGGGCGCGCCGTCGTTTACCGCTATCCTGAAATTTTGTATGCGGGAGCGCACGAGGGAGTTCTTTACCGACTTTTCCGCCAGCCTGAAAGTCTCCGTCGTGTTGACGCCCGAGGCGAAGAGCGTGGAGGCGAGCGTCGAAAACCTGCACAGGTCGGAGTCCGCCGCTATCTTTCCTATGACGGGGATTTTCAGCAGGGCGGCGTCGGTTCTCAGGAGGCCTTCGGGCGTCCTTCGCATAAATTTTACGGCTGCGACCGCCAGGATCGCGGCGGCGGCGCCGGCGGGCACGCCCGTAGTCAGGATCGAGCCTATCGTTTTCATCAGCGTTATCGGCCCGTTTTCGCCTGCGCCGATGTTCGACATCATGGATTCGATTCTCGGCAGCATGAAGAAGAGGAAGAGCAGCACGACGCCGGAAGCCATCACGCACAAAAACACGGGATACGCGAGCGCCGAAATTATCGTGCGGCGCAGCTGGCGGCGCGCTTCTATGTACGATATTATGTTTTCAAACACGAACCCGAGGTTTGCGGTGGACTCGCCCGCCTCCACGAGGTGCGTGATGCACGGGTCGAAGAGGGCGGGGTATCTTTTGAGCGCGTCGGCGAGCGTCCGGCCCTCGCTGAGCTCCTTGTAGAGCTCGCGGCAGAGCGTTGCGGTGCGCTTGTCGAGCGACCTTTGCGCGAGCGATTTCAGCGCGTCGCCCACCGGCATTCCGCCGCTTCCGCTAAGTTGCAGGAGCTTTTTGAAAAACGCGAGGGCGGTTTTTTCGCCTCCCAGATTTCCGGAAGCCGTGCGCCCTTCGTCGGGTTTTGCCGATTCGCGCGCGTCTCCGCCGTCCGCGCGCTCGGCCGAAATCGGCGACAGCGCCGCGGCGCGCAGTTTCCGGCAGGCGTCCTTGTAGTCCGCCGCCTCGATTTCGCCAACGGCGATTTTCCCGCCGGCGCCCATCGCCCTGTACTTAAACTTTCGCATGTCCGGCGTTCTCGTCCGTCAGGTTGGCGTAGCACATTATCTCTTCGAGCCCCGTAATCCCGCGCTTTACGAGCTCCCATCCGCATTCCTGCAAAGTCCTCATTCCGTTTTCGCGCGCGGCTTCGCGTATTTCGCGCGCCGTAGCGCGGGAGACTATCAGCGAGTGTATTTGCTCTCCCACGAGCAGTATTTCAAAAATCCCGACCCTGCCGTAATAGCCTATCGAGCGGCACTTGTCGCAGCCCTTAGGGGCCTTGGCGCCGCCGCAGAGGCCTATTTCCGACTGCGGCAGACCGAGCGTCGCGAGGCTCGACGAGATTTTTTCGCGCGCGTAGTTCGCCGGAACCGCGCATTTGCAGAGCCGCCTCACGAGCCTCTGGGCGAGTATCATCTCGACGGACGAGGCTATCAGAAACGGCTCTATGCCCATGTCCACGAGGCGCGTTAGGGCGCCGGCGGAGTCGTTGGTGTGCAGCGTGCTCAGCACGAGGTGGCCGGTGAGGGACGCGCGTATTGCGATGTCGGCGGTCTCCCTGTCGCGGATTTCGCCGACCATTATTATGTCGGGGTCCTGGCGCAGCACGGAGCGCAGCACGGACGAGAACGTCAGCCCGATGTCGGGGTTGACCTGCGTCTGGTTGACGCCCTCGACCTCGTATTCAACGGGGTCTTCCACCGTTATTATGCGCACCTCCGGAGAGCGCAGGCGGCGAATGAACGCCGTGAGAGTCGTCGATTTCCCCGAACCCGTCGGCCCCGTGACGAGGATTATCCCGTGGGGCAGCGACAGCGGGCGGGCGATTTTTGCGGCGTCGTCGGGCAGAAAGCCGAGGTCTTCTATCGTGACGGGCCGCGACTTCTGGTTGAGAAGCCTCAGAGAGACGCTTTCGCCGTACAGCGTCGGCAGCGACGACACGCGGATGTCGATTTCCTCGCCGCCTTTCGAGGCGAACGCGATTCTCCCGTCTTGCGGCCTGCGCTTTTCCGAAATGTTCAGCCGCGCCATTATCTTTATGCGCGAGACCACCGCGTCTTTGAACTTCACGAGGTTTTCGGGCACTGACACCGGCGTCATGTCGCCGTCTATCCTGTACCTTATCGCGAGGCTTTCGCGCCGCGGCTCTATGTGTATGTCCGTCGCCCTGTCGGCGAGCGCGCGGGTTATGATTTCGTTTACGAATTTTATGATGGCGGCGTTTTCGTCCTCCTGCGCCTCGCCCTCCGATATGTCGGAGAAGTCGTCGGCGTCGCGCCCCTCGAGCGATTCCGCGCCGACCCCGAAGCTCTCGGAGATTTTTCCCTCCACGGCGGAATAGGGGGCGATTTTTATGGAGGGTATTCTTCCGGACATCGCGCAGATCCATTTTTTCGCGTCGGACGACGGCGGCCACGCGAACGCCGCCGAGCCGTCGGCGAGCGGCACGCAGCGGTACTCGTTTATTATCCTCAGCGGCAGCAGAGTTTCGGCGTTTTCGGGGACGTCCAGCTCTTCCGCGGTTTCGATTCCCGTCGCCCGCGAGAGCTCCCCCGCTATCTCCGACTCCGTAAAGTTGCCGTGCTCAAGCAGGAAGCGCGGCTTTTTCGGATCGGGGCACGCCTCGAACTTTTCGGCGTCCTCCGCGGCGAGGCCCTTCTTGAATTCCGCCTTTGCGGACTCGATTTTTTGGGTGTATGAAAGCGGCATTTTCTATCGCCTGTTTATGCGTTTTGGCGTCGGTATCTCGACCCTCGGCGGGGGGAACCACGGCCTGAAATTGTTGTAGTTCTGCCGGGTCGCCTGCTGTTGCTGCGCTTTTTTGGCGGCTTGCGGCGCCGCCTGCGCCGCGGGGGCCGCAGCGGGTTCGTCGGGCGTTTTGAGCGTCAGGACGTATTCCGCCACGGAGTTTGACACGCTCACGCTCATGGTTTCCTCGTCGAAAAAGTCCACGCGGTACGGCAGTTCCTCGGTTATCCTGCCTTTGAGAGGAAGGGCGTAGGAAATTTTGGAATCGGCGTCTGTGACCACGAAATTCCATCTGCCGTCTATGCAGCATATGGAGGTGAGCTGGAGGTTTGCGCCGCTTTTTGCGTCTTTTGCCGACTTTGACGCCGGCGCGTTCCCGAATGGGTTTCTGCCCAAGAGGGCCTCCGCGCCGTCGAGCGCCGGAAGTTCCGCTTTGGGGGCGCCCGCGGGATTGGGCGTCTCCGTCCGGCGAACCGGAGCGCCTCGCCGCGCTTCGGAGGGGTTTCTTCCCTGCGGGTTTTGCCGCCCCGCGCCGACGGGAGGATTTTGCGCGGCGCTCGGAGGCGGAGCGTTCTCCGCAGGAGGTTCGGGGACGCCCCCTTCGGTATGGGCGCGGGACGCCGCCGCAACGCAAATCGACAATGCCGCAAGCAGAATTTTCATGTCACTTCCTGCCGCCCGGCGCGAGCCTGCGCGCCTTTGTTTTTTCCTTCTCCTCGCCGCTTTCGCTTGCGGCGGGCGTTTTTTCGGTTTCCGCGTCCCCCTTTTTGCGCACGTCGGGATTCGCGAAGGCGTCCTCGTTCTTTTTCTTCGGGAGTATTGTCCGCAACGCCGAACTCTTTGCCGATTCTCCCTGCCCGAAGCCGTCCCTTTCGGGGTCGTAGAACCTTCCGGTTTTGAGGTACAGGTCGAGCTCTTCCGATATCGGGGATTTTTCCATGCCGAAATCTTTCATCACGGAATCTATCGCCGCGCTCTTTATTATCGTCGGGCGTATGAAAATCACGAGCTCCGTGCGCGTTCTGGTGTCGTTGGTCGGCTTGAAGAGTTCGCCGATAAGCGGAATGTCGGAGAGCAGCCACACGGCCTGGTCGGTGTCGTTTATCTCCGTCTGCTGAAGTCCGGCGAGAACTATTGTCTCGCCGTCGCGCGCGCTGACGAAGCTCTCGGCCTCGCGCGTGCCCTCTATCGCCTGCCTTGACCCGTTCACCTCGGTGTAGTCGAGAACGGAACTCGCCGTCTGTTTGATTTCGAGCTGCACGACTCCGTTATTGCCTATTAGGGGGGTGACTTCGAGTATTATGCCGATGTCGCGCCATTCGACGGTGTCCTGCGTGGAGGGGAAGTTGCCGGTGTTGTAGGTCGTGGTTCCCGTTATGAACGGATATTTGCGCGACACGTTGATGGTGGCCTCCTTGTTGTGCGTCGTGACGACGGACGGCGCGGAGAGGATTTTGACTTTGCTGTTCTCTTCGGCGATGTTGAATATGGCGGAAAATCCCTGCTCGTTTATCGAGAACGTGAAGGCGTTTTCGCCCGAGTCGTTCAGCGAGCCCACCGCGGTGTTGCCGCGCCAGCCGCGCGGGATTGTCGCGCCGTCGGAGGACGCGCTCGATACCGTGGAGTAGTCGAGCCCGAAAGTAGAGAGCCCAGACACCTGCTTGTCGGACAGCGTGACCTCGGTTATGATGACGTCGATTTTCACCTGCGACAGGACCACGTCGACCTTGTCTATGATGTTTTTTATCTGCATGAGGTCGGTGGACGTCCCGTAGGCGACAATGGAGTTGCTCCTCTCGTCGGCGACGATTGTCACGTATTCGCTGAATTGCAGGGCGGCGCCCGTCGGATCCGCGGTGAGGTTTGTGGGCTTTGCCGCCGCCCTTCCGGAGTTTATGTCGCCGCGGTTCTGGGCGTTTGACATCATGTTGTTGCGGTTGGTCGCCGCCACCCTCGCGGCTTCCGCGGCATTGTTGCTCTTGACCGCCGCCTGCTGCCCCTTGACAATCTGGTTGAGCACGGTCGCCACGTCTTTGGACTCGCCGTGGCGGACGTAGAAGACCTCGCTGCGCGTCAGCGGCTGCGCGTCGATGTCGAGGGCGTCCACGATTTTTTTGATGTGTTTGAGGTTGCCCTTCGGGGTGACGACTATGAGCTGGTTGGTGCGGTCGTCGGCCTCTATGCTCGTCTTGGCGAGGTATTTTTTGAGGGAGTCGTTCTGTATGGACGCGAGCCTTCTTTTGGCGTCGTCGGCGCCCACGTTTTTGAGCATGAAAAACCCGATTTCCTCGCGTATTGCGGGCTCGACGTCTATCTTGTCGAGCAGCATCTCTATGCGCTGGTGGTTGGCGACGGTGTCGGTCAGAAAGAACGCGTTGCTGCGCGGAAAGAGCGCGAGGGTAGCCACGTTGTTGGGGGATACGAACGTCGCGAGGGTCTGGGCGAGCGTTTCGATGTCGACGTACTGGAGCTCGTAGAATTTTGAGGCGAACGCGTTGCTCGCCGGAAGATCCGAGGCCTTGCCCGAAATGTACGTCGGCGCCTGCGCGTTGACGCCCTGCGACGGCGATACCTTGAAAAATTTGTCGCCCAGCGGGACGACCGCCATGCCGTTTGCGCTCAGCAGCGACTTTATCGCAAGGGCCGCCTCGTCGCGCGGGAGCTTTCCCTTTGACGAGAAATTTATCTTCACGTTGGGCAGACCCGCCGCGGGAATCGCGACCTGACCGGTGAGCTCTTCGAGAACCTTTATAACCTGCATCGGGTTTTCGTCCGCGAAGTAGAAGGGGCCCTGCAATTCGTTTCCGGTCTTGGGAGTCTGCTCGGGCGCGCGGCGGCGGCTGCTGAAGTTTTCGCTTCTGGCGGAAATTTCCCCC
>ENA-UOJG01001288-UOJG01001288.1-human-gut-metagenome-genome-assembly--contig:-C47-NODE-1288-length-27622-cov-8.447310_pt1 | contig 27622 bp, 21 predicted proteins | sample MGYA00242340_ERZ723887 | MGnify/ENA metagenome assembly ERZ723887 | reverse complement strand
CTCGTTTTCGGGGGTGAAATCCCTGTTTTCGCGCTTTTTTGCGCCGTGGAATTGTATGCGCACGGGAACCGCCTTTGCAATGTATTCGAGATTTGGGGAGGTTTTAATGCGCTCTTTTATCGGCTTGATCTCGCCGGCGGAGAGCCGGCTCTGCCTGTACGCTTTGCCCATCTCGACATATCCCGCGCCTTTGTCGAGAAAGTTGAAGTCCACTACGATGTCCTCGTAGGCGCCGTTAGGCGTCGCATCCGTCCTAAACCTAAGCACGGGCTCAATTTTGCCGTCCTTCGCCCTCAGCATGAGTTCCGCCTCGTTGCGCATTCCGCGCACTTGCGCCCAGAATGTGCCGCGCGGAGTCTTTGCCCCGAAGATGGGCATCTCCATAAACCCGTAGACGGCCTGGCCGTCGGGAAAGTCGAAGTCAACTATCCCGCCGCGCGGTAGCGCTATGTACCCTTCCTCTCCGCGGTGGCCGCGCGCCAAATCGATGGAGACGAATACGGTTTTTGCGTCGCGGGGAATCGAATCTTTCGGGACGGTGAGGCGCGAGAGCTTCTCGGAAACCTTTTTGATTTCGCAATCGAATTCGCTCTTCCCCGAGGGCGATTCTATCTCCACGCGCGCCCCGTAAGAGAGCGCGGAGACCAGCGCGCACGCCCAACAGCATATGTATTGTGCTCTTTTCATATTTATAATAATATTATTTTTGTTGCAGATATGTAAAATTAAAAAATCCTTATGTTCTTCCGCGGGCGTCCGACGCTCTCTTTCCGCCGCGCAAACGGCGGACGGCGCGCAGGGAGGGGCGGCGGGTTCCCCACCTTGCGCTCCGCTGCGCGGTGCGGGTTTTCCGGCGGCCTTTAATTTCTTTTTCTTTGCCGAATGGCGAATGCGAGAGCGATTGCCCCGAAGACTGCGGCGATTTCCGAAGGTTCGGGAACCGCGGAGAATACTACGCTCATTGAAGTTTCTCCGAATATGGCCTCCCAGTTGATCTTTCCCGAACTTCCGCTGAGGACGGTTCCCTCTATCGAGCTTCCTGTCGCATACGCAATCATGTCCGACAAAATGAATTCGTCTCCGCTCTCCGATACACCTATGAGTTCGGCAATGGTGTATTCGTCGAAAGAGAGTTCGAGCGATATGTTGTTGCCCGTCTTTTCAAGATTGCCCTCGAAAACTATTTTGTCGTAATAAAATTCCCCCTCTATATCGAGCGTGATTTTGCCTTCATGCCAATCGCCTTCGGCGAATGTCGCGGTCCCGATGTCGCCGCTGTCGATTGCAGTGGGGCTGAACGTCCCGTCGGCGCCTATGACGGAAAGGCGGTTGCCCTTCATTCCGGAGTGCATTCCAAGATTGAGCCTTCCGGAATTCACTGTGACGTCGTTGAGATCCGTTGCGTCTTCGTATCCCTTGCCTGTAAATTTGAGGGTTTGCGCGCCGTTCCGGGCGTCGGCGGCGTTCATTGAGATATTGAATTCCACTCCCTCTCCGGCCGAAAAGGTTCCTATCCACTCGCTTATAGGGGGTTGTTAAATATGTTAAGTTTATTGACGTTGATTTAAGGCGCGAATTTGCGCGCCTGCGAAGTCCGCCTATTTTCCGGATTTGCCGGAAGCGGCTGCGGAGTGTCTCACGCAGTCCTAATCCGCGAACGCAATCCGCCGTCGCAGCCGCGGCGCAAACCCGTCGGAAATGCAGCTCGCGGAATCCGCTCCTTCCAAAGGCATTGGGGCGCGCGAATTTGCCCGCCGTGCGCCGATTGGCGGAGGCATGGCGCTCAATAATCGCAGCCCGCCGTTTCCCGATGCGAACCCGCCTTCCCGCGCGGAAACGGCGGCTGCCAAATTTCCATATTGCCGGCGCGCGCCCGCGGCATTTTTTCGGCGGTTCGGGCGAATAGTGTTGCCCGCCCGCGCCATTTTTGAATAGTTTTTGCGGCATATCATGGAAAACGGCGGACAGTTTACGCCCACGCGCACCGCGGAGATTTTGCGCTCCCTCGGGCACGCGCCGTCCAAAAGGCTCGGGCAGAATTTTTTGGTGGACTCCAACATAGTGCGCAAGTCCATCGGGCTCGCGGGCGTCGCGGAAGGCGATTGCGTCGTCGAAGTCGGCCCGGGACTCGGGACGCTCACGGGCGCGCTGCTCTCGCGCGGCGCGATAGTTTACGCCGTGGAGCTCGACAAGTCGATGTGCGCGCATTTGCGCTCCCATTTCGCGGGCGAAAAAAATTTCAGCCTCCTAAACGCCGACGCCGTGGATTTCCCCCTCGCGGGGCTGCCCGAAGATTGCGGGGATTTTAAAATAGTCGCCAACCTCCCCTACGCGATAAGCACCCCGTGGCTCGACGCCGTGCTGTCGGGCAGGCTGCCGTCGCGCATGTCGCTGATGCTGCAAAAGGAGGCCGCGCTGAGGTTCGTGGCGAAAAATTCTTCCGGAGACTATTCGCCCATTTCCATATTCCTTTCCGCCGCCTACGATGTCGGCGCGGCGCGCAAAGTTTCCGCCGCCTGTTTTTTCCCGCGTCCGGGAGTGGACTCCATGCTTCTGACGCTCTCGCGAAAGGAGAGCCCGCGCATATTTTCGCCGCGCGCAAAGTCGCTCATAAGGCGGATATTTTCGCGAAGGCGCAAACAGCTGGGCTCCATCGCAAAGGGGCTTGGCGGCGATTCCGAAACCGTATTCGGGTGGCTCGGGGCGTCGGGCATCGACCCGCGGACCCGCCCCGAGGCGGTGCCTCCGCCGCTCTGGGAGCTGCTCGACAAAACCGTCTCGGAAGGAACATGAAAATTTTTGCGGCGGCGGTTCTCATACTCGCATGCGCGTACGCCGCGCTGCTTCTGTTCGCGCGCCTGTTCGCCGAGCGGATAATATTTCCCGCGCCGCCCGCGTCGTATTCGGACGATGGCGACATAATATATCTCGGGCTCCCCGGCGGCGGAAAGGCCGCCGCGCTCTGGATTCCCGCGAAAGATTCCAAAGTCTGCGCGATATACAGCCACGGCAACGGCGAAGACTTGGGGGAAATCCGCCCGCTCTTGCAGGAGTACGCGCGCCGCGGGATTTCGGTTTTCGCGTACGACTATCCCGGGTACGGGCTGAGCTCCGGAAAGCCGTCGATAAAGGGTTTGAAAGAATCCTCCGAGGCGGCGTACAGGCATGTATCCGAAGAGCTCGGCTTTGGGGATTCCGACATAGCGGTCGTCGGCTATTCGCTCGGGAGCGCGGCGGCGTGCGAAATCGCCTCCCGCCACCCGGGGATCCGCTGCGCCGTGATAATCGGAGGGTTCTCGAAAGCGGTAAAGGCGGTTTTGCCCGTAAATATTATACCGTGGGAAATGCTCGACAATTCCTCGAAAATATCGCAATTTAAATTTCCCGCGCTTTTTATGCACGGCCGCCGCGACATTGTGGTGCCGTTTAGAAACGCGCTCGAAAATTACAAAGCCGCTCTGCGCGGCCTCGGAAGGCTCGCGGTATTCCCCGATCGCGGGCATTACGGGCTTCCGGACAGCCCGAAATACTGGGATGAGGCCGTCGGCTTCATCCTGTCCGGCGGACACCCCGACCGAAACGACCGATAATGATGAAAAAAGTTCTCGTAATCCTGTTTGACAAGACGGAGGAAATCGAGGCTCTCGCACCGGCGGACATTCTCCGCAGGGCGGGCGCCTGCGTGCTTACCGCGGCCGTCGGAAATTCCCGCCGGATAGTCGGGCGCAGCGGAATCCCGATAGAGGCGGACGCGCCGCTTGCGGACATTGGCGGGGAGCGTTTCGACGCGGCGGTTCTCCCGGGCGGCCCGGGGGTGTTTGCGGCGGCCGCCGACGCGCGGCTTGCCGGGCTCCTCAAAAGGCTGGACGAAGAGGGGGTTCTCATGTGCGCAATTTGCGCGGCTCCGGCGGCGCTCGGGCGCGCTGGGATAATCGGCGGGCGCAGGTGCGCGTCGCACCCGTCCGTCGCGGGCGAGCTCCCGACGCGCGACGCGGCGGCCTCCACAGTCCGCGACGGCGCGCTCATAACTTCGCAGGGAGCGGGAACCGCCGTAGAGTTTGCGCTCGAAATAGTTTCCGCGCTCTTCGGAGCCGAAAAAGCCGCCGAAATATCGGAGTCAATCTGCTTCAAATCCGCGCGATAATGTTAGACGAAGAAGTACTTTTAAAAACCTCGAGAAATTCGGGCGAGACGATGGCGATGTTTTCCGCCGTGGCCGCCGTCTGCCTGACCGCGCTGCTATTCGGCGGAGATTCCGACCTGGGGGTTGGCGCGCTCATCGCCCTCGGCATACTCGCGCCCATAAGCCTGTACCACGGCGCGCTGAATTGGCAGACGGCGCGGCGCGGCGCGGTGTGGAAATTTCCCGTTCTGCTGCTGCCGAACTTCGCGGCCATCGCGATAGCCGCCGTCGGGACATGCAGGCCGGTGATAGAGTGGGTTTCGATAGGCGGAAGGGACTGGGCGGCGTTTGCCGACAACCCGCAGTGGGCGGTAGTGTCGGGCGCGTTAAATCCGATATATCCGATAACCTCGGAGCTCGCCGCCCTGTCCGCCGCCGCGTGCGGGCTTTCGCTCTACTTCGTGGCGACGTCGAAATTCGTGCTGCGCAAAATATTTGTCTATTGCTCGATACCCGCGTTTTTCCTCGCCGTCCTGGGTTTTGCGCTCGCCGCGGCCTCGGAGATTGCCGGAAACGACGAAATAGGGTTCGGCCTCGGCGGTTTCTCCCTCTTTCCGAGCGCGGCGTCGTGGTGCGCGTACGCGATTCTGTGGCAGGGCGGGGCGCTCGCGGCGGCGGTATATTCGGCGCAGCGCTTTTCGCTCCGGCCGGCGCTGTGCTCGTGGAGGTTTTGGGGGTTGGCGTGCTCTCTCCTGCTATGGGCGAGCGCGGTTTTCCGCGGAGCGCCGGTGGAGGCCGCGCTGTCGTCGACCGTGGAGGCCGCGGGGATTTTTGCGCTCGCGGCGGACTCGGTTCCCACAAAGTCCAACTTGAGGAAGTACAGAATAAGCCGCATTAGGGGCGGAATCTCCGTAAAAGTCAGGGAGTGGATTCCGTTTTCGGCTTATGCGGCGCTCGGAGCGGCGGTTTTGTTTTTCGCCGTCGGCAAATGCGGCGAATGCGCGGGGCTTTCCGACCTCTCTTCCGACCCCGCTTCTCCGAACGCCCTTACTGAGCGCCAAACTGCCGCGTTGTCCGACGACGTTGCCGCGATGGGGGCGGAGCGGCCGGTGTTCGGCTGGGGGGAGGCGTCGTTTTCCACGGTGTTCTCATATTTTCAGGGCAGCGACCTCGGGCCGGCTCCGTGGCAGTCGCCGAAGTCCGATTTGGAGAGGTGCGTCATAGAAAACGGCTATGCGGGCCTCGCCCTCGTTCTGGCAACTCCCGCGCTGTTTTTGTGCGCGGCGCTCGCCAGGCGCAGGATCAGCCTGAGCTCCGCAGCGCTTGGGCTTTCGGTTGCGGCCGTCGCCTTCCTCGCGTGCGTGCGCACGCCGTTTGAGAGCGTGGCGGTTATGGCGTCGTTTTCGGTGCTGATGTACGCCTTTTTCGGCTGGGACGTGTCGGAGGGCTGACGGAGCCTTGCGCCGGCGTTTGGTCGGGCTCGCATGTCCCTGTCTTGCAGTCTTGCGTTGGGCTTTTTCCGCAGAGCAAAAAGACGCGCCGAATTCGGCGCGCCTTTTTTTGCCCATTAACGGGCGATTCTTTGCGGACGGAGGCAAATCCCGAAGAAAGAAAGGGCGCGGAATCCGGAGGCAAAGCCTATTTAGAGGGGGCCTTTACGTCTATGAATTTGCCCTTGCGCCCGAATTTCATTTCCGAGCATTTCTTATCCCATTCGGTGAAATGGGATTGTTTGGAGTGGAAAGCGTGGGCGGCGCGGTTTTTGTAGAGCTCGAAGAGGAAGAAGCGGGTGGGATTTTCGGGGGAGACATACAGCTCGTACGAGAGCGTGTCCTTTTCCGTATTTGTGCCGTCGCGCAATGGTTTTGATATCTTCATGAATTCGGCGATTGAGGCCGCGGGAATTTCGTCGAAATCGACGGCTATTATCAGCGGCGTCGAGGCGTCGGCCTGTTTCGCCGCCTCGTACACAGCCGTCTCCGACTGGGCGGGCGTTTTGAGGGCGCGCTGGGCTTCGGCGAATTTCTTCGCGTCGGCGGCGGAGGAAAATTCCGCGTACCTTATGAACTTGTCCTTGTAAAATGCGTTTTGCATGAAGAGAGCGCGCAGGCAGCCGGGCGACTTTTTGGCGGCTTCCTCAAAACCCTTTTGGGAATCCGCGTAGGCTTTGATGTCGTCGCGCTTGACCGTGTCTATGGATACGAAAACGCCCGCCGTCTCCGCGGGTTTCGGAGTCTGCGCGAAGCATTCGCCCGCGAACGCAAAGGCGAGCGCGAAGATAAATTGGAATACGTTTCGCATAATATGATGAAAATCTTTTTCCCGCACGTTAATGCACGAACATCGTTTGATAAAGAAAAAAAACGTTTGAGGCGCGCATTTTCCCGCGCGTCACTTTCGGGAATGGGGGGAGGACTTTGCGAGCTTTTCGTCGGGATAGTAGGATTGCGGGATTTTCGACGAGCGCGCAAACATCTCCGGCTGGATTTTCCCAGACTCGAGGTTTTCGCAGACAGGCCTTTTCGGCTTTTGTCCATAATAGCCCCGAAGTATTCGCGGACGAATTCGTCGAGCCTCCCGGAATGCGAATGCCCCGTGCCGGCGAGCTCTATCCAAGTCCGCTTGCGCCCGAGCCTTCGCCCCCGCGAAAAGTAGTCGAAGCACGCTTTCAGCCGCTCGTCATTTTCCCCGCACGCGATTATCGCGCATGGGGCGTCTTTATGCGGCGGGGTAATCCCGCCATCCGGCGGCGCAGGCGCAGAACGCCCCGACCCTCCCGGGCTTCCACTCCGCGACCCGCGCCACAAAGTGCGCCCCGCCCGAAAATCCGCACATGTATATCGGCAGTTCGCCGCCGGCTATCTTTTCGAGGCCGTCCAGCAAAACCTTTCCGGAGCCTTTTGAGGCGTAATAATAGCCCGTGCCGTCCCTCAAATTGGGGAGTTCCGAGGCGAACGACAGCCCGACGGGAATCAGCCCGAACTTTTTCGTAAACTCCCTCCATTCCGGCTTTTTTATGATGAATGTCCCGTCGCTGTTGTATCCGGACGCCAGCAGCAGAAAGCCGCGCGGCTTGGAGCCCGCCGCGGGCTCGATATAGGAGAGGTTGGCGCGCGTCATGCCCTTTGCCGGCTTGAGCTCGAGCGTCTTGATTTCGCCCGCCGCCGCAAATGCGGCGGATAGCGAGATCATAATAGTAAACATCGTCTTAATTGAGCGGTTCATAGGCGGCATATGCGAGTTTTTCGAGAATTTTTTCCGCTTTCCCCTCGGGGATTTTCAGATATGCGGATTTCCCGCCCTCCGACGGAGAAAATTTCGTCCGGCCGGCGTTGTCGAACGAAACGTTTCCGCTTTCGGAGACGCCGAATAGTTCGGATTCGAAAACGAACAAGACGCTCGTCAAATCCCACGACGGGCGGTCGTGCCTGTCGGATTTTCCGCCGTTTACGGTTCCGGCGCAGAGCTTGAAGGCTTCGTTTACGGGATTGCCCGGGCGCGTTTTTTCGACGAGCGCGCTTTGCGGGAAGCGCAGCCCTTCCCCGACTTCGCAGCCGCTGAAATATATTTTTGACGGGCAGAGTTTCGCGAAAATTTGCGCGGATTTTGCGTCCTCTTTTATATTATATTCCGCGCGCTCCGCGGCTGCGAAATTTCCGCCCATCGCCGAAAAGAATTTTATCTTTTTTGCGGCGAACGCCCCCGTCCAGGGGGTTTTGCCGTCCGCGATATGTCCGACGGGAACGCTTCCGTTCCCGAAATATTCGTTTAGCAGCGCGCAGAAAACGGGGGCTTCGGGGACCCCTTGTTGACGATAAACGCGGCTATTTCCGCCTTTCCCTCATTTTTGAAGCGGCGGAGCATTGCGAGCGCGTCGTCCGCGCCGTTGCCCATGTCGGTGTAGAAAACGATTCTTTCCGGAGCCGCAAACGCCGCGGAAACGCAGAAAAACGCAAGCGGAAAATAGGGAAATTTGGCGAATTTCATATGGATGATATTATTGGGAAAGCGCGCTTTCGGACAACAAAAATTTGAGGCGGTAAAGTATTGAAAGTATCTGTGCGGCCGACATAATCGGGCTTCAATATGAATGGAGATGTTTTCAGGGGGAGCGCGCTTTCGGTGTGCATGGTTGTGGCGGCGTTGTCCTGCCTCGGCTGCCGCGGTTCCGGATCTGCGGAGTCGCTCGTGCCCGCCGGGGCTGGGGAATCGCCGAATGCGTGGTGCACTTGGGCGACCCAAAACCTTTCGCTGGTTCCGGGAAGCGCGCGGGGTGACGGAAAAATTTTGTTCGCAGGCGACCAGGGCGCGGCGGGCGCGCGCGAAAACATAGGAGATTGCGCCGTATTCTCCGAAGGCGGATGGATCGACGGTTGGGATGCGGTTCGCGGAGATCTGACGTTCCTCTTTGACGACGGTTGGGACGTCAAGCCCAAGATAGACAGGGCTAAGGAGATATATCTTTTCGGCTCCCTCGAATTGGACGAGTCGAAATTTCCGTCCTGCGCGGACAAGTCTTTCGCCCAAAGGCTCAAAAAGCTGGACGCGCGCGTCAGGGAGCGCGGGTGGAAGGGCGCGGGACTGTGGGTCGCCGCCCAGTGCGCCCGCAAAAATCCGGACGAAAAATTCACTCCGGAGCGCGAGCGCGAATATTGGAGGGAGCGCATATTGTGGTCTAAAGAGGCCGGCATAAATTATTGGAAAGTCGATTGGGGCGAGAGGGCGCACAGCGTCGAGTTCCGCAAGATGCTCACCGAACTCGGAGCGGAACTGCACCCCGGGCTGCTCATAGAGCACAGCATACCCAACTCTCCCGTAAACGATTTGCGTTTCGACAAATCCAAGGGGGCGTTCGCGGGCAGCGGGGCTTTTGAAAATTCCGATCCCAAACTTTTGGATAGAATCCGCGCGCTTCTGAAAGTGAGCGGCTACACCCGCGTCTACGACACCATCACGCCGCTGACTACCCCGAGCACGATTTCCAGAACCGCATGGTATCTCTCCGAGGGCGAAAAAGCCGGAGGGAAGGGACTGATAAACGTCGAGGACGACGTCTACACGGGGGCGGGGCTCGGCTGCGCGTACGGCGTAATGCGCTCGCCGTTTTGGGGAGCCGCGCGCTCCGACGAGGTTGCGCGGCGCAGGTTCAAGAGCGCGGAGGTCGTCCGCGCCGTGAGGTGGTCGAGGATTGCCCCCGCCTTTCCGCTCGACAAGTCCAGGACGGTTTTCTCGGAAGAGAGGCTTGAAGACGATTGGACTTTCTCGGAGGGGCAGACTTGGTGGAGGGACGCATGGGGCAGGAAGCTGGCGCAGTCGGCCCCCGCAGTCGTCGCGCGCAACCTGCCGCTTCCGAAAGTTTCGCCGGAGGGCGCGGACGCCCCGTTCGTCCTCGCGAGCCGCCACCCCGACGGGCCGGTAGCCGTGTCGGTAATGCCGCGCATAAAGACCGGCAGGGGGATTTTCTTTCCGCCGGCGAAAATCGCGGTGGATGCCGACATTTCGGGCAAAAAAGTCGGGCTTTTCGGGAAGTTCTCTTCAATCTCCTTTAAAATGCCCAAAAAGCCGTCGCGGATTTTGGCGCAGGACTTGGCTTCCGATTCCCCCGAGGACGTCTCGGACGAGTGCGCGTGGTCGGACGGAACGCTCGCAATCCCCGGAAGCCTCTCCGACCGCCTGTGCGCGAAAACGCGCGAAAGCGGCGACGAAAGCATGCCGGCGATAGTCCTGCTCGCCGAATAGCCGCCCCCCGAGAGGGCGCGCCCGGGCTGAACCTCCGTGCCTATCTCGAAAGAGCGTTTTTACATGCGTTGGCCGCGAATCCGGAAGCGGGCGGGAGGGTTCGCGCCGAGCCTGTTTCGGGTTTAATGCGCGCCAAAAAACGGCGTGAGAAAGCGCCACCGCCTCCCGCCCAAATGGGCATTTTTTAACGGGCTGAAAGCGCGGGGACAGCGGCCGCGATGTTAGCCGCCCAACCGAAAGGGCAATCTTTACGGCCTTTTCCCCCTGAATTTCGGGGCGCGGCTCACTTGCCCCGCGCCTCGTCGAGGCGCGCGCGCCAGTAGGCGGAGAATGCCATGTAGATTCCGTACGGGTCGCGGGGGCCGACTTTCATGACGTTTCTTTCGAGGATTTCGCGGCGGGCGGCGGAGAGCTTGTAGCCGTTTGCCAGCATCTGTCCCCACATGATTTCGGAGGCGTCGCGCACGCTTTTGTCGGAGACGCGATAGACGGGGTATTTGTCTATGAATCCCGATATGGCGTCCATGATCTGCGAGAGCTGGATTTTCCTCGCCGCGTTCGGCTCCACGTCCCTTACGAGCTGCAGCGAGGCGTTCATCTGCGCCACGGAGTACGCCGGCACAAGGTGTTTATAGTAAGGCTCTCCCATTCCGATGAATTTGGCGGATCCTTCGGCGATGTCCTTGTAAATGGAATTGTACCAACTGAGGTATTTTTTGTCTTTCGTGGCGTCGTAGGCGGCGGCGTAGAGTATTCCCAGCCGCGCGGCTTCGTGCGGGTGGACGTCGTGCATTTTCGCGACCCCGCGCTTGTCGGGGACGCCCTTGTGCAGCCTGTAAGTGTACGGCGGGTCGGTGTCGGGGCGGATTTCGCGCTTCATCTTTTCGGCGACCTCCCTGAAAATTTTCGCGATTTCCGCCTTTTCTGCGTCGCTTGCGATTTTTGAATGGAAGTACGTCCACAGCCCGTGGATGTTGTGCGTGTACTGGTCGCGCGAAGTTTCGGGGTAGACGCTTTTGCCGTCCGCCGGCGACACGCCGCGCGCGACAAATCCCGGGTCGCCGTGCACGGTGTCGGCGAGCATCAGCCCCCGCGCTATCCTGCGCGCCCACTCGGCGGTTTCGGCGTCGCCGGTCAGCTCGTATTTGTCGCATAGCCCCACGAGCATTATTCCGCAGAGCATCGAGCAGTCCTCGATTCCCGTGCCGCCGCCCATGTAATTCGGGTCGCCGTTTTTTTTGAGAGGCTTGCATTCGGCGATTTCCTCCGGAGACGGCATCTTGTCTACGGGCGCGGTGTAGAAGAGGTTTGTCTTGGGAGAGTAGAACGTTTTTGCGGCGCCGTCCCACAGGGCGTCGAGTTTTTGCTCGAACTTCGGGTCGGCGAGGCCGCCGGTTTCGGCGAATGCGGACGGCGCGAGCGAGAGAGCCGCGGCGACGGCGGCGAAGGGGAGGGCTGAGGATGTTTTCATAGGTTTTCCGGTTTTAATGCGGTCGGTCGATTATCGAGCATCATGGCGCGGCAGAGCGCGCATGTCGAGATAAAAGCGGTGTCTGTGCGCATCACGCGCCCGCCCATTGATACGAGCGTCCAGCCCTCGCCGCGCAAGTATTCGCGGTCGGAGTTTGCAAACCCCCTCTCCCCGCCGAGAACCGCGCAGGCGGCGGCTCCGCCCTCCGCGAGGCGGGGCGCGAAATCCCATAAGTTCGCCGTCGCCTCATAGAGGTCGGGCGCCACGCGCAGTGGGTTGGGAAATGCGGAGGAAATGCAGCCGCACGCTTCCGCGAGCGAGCCGCACGCGAAAAATTCCGGAATGTCCGGCGCGCACGCCTGTTCCGCGCCCTTTTCGAGCCACTCGGAAAATTTCCCTCCGGAGTAGAGGGAGCTCTTGGCGTAGGCGGCTTCCCCCTTTGTCGCGGGATAGAAGGCCAGCCGCGAAACCCCCATGCACGCGGCCTCGAACAGTATCCTTTGCGCTATCTGCGGCCTCGCGAACGCCGCCGCCGCCGCGAGCCTCATAGGTTTCTGCGCGGGAACCTCCCGCATGGGCTCGAACGCCGCCCCGCCGTCCGCATCGAAATGCAGGCGGCATATCCATAGCTTCTCCCCCGCGATTCCCGCGAAGATTTCGCAGCCGTCGCGCATTCCGAGCGTTTCCCTTATGTGCGCGAGCTTCGGGGAGTCCGCGCCCAGCCGCATGGGATAACCTTTCGGGAGCAAAACGCAATTCATTGCAGACATGGTAAATTCCGATTCTGCGCGCGCAAATAAAAAATTCCGCGCCCGTTTTTAATTTGTTGAAATCGGGTTCGGTATGTGTTGATATGCGCCTCATGGATTCACAAAAATTTACTCCGGAAGACGAAGCCGCCCTGCGCGAAACCCTGAAGCGCTGTTCCCCCGAGACCATAGAAAAGGCGGTCGAACTCAGAAAAACCGGCAACGCCGAACTCGCCGGCCCCGTAGTCATAGGCATAATAGAGCGCTTTCTCGAACCCGAAAAGCGGGATCTGCTAAAAGACCCGAAGGATTCCCTCAGAATGGTGGACGACCTCGGCCTCGACTCGCTGACGATGGTCGAAATCGTCTTGGCGGTGGAGGACGCCGTAGGGACGAGCATCGACAACGAAGACGTCCAGAAGATCCACACTCTCGGAGACATCAAGGCGTTTATTTCCTCAAAGATGGCGAAATAGGCGCCTATCCCGCGCGAAATCCGCGCCGCGCCTCCCGCTTTAAACCCCGCGCTCTGCGCAAATTATTTGCCTCGATATGGACGATTCGGACGCGCCGAATTCAGTCGTTGTACGCCGCCTTACCAAGACCTATGGGGGGGTAAGGGCAATCGACAACGTGTCTTTCCGCATAGGGAAGGGGGAAGTAGTGGGGTTTCTCGGGCCCAACGGCGCGGGAAAGAGCACGACCATGCGGATAATATCGGGGCTGATGCCCGCGTCCTCCGGCAGCGTGTTCATTTGCGGCGAAAGCGTGGCCGCCGACCCCGACGCCGCGCGCAGGCACATAGGATTCATGCCCGAAAACAACCCGCTGCCCGAGGATTTGCGGGTGCGCGAATACCTGACGTTCCGCGCGGGCATAAAGGGCGTGCCGAGCTCCGAAATCCGCGCGCGGGTGGACGAGAGCATGGAGACCTGCCAGCTGCTGCGCAAGGCGTCCAACAAGATAATAGGCAACCTTTCCAAGGGCTTCCGCCAGCGCGTTGGAATCGCCGACGCGATTTTGGCTCGGCCGGAGGTCATAATAATGGACGAGCCCACCATAGGCCTCGACCCGCACCAGATTCTCGCAATCCGCGCGCTGATAAACTCGCTGCGCGGGAGGATGAGCGTGATAATAAGCAGCCACATCCTGCCGGAAATCGAGCTGATGTGCGACAGGGTGATGATAATAAACCAGGGGACGATAGTCGCCAGCGGGTCTCCCGAAAGCCTGCGGCGCGAGTTCATCGCCTGGGACAAGTACGAAATTTCAATCAAGGCTTCTCCCGCGGAGGCGGAGAAAATCCTCGCGTCCGCCTGCCCCGAGGCGGCGATAGCGTCGAGTTCCGGCCCCGACTCCGAGGGATATTACGGCTACGTTTTGCGCGCGGATGAAAACTCCGGAATAGGGCGGAAGCTCATAAGCTCCCTCGCCGCCGACGAGCGCCTCGGGCTCAGGGAAGTAGCGCACAAAAAGCCGAGCCTCGAGGAAATATTCATGGCCGCAACGCGCCGGAGTTGGGAGCAGACCTCTGATCTGCCCGAGGGCGGCGGAAGGAGGAAAAAATGAGAAAGTTCGGCTATCTTTTCAACCAGCAGCTAAACCAGATGTTCATCTCGCCGTCCACGTACATTGCGGCGTTTCTCTTTCTGGCGTTCATGGGCGTGATATACCTCTATTCGCTCATAGAAGTCAGCCGCGGCGCGGGAGACAGGTCGCCGACGGAGATTTTCCTCGCCGCGTTCTGGATTCCCGTGCTATTCATGGTGCCGCTGCTGACCATGCGCAGCCTCTCCGAGGAGCGCCGCATGGGGACGCTCGGAACCATGATGACGACTCCCGTCACGGCGTTTGAGATAGTCCTTTCCAAATTTCTGGCGGCGTATTTCTTTTACGCGCTGCTCTGGGCGATGACGCTGGCGTTTCCGCTCATCGCGTTTTTCTACCTGCCGCAGGCTGCGGCGGATTCGCGGCTGCTGTTCTCGGAGCGCGCCGCCGCGGGCTATCTGTTCGTGCTCGTGAGCGGCGCGATGTACGTGTCGATAGGCGTGTTTGCGAGCTCCCTGACGCGCACGACGTTCGTCGCGGGAATGCTCTCGTTCGGAATGCTCTTTTTGGCGATAGTCGGCGCGGGGCTCGTGTCTAAGTTTCCGGCGGATCCGGGTGGGGCGCTGTCGTGGGTCGAGCCCGCCGTGTCGTACGTCGACACTTTCAGGCACCTCGACGAGTTCTCCGGCGCGCTTCTCGACACCCGCCCGTTCTTCTTCTACCTTAGCGCCGCCGCGGCGTTCGTGGCGTTTACGTCCCTGATTACGGAGTCCAAAAGCGTATGAGCGGAAATCCCGGCAGATTCGACGACTTCAAATACGCCACGCGCGTGCGCGCCCTCAACCTGTGGGCGCAGATAGCGCTGGGGGCGGCGCTGTTCGCGGGGTTGAACTTTCTCGCCGCACGCCATTACGCGAATTTCGACCTATCCCGCGACGGCGCCCATTCGCTCTCCCCCGAGAGCGTCGCGTACGTCAAGGGCCTCAAAGAGCCCGTTGAAATCTACGCGGTTTTCGGCCCCGATTCCGAAAATCCCGACGCCGCCCGCGCGCGGCGCGATTTGCGCACGCTGTTTTCGCAGTACGAATACCTTTCCGAAAAGCCCGCGCCCGTGAAGGCGCGCTTCGTGCAGGCGCACATCGAAAGCGCGCGCGCCGAGGCGCTCGCCCGCAGGTTCGGAAGCGACATCGAGGACATGGCCATCGTCGCGTGCGGGCAGAAGTTCAAAAAAATCCCGTTTTCGGATTTCTATTCTTCGGAGGAGGGCAAGCCGCCGAAATTCAGGGGCGAGCAGCTCGTCACTTCGGCGATTTTGAACGTTTCGAGGGGCGGCGAGCAGAAGGTTTATTTTTTGAAGGGGCACGGCGAAATGAGCGCCAAAGACTCGTCGCCGGCGCGCGGGCTTTCGGAGTTCGCCGCGGCGTTGAGGTCGCGCAACTATTCGGTAGAGGAGCTCGACTTGGGCGAGGCAAAGCAGGTGCCGCAGGACGCGGGGCTCGTCGTGATAGCGGGCGCACAGGCGGCCTTCCTGCCGCGCGAGATAGACGAGCTGCGCAAATACCTTATCAACTCCAACGGCAGGGTTCTGATGCTGCTTTCGCTCGGGCCGCTCGGGGGGCTTGAGGACATCCTCTTCGAGTGGGGGCTGATGAGCGACGACAAGCTCGTCCTCGATTCCAGCGGCGACTACGAGAGCTCGGCGGGCGACCTCATCGCGCGCAGCTTCCCGCAGACGCCGCACCCGATAGCCAAGTATCTCGTGGACATCGGAATGCCGGTGCAGTTCGGCTCCGTGCGCCCCGTCCGGCCCGACATGGGCGCTCCGCTCGACGACTCCCTGAAAGTCGATCCGGTAATTTTGAGCGGCCCGACGAGCTGGGCGGAGACCTCCTACCGCCGCTCCGGGATCCAGAGGTACGACGACTCCGCCGACTTGCCCGGGCCGCTTCCGTTGGGAATGGCGGCGTCGAGGGTCGGCGGCAACGACCTCGGGCTGACGATACCCGGGGGCAGGCTCGTTGTTTTCGGCGACGAGAATTTCGCGGCAAACAGCCGGTTCAACAGGCTCGGGAACTCCAAGCTTGCGGTCAACGCCGTCAACTGGATGTTCGACGAAAACTCAATGCTCAACATACCCGCGCGCCAGCTTGAGTCGTACTCGCTGACGCTTTCCATGAACGAGATTGCGGGCCTCGGATGGCGCTTTATGGTTCTTCCGGCCGCGATATTGGCAATGTCGCTGTTCGTGTGGCTCGCGAGGAGGAACTGACGTTATGAGATTTAAATTGACGATTTTTCTGCTGGCCGCCAACCTCGCGCTGTTTGCGGCTATCTGGGGGCTTGAGCGCGACGCCTCGACCGACGCTCCCGAGCGCCGGTCAATGGCGCCGATAACCGTTCTCGAAATCGAGGGCAAGTCGGTCGAAAAGCCGAGGGTTCTGAGGCTTGAAAACAACAGGTGGCGCATAATCTCTCCCATAGACTGGCCGGCGAATCTTTTTGCCGTAAACCGCATAATCAACCAGCTCGAATTTCTCGAGAAGGAGACGGGCTTTCCGGCGGCGGAGGCTATCAAGCGCGGCCACGGGCTCGCGGAGTACGGGCTCGACGACCCCGCGTACGTGTTCAAATACGGCAACGGCGAAAAGATGTACTCCCTCAAAGTCGGCAAGGGCGCGCCCGTCGGCAACCGGATATACCTGTTCGACTCGCTCTCCGACAGGATAGTGGTGGTGGACAAGGAATTTGTGGACGGGCTGATAGTGGATATGGAGCGGCTGCGCAACCAGCTCGTGTTCGACATCCCGCGCTTCGAGGTATCGGCGTTTTCGGTGCGCCTGCCGATAGCGGCGTCGCCCGCCGACCCCAAGACGAATTTTCTGCGCGTGGGGTTGGTGCGCGACGGCGGCAAGTGGAAGATGGAGACCCCCATCGCCGCCGCCGCGGACCCGCGCGAGGTGGACGCATTTCTCGACGAGATATGCAGGGTCTGCGCGATGGGCTTCCCGCAGGAGGCGACCCTTTCGGAGGCGGGCTTTGACGGCGGTACGCTGCCGGCGAGCGTGACATTGGAGGGCACCAACAGGAGGCAGGTTCTTCTCATAGGCTCCAAAACCAGGGACGGCTCGCAGGTGTACGCGAGGCTTGAAGACAATCCGACTCTCTTTACGCTCGACGCCGCGTTTCTAAAAAACCTCGAAAACCTTCAGACGACATTGCGCGACAAGTCGTTCTTCCGCTTCGACGCCGAGCGCGCCACGGCTCTTGAAATCTCGAAGGGCGGCAGGACGGTGTCGTTCCACAAGCTCGCCGGCGGGCTTTGGGACGTTGTTGGGAACGCCGGCGGCAAGGGGGCGACCGCGAGCGCGGATCTGGCGGCGGTGAGCGACGTTCTCAACAAGCTTTCAAAAGTAAGGGCGCGGACTTTCGTGAGCGATTCCGCCGCGAACTTCTCTCGGTACGGGATAGGCCCCGACTGCCTGCGGATAACGGTCACGCGCGACGACGGAGGGTCGGACTCCATCCAGATAGGCTCCGAGTACGACGACGCCGGAGAGCCGCTGATGTACGCAAAGACGGGCTCGGGAAGCGCGGTTTACGGAATAAGCAAGGAGCTCGCCGAGACCGCGTCCGCAGACTTTCTGAAATACCGCTCCAAAGCCCTCTGGTCGCTGCCGGCGACCGCCGAAATTTCTTCCGTCAAAATCTCGCGGCTGCCGGATTCGGCGGCGGTTTTCGAAGTGCGCGCGTCCGGCGCGGAGACCGTCGCGGACGCGATTAAAAAACTCTCCCCGCGGGACGCCGAGGCGGCGCGCGCGCTCGTCGCCGCCGCAAAGTCGTTTTCGGTTTCGGAATATCTGCCGCAAAAGTTTTCTTCCGACGGCGTTTCGGCGGGCGGCAAGAAACTGCCGTGGGCGTATTCGGCGTCGTTTTCGGCGGATCTGCCCGGGGCGGATTCGGCGGCGGTCAAAACCCGGGAGATTTTCCTTACCGAGCGCGCGGGGGGGACGAAGCAGTACGGCGGCTCCAAGGCCGACGACGCGGTGTTCGTGCCCTCTCAAGAGTTTATCGACGCCGCGTTTGAAATCGTCTCGAAGCGTTCCGTGCCCTCCGAACTCAAAAAGGACCCGCCGGTTTCGCCGTCGGAATAGACTTGGAAAAGCGCCCGACAACGCCCTTTGCCAAGCGCGCCCGGGACGCCTTCCGGAGGGCGCTTTATCCGCTGAACTTCCTCCTGTTTATAATACTGCTCGTCCAGGCGTTGGCGTTTTACGCGCTGCGCAAGAGGGAATTTCCCCTGCCGGATTTCGCCAACGCCGCCGTCTCGCGCGCGGCGTCTGCGGCGGGCTTCGACCTGCGCTATTCCGGCGCGTTTGTGTCGGTGGATGGGCGGGTGAGGATAGACGGCGTCACGCTGCGCGCGGAGGGCACGCCGTCGCCGTTCTTTTCCGCGGAGAGGATAGACGCCTCGTTTTGGCCCATAAGGCTTCTGAACGGGGACGCATTGCCGCGCGACGTTCGGGTTTACGGGGGCGCTCTCGGCGACACCGTGCGCGGCGTCGCGGAAGCTCCGGCGGTTTCGCAGATATATTTGAGCGTTTCCAAAACCGGCCGCTGGTGGCGGATAGAGTCGGCGTACTTCAAGATAGCGTCCCTGACGGCGGCGGTGTCGGCGGACGTTTCGGACAAATTTTCCGCCGAGGAGTTTTTGCGCAAGAACGGCGTGGACATGCCTTCCGGCGGCTCGGGCTCGGGCGCGGGCGGCGGAGTCGCCGACAGGATAAACGCGGCGGTCGCCGCGGCGGAAAAGTATTCCAAATATCTCGAAATTTTCTCCTCGCCCGTGTGCTCGGCAGACCTCTTTTTGTCCGGCGCGGAGTCGAGCAGGGGCAGGCTGATTTTTTATTCGGAGTCCGCCGTTTTTCCGGTGAAATCTAAGGAGGCGCGTTTTGAAAACCTCCGCCTCGCGTTGAAATACGACGGAGGAAAAATATCCGACGGGCTCTTTGCCGGAATCCGCGCCGAAAAATTTTTCTGCGACGGGCTTCCGAGATTGGGCAACATTTCGGCATCAGCCAACCTCCTCGCCGGAGGGGGGGCTTTCGCGCTTTCCGACGTCTACGTTTCCGCGGGCAATATGGAGTACGAAGGTTTCAGGCTTGACAACGTGTCGATGCGCAAGGACTTTCTCGACGAGGATTCGGCGGGGGAGAGCTGGGAGGCTTTCGCCGCGCTCAAAGACCACCGGTTCGGCGCGAAGTTTTCGCTGGACGAGTCCATGCGCCTCGCCGCCGATTTTTCGGGCTCGCTCGACCCCAAGATTTTTACGGCCCACAAGTCGCTTTCGGGAATACGGGAGCTTCAAGACTTCGAGTTCAAGCGCGGGCTTTCGCTGAAAGGCTCCGCAAAGTGCGATTTTTCGGGGTCGCAGTTTAGCGCAAACGCCGATTTTGAGGCGTCCGACTGCTCGATAATGGGCATTCCCGTCCGCCGCGCGGCGGGAAGGGTGGAGTTCGACTCATCGTCCGGCGTGATAGACGCCTCCAAACTTGAAGTCCAGTCGCGCGAGGGATGGGAGGTTTCCGGAAGATTCGTGCAGAATTTGAAGGACATGCGCTATAAAATATACGTCGACGGCTCAATCCGCCCGATGGCGATAGCGCACTTTATGGCGCCGTGGTGGTCGAGTGTTTTCAAGTCTTTCGAGTGGGCGAAGGAGGGGGCTTTCCCGAGGGCGGACTTTTTCGTCGAGGGCAAGTGGGGCAGTCCCGAGTTCATATGGTGCTACGGCAGCGCGCAGGGCGGCGACGCCGTCTACAACGGCTCGAAGTTCGACGAGTTTTCGCTCAACGTGTGGGTCAACCCTTCGCGCATTTCGCTTTACGACATACGCCTGCGCGCGCAAAACCGCAACGCGCACGGAAACGTCCAGTGGCTTTACGGAAAGGACGGGCTCACGACTTTCGACAGGCAGACGCTCTTTCTCGTCTCGGGGCTGTCGTCCGAAGAGCTCGTGTCGCTCGGCGGCGGCGACGTGCGGGACGTGTTTGAGGTCGTGAAGTTCACGGAGGCTCCGCAGCTCACTGTGGGAGCGCTCATGCGCAATCCCCATAACAATCCCGGCGCGCTTCCGGACGTGTTCAACGTTTCGGGCTTCGCCCCGGGCGACACGCATATTGAGACGGCGGTTTTGAAAAATCTCAGATTTTCCGCAAGGAGCGACAAGGCGACGACCCGCGTAGACGACGCTTCTTTCGATTTTTGCGGCGGCCGCGCCGACGGGAGCATTGCCATAAAAAAGGAAAACGGGAAAACGCTTTTTGACGCGTCGGCGATAGCCGAAAAAATGAACCAGGCGGAGTTCACCAAGTTTCTGATATCGCTCGACCCGTCAAAGGAATCCGGAGAATCCGAGCCTTCCGACGACGCCGGCGGGGACCCTTCAAGTGAAACGGGGAGCTCCGCCGCCGGTTTTCTCGATGGCGGCGAGAGCGGGGTGGTGGATTTGTCGCTCGAATTGCGCGGGGACATGGGCGACATTGCCCATTCAAAGGGTTCCGGTTTTGCGAGCCTCAGAAACCCGAACCTGATGCGCCTGAATTTGCTCGGCGCGCTCTCGCGGGCTTTTTCCGCTCTGAGGCTGCCGTTCGGGAGTTTCGACATCACCTACGCCAACAGCCGCATCGAAATCGAGGACGGCAGCGTCGATTTCCCGAAGCTCGAAATGGGCGGCAACGTCATGCGCATACGCGGGGCGGCGTCGTACGACTTCGTGAACGACGACGTGGACGCGGCTATGCTGCTGTATCCCCTCGGGGGAATGAAGAGCGCGCTCATTTCCGGAATATCGACGCTCGTAAACCCCATATCGAGCGTGATACAGGTGACGGTTGACGGCAAAATTTCCGATCCCTCCGTCGGAATGCAGGTAAGGCCGCTTAATTTCATCCAGAGCGAATCCAAAATTCTCGAAAACATAAGGGATTCCCTCTAATATGGCAGGCAATCCGACGGGGAAAGGCACAATTCAATTGCTATTGGTATAACTCTGGTGGGAACTTTTATTACGGTTCCATGGTGCATTTTGGATATGATTTGCGTAAAATTGGACGGAGAGGGCAAAAGGTTCAAATCGTGAGTGTGAAAAAAATATCACAACTATCAATGCTCAAAATGCTCTACGGTCTTGAAAATGGCAAATTTTCCTTCTCCATCTAATTGTCCGGCAGGGAATCCATAAATGGAATGATTTGGGAGAAGCGGGGAAAGATGCGTATCAATGCGGCAAGTGCGCAACGTTGATACGTTCCAAGAGTTTCCCAAAGCCCATGGGTTGCCCAAAGGGAAATGCTCACAAATGGAATAAACTTTAAAATATTAAAAGCCGCCATATCTTTGGCGCATACCTTTGGGCGCATTTTCATGCGTTGTTTAAAATAAGGTTTAATAAAAAAGCGCGCCGCATTTGGCGCGCTTTTTGCGGAGCGAAGCTTTATTTTTGCCTTTTTGCCGCAGCCCGAGCCGTTTTTTCGGGCTGCGGGCGGACCCGCGGGCTCATTTGTAGGGCATGAATTTTACCGCGAATCCGCCGCCGCTTTTCATGGAGATTTTCAGTTTTGAAGCGGAGGTCGCCTTCATGGTCTCGATTTTATAGTCTTCGGGCAGGTCGTCGGAGTTCACGGTGTCGCGGACGATTTTTGCGAGGTATTTCTCCCCCTCCGGCAGGAATTTCGAGAGGTCGATTTCAACGTCCTTGCCGTCCGCGCCGCACATGCCGCCGAGGAACCATTTGTCGCCGCTGCGCCGCGCGATTACGGCGTACTCGCCAATCTTTCCGCAGAGTACTTTCGTGTCGTCCCAAACCGTGGGGACGGAGGCGATGAAGTCCAGAAGCTCCTGCTCTTTCATATATTCGCTCGGCATGTCGGAAATCATTTGCAGCGGGCTGTAAAAGAGAACGTACTGCGCCGCCATGTGCGCGCGCGTGCCCTGGACCCGCGGGACGTCCTTTACGATTTTAAAGCTGCGCTCGTTGGAGTTTCTCATTCCGCCCGGCGTGTAGTCCATGGGGCCGAGAAGCATTCGCGTGAAAATCAGGTCGACATTGTGCGAGGGCGTGACGGTCTTGGCCCACTTGTTGACTTCCGCGCCGTGGACGGCCTCGAAAGTGATAGCGTTGGGATAGGTGCGGTGCAGTCCCGACGGGGCGGGGCATCCGTGCCATTCGATGACCATCTTGCGGTCGGCGGCGAGCTTCGTGATGTTTTCGATATGGCGGATCATCAGCTGGTCGTCGCGGTCGCTGAAATCTATTTTGAGCCCGTCGACCCCCCAGCTCTTGAAGAGGTCGAGCGCCTTTTCGGGATACGCGTACAGAACTTTGCTAAGGCACCATATGACGACTTTCACGCCCTTCGAGTGCGCGTATTCGACGACTTCCGGAATGTTGACGTGCGGCTTGCCGTTTATGTAGTTTTCGTCGGTATTGTATCTGTCGATGAACGCGGAGCGCGCGTCGGTGGCGAGGTACGTCTTGCCGAGCCCCTCGCGGCCTATGTGCCAGCCCGCGTCGAGCGTGATGTAGGGAATGTCGTTTTCGGCGGCGAAGTCGGCGTAGTATTTGCACATGTCCTCGTTGAATCCGCACTTGAAGTCTACCCCCTCGGTGTTCCAGTTCACCCACCAGTCCCAGACCGACGGACCCGCGGTTATCCAAGAGTCGTCCCCGATTTTCGACGGGGCGGCGAGCTTGAACACGGTATCGTTGGCGGCCAAATCCTTGTCCTGGCGCGCCACGATAAACGCCCTCCACGGGAATTCCCGCGCGGCCTTCGTCTTCGCGATGTAGTCTTCGACTTCCGAGGGCTGGAGCTGGTTGCCCTTTTGGACGAGTTTTTTCGGCACCGGCGCGAAGAGCGCGCGGGGAGAGTCGGCGTCCTGCGGGTAGGCGATTCTAAGCCCAGGGTATTCCGTCCAGTCTGACTCGACGAGCGCGACCTTCATGCCGTCCTTCTCGTATATGAACGGCATCGAGGCGTTGGAGCCCTTTTTGAGCTTTTTGAGGCCGCCGGAGGTCGTGCGCGTGAACACCGACTCGAACGAAGTCCTCATTCCAGGCACTATGTGCGCGATTACCCTGTCGCTGTCTTTGAGCGGAAGGACGAGCGTCTCGGACTTCACCGTCATCTCTCCGACGCCGCCGTTCGATACGAACCTGTAAGCCGCCGCGTCGTCGTACGCGCGCACGACCACCGAGTAGCTCCCGAAGTCGACGCGCGTCTCGTTGAAATTGTCCCTTATCGAGCTTTTGATCCCGAAGCGCGTCTTTATCTGCGCGTCCACGGTTCTGGTCTTTGAGCCTTTGGCGGAGGCGTCTTTGCCGAATTCCCCCCTGTCGGTCGACATGCCTATCGCGGCGCGGTCGAGCAGCTTTTTGCCGTCCGCCGTCACGGAAAACGCGAGCTGTTTCCCGTCTTCGAGCCTGGCTTCAAGTTTGCCGTCCGGAGATTTTACGGAAAATTCCGCGGCATTGATTCCCCCCGCGGCGAGCGCCGCGCACAACAAGCATAGTATTTTGCGTCTCATACGCATCAAGTTTATGGGGATTTTTTCGCGCTCTTGCAAGAGCGCGCGAATATTTTTCAGTTTAACAGTTAAATTGCGGCGCGGGGGCGCAGGCTTTCGGGGCCGCGCGCCGAAACCCGCCGTTTTGCGCGCCGCTCCCTGCGCCGCAAAAGTCCCTCCCCCGAAAAATTGGCTCGAAATTCCGCGCGCTTTCCCTATCGTTTCAGGCAAATCGAAAGGATAATATGAAATACAAATGCACGGTATGCGGATACGAGTACGACGAGGCCGCCGAGGGGATCGGGTGGGAGAGCCTGCCCGACGGATGGGTCTGCCCCGTCTGCGGAGTCGGCAAAGGCCTTTTCGAGCCGGAGGGCGGCGCGGATGCGGCTTCAGCGGGCGCCGTTTCCGGCAAATCCGAAGCTTCCGCTGAAAAATCTCCCGAGCCTTCGCCCGAGGCCCCGCGGGCGCGAACGTCGTCCGACGTATGCGCCGAAACCATGTCGAACTGGGGCGTCAAATGGGTTTTCGGAATGGTGGGGCACTCAAACCTCGGAATGGCCGACGCCATACGCAGGCAGGTTGAAAACGGGAAAATGCGCTATGTGGGAATCCGGCACGAGGGTGCGGCGGCTTTCGCGTGTTCCGCGTACGGAAAGCTCACCGGCCGCCTCGCCGCGTGCATAACGATCGCAGGCCCCGGCTCTACAAATCTCCTCACCGGAATGTGCGACGCAAGCCTCGATTCCGCTCCCGCCATCGCCCTGACGGGGCAGGTTCCGTCGGGGGTGATGGGGCTGAAAATTTTTCAGGACATAAACCTGCGCGCCGCCCTGTCCGCGGCTGCGGCGTCGCAGTACGAAATGCTGCCGGGCGCGAAATTCGGAAGGCTGATGTCGGCGGCGTGTTCCGACGCCCTGAACGGGCGCGGCGTCGCCCAGCTGATAATGCCCGACGACGTGCAGACCCTTCCCGCGGACGGCGGCGACGCGCCGGGAAAGCCGCGGAAAGCTCCCGCGGAGCCGTCGTCGGCGTTTTCCGATAACGACCTGCGCGAGGCCCGCGAGATAATCGCGAACGCCGAATATCCCGTCGTGCTCATGGGGCGCGGGTGCAGGGGGGCGGCGCACCGCGTGGAGGAGCTCGCCGAGACGCTCGGCTGCCCGATTCTCACGACCTACCCCGCGAAGGGGATAATTCCGGACTCCCACCCGCTCGCGTGCGGAGTGCAGGGGCTGAGCGGAACGGCGGTCGCCGCAAAGTTTATGGCGCGCGCGGACTGCGTGATTGCTTTCGGCGTCGGGTTCAGCCGCCACACGTCCGTCCCCGCGGGCAAGAGGATCGTTCAGATAGACCGCGACGCGGCGGCGATAGGCCGCAGATACCCCGTGGACGCCGCAATTTTGGGCGACGTGTCGGAGGTTGCGCCGGCGCTCGCGGACAGCCTGAGGGGGGCGTTCAAGTCGGCGGATTCGCGCGCGGAAATCGAGGCGGCCTGGGCGGAGTGGAGGGCCGAAAAGCGCGCGCGCGCGGAAAAGAGCCGCAAGGGCGCAATAGACCCCGCGGCGGTCGCCGAGTCGCTCTCAAAGCACATTCCCGACGACGCGATAATTTCGGTGGACGTTGGCAATATCGCCTATTCGTTCGGGAGGTATTTTGAGGCCAAGGAACAGACTTTCATCGGCTCATGGTATCTCGGCTCCATCGGCTTCGGGCTGCCGGCGGCAATCGGCGCGTGGTGCGCCGCGCAGGAGCCCGACGGCGGATTCTTCGGCAGGCCGGTCGCGGCGATAGTCGGCGACGGCGGGCTCGGACAGTATCTTGCCGACTGGACGACGGTCGCAAAATACGGAATGAACATAAAGTGCGTGGTCTACAACAATTCGGAGCTCGCCAAAATTTCCGCAGAACAGAAGCTTGCCCACATGCGCGTTTGGGAGACGGAACTGCACAACCCGCCGTTTGCGGAGTTTGCAAAGCTGTGCTCGACTTCCGGCGTCCGCGCCGACGACCCTGAAACTCTCGACGCCAAAGTGGAGGAATTTTTCCAGCTCGAAGGCCCCGCGATTTTGGAGATAACGACCGCATAGCGGATGCGGGGCGGGTCCTGCGTCCGTCCCGCGGCGGTTTTGCCGCCGCTCTCACTGCCTGCATATTCTCCCTGGTTCCGGTTTGTTTTCAGAGGGAAACGCGTTTTTCCGGCAAATGGGCACAGATATGTAATTGTCCAATTTTACATGCAAAAAATCTTAACATTGTTAACGCTTTCGGTTACGCAAGATTTATATGAAGAAAAAAAACGTTTGCATATATTTCTATTGCGTATGCCATTTGCGCCGCGCCCCTACATGCCGATAATCTGTATTTTACCGGAACTGGCGACAGCGCCGGCCATCTCACGCTTAATACAAATTGGGGAGTTGACGGCAGCGATCCCGTAGCGAACAAAACTCCGACGGTTTTCGATGATTTGTTTTTCGATTCGCGTTTCGGCAGAACGTCATCAAATGTTGCGATTGACTGGGAAGGCGTTCAGGAACTGAAATCGATAACCGTGAAATCCGACTATTGCGGGGTTGCCGGCGCGTCCAACGGCTTGCTGCAATTTAAGCAATGGAACGGCGGCATTGAAAACCCCGGCTTTATAGTGCGCGGGGTTTTCGCCGTAGAGGGCTCCAAGGTTTTCGGGCCGTCTGAAACGCTCTATCCTCTCAGCGAATCCGGCGCGGCCAACTATCTCGGAAACGAAGTCCGCATACTTTCGCACGGCGGCTCTTCCGGATACGTGCGCAATCTTTCATTCGTCGCGGGAAGCGTCGTTGTGGGCGGCAATTCCGACGGAGGAAACGCCAAGCTGTACGTCGGCGGAACGTCGCGGTATGACGGCCTAAAATCTTTCACTGTCGGAAGCTTGACGGGCGGCGGCATCTCGATTGACGCGACTTACGGAAACGCGCAGCTCAATCTTGCGGTTCAGGGCTCGGGCGAAGAATCCGCAGTGGGGAATCCTGCGGCGAAAATTTACGGCGCCGTATCAATGGTTTCCTCGGGAAACTATAAGTCGCAGTTTGTCCTGTTCAACAAGGAGAGCGCGTTTTCATTGCCGGTTGCCGACAGGTTTCCAACCTTACAATCTTCTTCCGCCGCGGAGAGGCGCGCGAATGTCGAAGTCGGCGGGTTGTGCTCTTCGGGCGCGAACAATTCGATCTATGCCGTGAGCGCGCCGACAGTCGTATCTTACGAAGGAACCGACCGTCATTTCAAATACGAGGTCAACCTCGTCGTAAACTCCGCCGCGTCCGCCGACTACTCCTATTCCGGCGACATTCTCAAATGTTTGGGCGCAAACGAATGGTACAGATCCACCCAAATGTCGGAGGATGACGTAAATTTTACCCTCTATAAAAAAGGCGGCGGAACGCAGAATATAAATGCGGGTCGAGTAGAGCTTTCCTCGGTCGTCGTGTCCGGAGGGGTTTTGGGAATATCGAATTACGAGGGGTCGTTCGGTGCGGTTTCCGTGGAAAGCGGAACGCTCTCGATTTCCGGAAACGCCTATATGGATTCGCTTTCTTTCGCCGGCGGGAGCGTCGAATTCTCAGAAGGGGCCATGCTTTTTGTGTCGGGGGATTTCGGCGCGGCCGACGGGGCGAGCGCGAGAGCGGAATTTGAAATTTCCGCGTCCGCCGAGCTCAACTTTCTTTACGAAGTCGCGGTGATAGGTGGAGATTTCGGGTTCGAGACGGATTCCGACGGTCTCGTGCGCGGAATCGACGTTTCTGCGGACAACGGATGGAAAGCCGACTTGTATTTCAATTCCGACGACAGAATATTGAGCGTAATGTGCACAGTTCCCGAACCTGCGGCAATGGCGGCCATCCTCGGCGCGTTCGCGCTCTTGCTTGCCGCGCGGGGAAGGAGATAGTTTGTGGGATGTCTGCGCGAGACGCATGGTGCGCCCCCATTGAAGGCGCTAACGCTCCTTGCGCAGCTCCGCCAATGCTTTTATCCTTTTCCTCCCAATCATCAAAAAAAGAACCTCCTATGGGAAGATTCGGGCTGCGCGCGCCGGCTGCGCTGCGCACTTCCATAGAGGGGTCATTGTCCCTTCTGTGGAAACGGCGCTACCGTCTTCTTCTGCGCTCGGCGCTCCTTGCGCGCCGCAATGTAATTGTCTTTTATTTTTTGCGCTTGCCGCGTTAGCGGTTTTGTTGCGTTAAAAATACGCCGCTGCCATAATTGCGGCGGCGAATGAGGCGAGGGAAAGCGTTAAGGTTGCGATTTTCCTTTTTTTCAGCTTTTTCATGAAGCGGCGCATATCGCCCCTTCCGCCGCCGCTGCGATAGTCGGAATAGAGTATGTCGGTTTGCGTGAGGAACAGCGCGGCGAATTTATATGCGGAAAATATTCCGATTGCCGCAAAGAACG
>ENA-UOJG01001281-UOJG01001281.1-human-gut-metagenome-genome-assembly--contig:-C47-NODE-1281-length-27769-cov-21.922711_pt1 | contig 27769 bp, 29 predicted proteins | sample MGYA00242340_ERZ723887 | MGnify/ENA metagenome assembly ERZ723887 | reverse complement strand
TGTGTTTTTTGTGCAACTACATTTTACCACAAGGGTTCGCTATGGATTTTTAAGTTTTCAACTTAATTATACAATCCGCCGACATAATTTATTATAGCACGATTGATGTTGATTCCCAAAAACCAATCTTTAAAAAGAGCCCGCGGAATATAGTATTTTACGATTAAAGAGGAGCATCCCATACAAAATATTTCTTGCTGAATCGTGCAATTAAGGGTGCTCCATTCTGGATTGATAAGGCTGAATATGCAGAGTTTATGGAAAATTTCATGAAAGAATTTTGTTTTATTATTGAATTCGTAGTAAAATGTACTATGTATTGTCAAAATAGGTGTAATGTAAGTTTCAATACCAGAAGGAGACTTAGAAATTGAAGATATCTTTGAAAAGCTGGCAAAAGGCAGCGCTCGTTGCCGCAGCAGCTTTGCTGTCTGTATCCTGTTTTGCTCTGGATGGTTTTAGCGGAAATGCTGCAGGAAAACCTGAAGCTGTTGCAGCATCTACAGTGCCGTCTGCTGCATCTAAAAGTACGGCGGCATTAAAGCCTGGAGAAGCGGTTGTCCACAGAGGACCGGATGTCAAGTATACGGTTCCCGAGGGCGTTTCCATCCTGATGTACCATATGATCGGGAACCAGTCAGGCAACGCAGCTATTATGAGTGAAGCAAACCTGAGAATTCAAATGAATTATCTTCGTGATCATGGATATCATCCGATTACCATGAAGGAACTGTATGACTATGTCACAAAGGGCGCTCCACTTCCGGAAAAGCCGGTCTGCATCACTTTTGATGATGGGTATCTGGACAGTTATACGGTCGTTTATCCTCTGATGAAAGAGTACGGATTCCCATGGACACTCTTCCTTGTTACTGATGACGTAGGCAAGCCCTATAACCGCATGACCTGGGATCAGCTGCGCGAAATGGCAAACAGCCACACTGTTACGATTGCCAACCATACGCTTTCTCATCCAAAGCTGCACAATCTCAAGACCAGAGCGGAAAAAGAACGTGAAATCGTAGGTGCCAATCAGGCTCTGAAGTATCAGCTTGGGATAGATAATGTCTGGCTTGCATATCCGTATGGCGATTATGATGATGAAGTCATTGATGTATGCAAGAAAGCAGGCATCAAGATGGCAGTTACTACAGATGCAGGGCGCGCACATGTAGGCAGCTATCCGTTTGAATTAAAACGCGCTTATATCGGAAATGACATTTCACTGGCACGCTTCTCGGAACGCTTGAGTAAGGATAATTATTCTACTGTTTAATGGTTGCAGAAACGTTTAGGAGAGAGAATGAAACGTATTTTTAATAATATTGTTGTAAAGTTCGTCATAATCACACTTTTGTTTTTCCTGTTTACATCGCCGATCGTCGTACTGTTCGGACCTTTCCCGAATCTGAAGAGGGCCGTAGTCGGTGCGATCATGCGCTCCCGCCATCCGCAGTACATTACCTGGCTGTATAACAAGGATGAACTGAACCAGATTCTCGGAACTGTGACAACGACAGACACGCAGAAAGTTTTCTCGTTCAAGCTTCGTACAGATCCCACTTTGAATTTGAAGAAGATTGAAACGTCAAGATTTGTCGGATACCTTCTTGAAATTCCGAACCCGACGCGCGTTCAGGTGGCAATGGCTGAGGATATCAACGAGAAGGGGGATACGACAAGCAATATTGCAAAGAAGAACAATGCCGTGGCAGCCATTAACGGCGGCGGATTCTATGATCCGAACGGCACGGGGACAGGCAGGCTTCCTTACGGATTTATTCTCCATGAAGGGAAGTACCTTTTAGGACAGCAGGTCGATGATAAGGAAAAGGTCGATTTTGTTGGCCTGACCAAGAGCGGAAACCTGATAGCCGGCAACTACAATAAGAAGCAGCTGCGTGATCTGGGGGCTGTTGAAGGACTGACCTTCGGACCGCCGCTTATCATTAACGGTGAAAAAGTAATTAAAAACGGCGATGGCGGATGGGGTATTTCACCACGATCTGCTATCGGGCAGAAGAAAGACGGAACAATCATGTTCCTCGTTATTGATGGAAGACAGCCAGGATACAGCATAGGGGCAACACTCGTGGATGCGCAGAACATGATGTATGAAAACGGCGCTTATATTGCCGCCAACCTTGACGGCGGTTCTTCTACCACGCTCTACTATAATGGCAAGGTAGTCAATAAACCTGCCGACCTTTTAGGCGAAAGAATGATTCCGACCGCGTTTATCGTTAAATAAGGAGGAGCAGATTGAAAAATAAAATTACGAAATTTATGATTTGCTTTGCTCTTGGATTAACGGTTCAGGCAGGCGCCTACCTTTACATGGACAGGGTCTTATTTGCACCGCTTGCAAGCGGAGACTACGACATGTCCGATGTAAAGGATAAAGTAGCAGAAGCAGCAGAAAAAGAAGGGAAAAAGACTTTCTCCAAGGTAAACGTCAAGGGGAAAGCGTATTATTCCTACGATTACAAGTACATGGCTGACGTAACAGCTGACTCGGTCACCATTTATAAAGCTGAAGACCTCAGCAATCCGCAGAAGGTGGATCTGAAGAATCAGGGCGTATCCTTCTTCGAATGGATGCCTGACCGCAATCTGGCACTGATGGCGCTGTATCCTATTCACTGGAATGGCGGACGCTGGGACGTGACGCTGGCCCGTTACAATCCTGAAGGTACGACTCATGAGTCAGATGCACCGATCAGGGATCTTCCGCGTGATGCCAAAATCGTATCCGTTGCTTATTCTACAGCGACCAATGCAGTTTACATGAAGATGGAAGTCGGAAAGGGACTGTACCGTATTTACCGTACGGATGCCAACTATGACACACGCCGTATTTACGTGCAGACCTCCCATATCGGCAAGATTGCTGTATTCTATGATGAAGACAGACTCTTCTACGACGACAGCCAGAAGGGCATCATGTATACATTTAACGGCGATGACAGCTCCTGGCGCGTCATTTCACCTCCTGGTGCCTTCCGCCTCGTAGGTCTTGGCGATGACAAGACAATTTATGCCGCCAAAATTAATTCAAAGGGAGAAGCCGTCGCGTATTATACGGGCAAGCTCGGAGTAGGCTTCAAAGAAGTAAAGGCACTCCCGTCACCTGTTGATTTCAACTCTGTCACAGTGCATATGATCCATGAAGCAGCTCTTCAGGCGGCTTCCGCTTCGACAAAATAGTGAAATATGAGCCTTTCTCAGGCAGCAAAAACCGTACCGGCAAAAAATCAAAGCCGGTACGGTTTTTTATTGAAATCTTGTGAATCGGTATGTGCGTAGAAAGAAAATAACAAAAGAAAATGAATTTATTTTATCAAGATTAAAAATGAGTGCAAAAGAAAATATCCGGAGAAAATTAAGTGTCATTGCCGGGTTTAAATGGTATAATGAATCGGATATATATTTATAGTCAGGAAGGGAGAGCGAGCATGGAAGAAGAAAAGGAAATCTATAAAGCGGATGATCGTCTGATCGTAGCGCTTGACGTAGATTCTTTTGACAGTATGAAAGCGCTTGTTGATGAGTTAGGTGATCTGGTTTCCTATTATAAAGTAGGAATGGAACTCTATTATAGTGCCGGCAGCGCAACGATCCATTATTTGAAGGAACATGGGAAAAAGGTGTTCCTGGATCTAAAGCTGCATGACATTCCGAATACGGTGGGACACAGCGTCGCTTCCGTTACCAGATTAGGCGTAAATCTTATTACGGTCCATGCTGGAGGCGGAAGAGCCATGATGCAGGCTGCTGCGCGTTATGCCAAAATAACCGCTGATGAATTAGAAGTGGAAAGACCAAAGATTCTGGCAGTAACAGTTCTTACCAGCTTTGATGATAAAGGCTGGCAGGAAATCGGAGGACATCTTCCGATCCAGGATCATGTACTTGAACTGGCATCCCTTGCCAAGGAGGCAGGCGTTGACGGTGTCGTAGCATCCCCGAAGGAAGCAACTTCCATCCGTGAGATGGCTGGAGATGATTTTCTCATCGTTACGCCGGGCATACGTCCTGCATTTGCACAGACGGATGACCAGAAGCGTATAGCAACGCCATCCCAGGCATTTAAAGACGGAGCTTCAATGCTGGTCATTGGCCGTCCTATTACACAGGCAATTGATCCGAAGGCAGCAACCCGCCTGATTTTAAAAGAGATAAAGGAGAATGCATGATGAATGAGAGGGAAGTAGAAACTTTACTAAAGGAAACCAAAGCTATTTTAGAGGGACATTTTCTTCTGACCAGCGGCCTCCACAGCCCGCTTTATGTAGAAAAATTCAACGTTCTCCAGCATCCTGAATACACAGAAAAACTTTGCAGGGAAATTGCAGAACATTTCAAGGACCAGGGAATCGAAACAGTTATCGGACCGGCTACCGGCGGAATTATCCTCTCGCAGGTTACTGCAAGAATCCTTGGAGTCAGATCCATTTTTACAGAACGTGAAAATGGCAAGATGACACTCAGACGCGGATTCACCATTGCGCCAGGTGAAAAAGTGCTGATTGTTGAAGATATCGTTACCACCGGCAGCTCCATCAAAGAAGTCGTGGATGTAGTCAATAAGGCAGGCGGAGATATCGTAGGCATCGGCCTTCTGGTCAACCGCTCCGGCGGCAAGGCAGACTTTGGAGTTCCACAGGAAAAAGTGTTCCCGCTCCTGAATCTGACAGTCCCGACCTATGATCCGAAAGACTGCCCGCTGTGCAAGGCCGGAGTTCCTCTGACTGAACGCGGAAGCCATCACTTGAAGAAATAATCAGGACAGAAAAATCAAAGCAATAAAAAATAGTAGAATTTTTTTCTCTCGCACAAGATGAATAGAAGCCCGTCAAGGGATAGGAAAACGCCGAAAACCCGCATGAACACTACGTTTTTGTGAGTTGTCGGCGTTTCTTTTACCCTCTGTTTTCATGGTGCTTTTTCCGTAAATGGTGCCCAAATGGTGCCCAAATTCCATGCGGGCATATAAAAGGCTGTAAAGAGCAGTAAAGAGATACAGCGGTTAAAGGTCTATTTCGCTGCGTTTTTTCTTTGCTGCCCGTTTTCCCTTTTTCGGCTCGGCTTCCTTTGGTTTCTCCGGGGCTGCTTTTTCTACCGCGCTATGGTAAGCGTCCAAAACTTCTTTTTTTCGTTCAAGCCGCACGTCTACATAACGGGCGGTAACAGCTTCAAAGTTCATGGAAAGCCCAAGCGACGCGCCGATACCTGCAAGCGTATGTCCCAAGACTTCGCCAACTGTATAAAAGTCACCTGTCAGTTGGTGCATATTGGTCGCTGCCGTATGTCGTAAATCGTGAAAACGAATGTGCGGCATATCCAAATCTTCAAGCAGCTTTCCAAATTGAGAGGACACCCACGACGCGGCGATAGGTGCGCCGTCTGGCTTTGCTACAACAAGGTCATTGTCATAGTAAGGCTTTCCGTCCTTTGCCGCCTGTTCTTTCTGTGCTTCCTGCATGGCAAGCTGTTTGAGGAAGAACGGGCGGGCAAGCTCTGTAATGGGTAGCTTTCTGCCGTTGGATTTCGGCGGTGCCATTTCTTCAATGACTTTTGTTTTTGGCGGTACCTTGAAAGGTAGCTGCTCGGTAACATCAAAGGTGTTGTTCTCCAAATCCACATTGCGCCAACGCAAGCCTAAGATTTCAGAACGGCGCATACCGTAAAGCCCGCCCAAGATAACAGGCATTTCCCAAACAGTACCCTCGACGCGCTGCATTAAGGCTTTCACCTGTTCCGGCGTGTAAGGGTCGGGGGTCTTGTCGCCTTTCCCAAACTTCGTAAGGGTATCTTTTGCCGCGTTGGTTTCGATATAGCGGTATTTGCGGGCATGGCTCAACGCTACACTCAAAACACGTTTTGCCCCGGCTGCGGTGGACGGCTTCAAGCCTTTGTCTATAATCTGCTGAAACATCTTGTCTACCATAGCAGGGGTAAGCTGATTGAGGGCAACGCCGCCGATATACGGATTGATATAGTTTGCAATCGTCTTTTTGTACCCGTCATAAGTAGAGGGGCGCAAGTTCACTCTTGCATAGCTTTCCACCCAGTCATTGAGATAGGCAGCGACAGTCTGTTTCCTCTGTGAAGTAATAGAAGCAACTTGCCCCGGATTTTGGAGCTTCGTTTTCATTTCCGCTTCATGCTGTGCTGCTTCCTTTTTGGTGGCAAAGCCCTTTTTTGCATACGACTTCTTTTTTCCGTCCGGGGCGGTGTACTTTATGTTTACGTCGTAGACTATACCGGGTCGCCCGGTCAGTACGCCGTTGCTGTCGCGTTTGTTTTTTACCTGTCTTGTTGAGATTGCCATAACTTAACCCCCTTGCTTTTTCGGGGGCTTTACGGCGGTTTTCGCTCGCTCGTACCAATCCCATATAGCGGTATCGGCAATCAAGCGGCGGTTTCCGTTTTGAACGTATTCCAGTTCGCCGTTATCCATAAGCTCGCGTAATTTATTTTCTCCAATACCGCTAACCTTGCTCATTTGCTCTACTGTTTTCAGCATAGGCAAAACAGGGGCGGCATGGTTTGTAGTTTCCTTTTTAGCCATAGGAATACCCCCTTTCAAAATGGCTCAAAGGTATGTTTTTGAATAAAAGGGGCTTTAATCGAACGGCTATTAGCATAGCTCCACGAGAATTTCACTCCTGCGTGGTTCTCACGCAGCCCTACCCATTGCCTGCGACGCTTCTAACGCTCGGACTGTGGCTGTAAGGGAGTATCATTATCCCTCTTGTGTGTCGTCGCCTGCAAGCTGCTAACTTGCTTTGCGGCGGTGGTGTTGTTCGCTCGTTCCCGAAAGGGAAGTCATGGCGCACCCGCCGTATGGCTCGGCACAAAAGGAACGTATCCGATTTGCCCTATACTGCGTCGCCGTTCTCTTGCGTCGCTTTCTTTTTCAAAGAACAAGGGGGCTGTTCTGCTTGCCGTAAAACGGAAAAGGGGTTACAAGACGTTTTACGGTCATGTTCAACTATTCATCAGCCCGAAATGTGAGGATAGCCCTCATCAGTTTTGCTTGCAGCCGTTCCCGTATGTCCTCGTCAACGCCATAGTAGACGTTGCCGCGCTCGTCGTAGAGCTTTCGCATGGATAGGCTCGCTATGTAGCCGCTGAAATGCTGCAAGACTATTTTCATAGCGTCCGGGTCGCCTTTGCTCGCCGCCACAATGACGGGATAGGGAACAAGGGCGATTTCCGGGTAGTCGGATTGTTTACCATTCTTCCCATTCATCAGCGTGTCCCTCCAAATATTTCTTTAACAGTTCAAAAGAGCTTGTCCGTCTGTACTGTATCGTGCTGCGCGACGTATTGAACATCTTTCCGATTTCCACGTCGGTCATGCCCTCGAAATAGTACAGCAGGATAGCGGTTCTTTTTTCCTCCGGCAAAGTGCGGATTGCTTCAAGCAGCAGTTTCGGGGTTATCTCTCTTCCTGCCATTTGATAACGCGGTTCAGCTTCTTCGTCTTGAAAATACTTGTCAACGGTGTAAAGCTGCCGTTCCTCATGCAAGGCAAGGTCGCAAAACGATACTTCCCGTTTCCTGCGTCGCCGGATTTCGTCGTGGGCGTTGCACGCTTCGTTGTGCAGCACCCGTTTACAGAAACTTTGAAAGACACATTGCTTTTGAAATTCTCTGCGATTAGGTTCCATGTTCTCACCTCCTTTCTGCCGAAAGGCGGTAGTACCTCCCCTTTTCGCGTGATAATACAGACGACTTTTTCAAACGCCGGACGGAAGCAAAAATTTCTTTGAAAAAAGTTCTGTAAAATGCAAAATGCGCCCGTCTGCAAGACGCAGACAGGCGCAAGGGAAACGCAAGAAGTATTTAGATGATATGATTGTTCATCTTCATGCCCGGAATACCCCGTTGCAGGGGATAGGCTTTTTTTAAGAAATTAGGTGGGCGAACAATAAAAAAGGACACGACGATACCTCCTTGATACCGCCATATCCTCAAAAAAGGGTAACTTTAACACACCCCCATATTCTCATTTTTGAAAAAACGGCGGCTTTGATTGTTATTTCAAAACCGCCGTTAGGTCGTTTATATTTTGTTAGGTGCGTGAAAACTTTGCCGCTAAACAACGGTTTTTTTTATTTGCCGTTGAGCGGTTTGTTAGACATCTAATTGTTAATTTACTTTCTGATATTTCCTATAAAAGTAGATTACAATATTTCCGCAAATCAAAATCACTATACCCATCACTCGCATAATAATTTCCTGCATGATATTTAGATGAAGAATAGCAGGGAAAGTAAGAAACATTATAATGCCACAAACGATTAGTACCCATCCAATAAGCCTAATAATGAACAGCTTCTTTTTGTTGTGCAACAAACTTATTAAGTTATTTTCTGCATTTTCTTTATACTTATTCATATCACTCATATCAATTCTCCCTCCTGTGAGAAGTTCGTTTACACTAATATTTAATAAACAACAAAGCTCTAACATAATAGAGGAATCTGGCATGGATTTTCCTGTTTCCCATTTAGATACAGCTCTATCTGTTATATTCAATTTTTCTGCTAATTGAGCTTGAGTTAATCCTTCCTCCTTCCTGCAAATTGCAATAAATTTACCGATTTTTTCCTGGTCCATGTGAGTTCCTCCTTGTATTTTAACTTTACGTCTATAATGCCTGTTATACCACGAACCAATGGTTGAAGTAATCTCTACCAATGGTTGATATAAAGTAGTTACGCCCAAATATCATAGGGGTATCTTATTATTTTCTTTTCGCCGTCCGTCAATGGGTTTTTCTGCGTCTTTAGGTATCAACCACATATAACCGATTTTTGAAACGCCGGGTATTCTGTTTTCTTTACAAAGTATCTGCACCCGCCGTTCAGAAATACCCCACTTTGCCGCTGCTTCGGGACAAGACATATATTCCATAGTTCAACCGTCCTTTCCTCAAATCTTACCAATATAATTATAATCGGATAGCCGAATAATAGCAAGTACATAATATGCTCTATTTCTATCCATACTATGATGTGTGTAATCATATCTTGAAAGAGAGATGAAATATACAATGTAGTTGGGTGAAATAATTATGAAGCAGAACAAAGAAAAGTTTGATTTTAAGGCTTTCGGACAGGCTATCAAAGCGGCAAGAAAAGCAAAAGGCATTTCCCGCAATCAGTTAGCGGATAAGCTGAACATTGCGCCGCGATATATCGCGTCCATTGAAAACAGCGGGCAGCACCCAAGTTTGCAGATTTTGTATGAGCTTGTAACCCTGCTTGACGTATCGGTAGACCAGTTCTTTTTCCCGGAACGGGAACAGGAAAAGTCCACCCGCCGCCGTCAGCTTGATACCATGCTCGACGGTATGAGCGAAAAGGATTTGAAAATCGTATCAGCTACCGCAAAAGGGATTGAGGAAGCCAACAACGAAACAACGGGGGAATAAAGTTCCCTCGTTTCTTCATAGAGAAAGCAGTTTGAAACGTCGCAGTTTGCGGCGTTTTTCTTTTGTCCTGCTTTGGCAAAATCAGATTTTCCATGTAGTAGGGATAAAGGGAGAAAGTTTCTTAGCAAGCATAGGAAAGGGGTACCCTTTCCGTATTTTCGCCCTCCTGCGCTGCGGCGCGTCGGTTGAAAATTGCTTGTTGGGAAGTGTCCCAAACCCTCGGAATGGAAAGGAGTGTGAGCCGATGAACGGCAGGAAACGGACGGTACAAATCAAATTTAGAGTAACAGAGGAAGAACGGGCGTTGATTGAACAGAAAATGCAGCTCGTCCCTACCCGGAACATGGAAGCCTACTTGCGGAAAATGGCAATCGACGGGTATATCATTCAGATAGACCATGCTGACATAAAAGCTATGACAGCGGAGATACAGAAAATCGGGGTCAATGTCAATCAGATTGCAAAGCGTGTCAATGCGACGGGCAGCGTTTACCAAGAGGATATAGAAGAAATCAAGGGGGTGCTAAATGAGATATGGCGGTTACAAAGATTAAGCCTATTAAAAGCACGTTGAAGAAAGCCCTTGACTATATCCAAAACCCGGACAAGACGGACGGGAAAATGTTGGTGTCCTCGTTCGGGTGCAGCTATGAAACGGCAGATATTGAGTTCGGATTTACCTTGTCGCAAGCTCTTGACAGAGGAAACAACCTCGCCCACCATTTGATACAATCCTTTGAGCCGGGGGAAGTCGATTATGAGAAAGCCCATGAAATCGGAAAGCAGCTTGCCGACGCGGTAACAAAGGGACAATATGAATACGTCCTTACCACCCACATAGACAAAGGACATATCCATAACCACATCATTTTTTGCGCGGTAAACTTTGTAGACTACCACAAGTATGTTTCCAACAAGCGCACCTATTACGGAATACGCAACATCAGCGACAGGCTGTGCCGGGAAAACGGTTTGTCTGTCCTTGTGCCAGAGAAAGGCGGCAAGGGAAAGAATTATGCGGTGTATCAGAAAGAGAAAACCGCCAAAGCAAAATTAAAACTTGTTGTCGATACCCTTATCCCCCAAGTGTCCGATTTTGAAGAATTGCTCGCGCGATTACAGACAGAGGGCTTTATAATCAAACGGGGAAAATATGTGTCCTGCTTAGTGCCAGGACAGGAACGGTTTACCCGCTTGAAAACCCTCGGCGCAGATTATACAGAGGAAGCAATCAGAGAACGGATAGAGGACAAGCGCACCCACACCGCCAAAGCTCCCAAGACAGAACGGGGCGTGTCCCTGCTCATTGATATTGAAAACAGTATCAAGGCGGCGCAGAGCCGGGGCTATGAACAATGGGCGAAAATCCATAATCTGAAACAGGCGGCTAAGACTATGAATTTTATTACAGAACACAAGATTGAACAGTACGCCGACTTGACCGCAAAAATCGCAGAGATACAGACAGAGAGCGAACAGGCGGCAGACGCATTAAAGAGCGCGGAAAAACGGCTTGCAGATATGGCGGTGCTTATCAAGAATGTTTCCACATTCCAAAAGACAAAACCCGCCTATGACGCATACCGCAGGGCAAGGAATAAGGATAATTACCGGGCAACCCATGAGCGCGAAATCATCTTGCATGAAGCAGCGGCAAAGGCATTAAAGGCGGCGGGCATTTCCAAGCTCCCGAACCTTGTTACGCTGCAATCGGAATATGAGAAGCTCCAGGAACAGAAAGAAGCCCTTTACGCCGACTATGGCAGACTGAAAAAACAGGTCAAAGAGTACGACGTTATCAAACAGAACATAGACAGTATTTTACGGCAGCCAAGAGAGCCGGAACGGGAAAAAGGGAAAGAACGTGAGTAGCTTTGTTCATACTTATATGATATAATAGTTCCTATCAAAATAGCATCAGAGGGCAACAAATTGGAAAGTTGTAAAGGAGTGATAAACAAATGAAAAACGTAAAGAATGAAGAATATGTTATTTGCCCACGTTGCAAGCAAGAGGTTTACAAAGAAGCGATTATATGCCCTTTTTGTAAGTTTGGTATTATGGCATGGCTTGCGGAAGAAATTGATGAAAATGGAGATACAATAAAGAATAAATCTATATAAAATTTCAGTTTATCAAGCTCAGGGAAGTGTCAGCGAATGGAACAGGAAATGCCGGACTATGAAACGATACGCGCCGCTGTTGCGGGCGAAAAATGGGCGTTGGAAAAGGTGCTTGATTGTTACGGCGACGAAATCAACCGCCTTGCAACGGTAAAAAAGCGTCAGCCGGACGGAAGCGTAAAAGAGGACATCGACGAAGATTTACGGCAAACACTCATAATGAAATGGTTAGAAGCTATCCCACAATTCCCAATGGAAAAGGAGTGATACCATGGCACGCGGGGAAATTTGGAAAGACTTTTTTAAGAGAACCGTTTTGCCCGCCGTTATCGCATTGTTTTTATTCTTCATGTTCAAGAACGTCTTTACAGAGGACGGGCAGACCAATTACTTCTATGTATGGCTGTGCTGCGGTATTCCCTTTGGTATTCGCCGTATGTTCGTATGGCTTGTACCGCATGGGTATGACATAGCCGGAACGGTGGGTATCGTTGCCCTCAACTTCATTTTGGGCGGCATTATCGGTGGGGTCATTTTGATATGGCGGCTTGTCGTGGCTGCATGGTATATCCCACTTACGATATACCGCTTACTTACCGTAGATAAGGGCGCAGTCCCTCAAATCAACATGGAAAAATAGCAAAGAAAAAACCGGGACGCAGACAGTCATTAAAGACTATCCGCGCCCCGGTTTTGTATGGGTGCAGCTATGAAATGTTACGCAGTAGAACGCTGTTTTTGAGGGAAAAGGTATCAAGCCCTTGCCCTATGGGAAAATGGCTGTCAGAAGCCCGTAAAACAAGGCTTTTTTCGCCCTTACTGCGTAACAAGAGCGCGCCGTTTTCTCATGCGCTCGGCTGCCTGTCTGCGGGTAATGCGTTTCCGGCAATCCGGGCAGTATTTGACATTGTTTGAACTGGACGCAAAGAGCGCGCCGCACTCGGTACAACGCTTTCTGTCCTCGGTATTCATCAGCTCCGCATATAAGAGCGTGTCAGCGGGAAGCACCGCCATACGGAACCACTTGCAAAGAAGCGAATAGGAAATAAGCTGCGGACAGACACATTCCTCCCCGTCATCAAGCAAGATACAGTTACCGCCTATGCAGTTGCAGCACTCCCGTTTTACAAGGGCATTGACTTTCCGGCTTTGGGGCGGCGTAAGCCGCTTAACCGCGCTCATGCTTCATCAGCGGCATATAAGGAAAGCTCGGCGTATTCTTCATCAGTCAAAGCGTCCACTTTGGAAAGGGTGCGCTTTGCAAACTCCCTCATATCCGCGTCCATGTAAGGCAGGGCGGCGGTCATGTTCGCTACAAGCTGCGCCTTGCCGCCCTCATGGTAAATGCTCAAAAGGTTTGTTTCCTCAACGGTTAATCTAATCATGCTCATACCTCCAAATCGTGATTTTTTGTTTTGCCTGTCTTTTTCTGCGCTGCTCGTTCCTTTTCGGCTTTGAGCTGCGCCCGGATAGACGGTTTCTTTTCGGGCGGTTTTTCCCCTTGCTCGTTCTCTGCCTTGATTGCGTTTGCATAGTCGATTAAAGAAATCGGCTCGCCCGCCTTTGCTTTCTGTTCCAGTTCCGCAACAGTAGGTGTCTGCGGGGTGTTGTTGATAAGCCCGTCAAAGTTGTTGTCGTTCTGCTCCACAATGTCCTCAACGGTCTTTAAGGGATTTGCTTTTTCCGGCGGCTCGGCGGCAATAGCAAACGCCCTTGTACCGTTTCCCATAATTAGATACTTTCCGTCCTCGGATTGATGATGTAAGCCATATCCGGCGGCTTCCATTTGCTCGCGGCTCATGTCCGTTACATAGAAAGTCCCTCGCGGTGTTCGGATTGTTTCGCCTGTTTCCCGTTCGTCGGGGGTAAGCTGCTTTTGTTGTTCCTGCAAAAACTCCGGCACTTCCTTGTAGCCGATACTGTCTACATAGTGGGCGGTGTTCTCTCCGTTTTGATGAAGCACCACAATATCGGAAACGGAAAGGCTGTGTCCCTTAAAGTCCTGCGGGTGGTCGATATTGAAACGGGTAAAAATATCTTCAAGGGAAGTTCCCGCAGCAAGGGGCGCGGTATAGACAAGTTCATAATTTGCCCGGTCTATGGTGTGTCCCGCTGCCTGTAAGCGGTCGTAAGGCTCAAAACGCAAGTCCCGCGTCCGTTCCTCATGGGCTAACTGGTAAATACCGAATGTGTCCTCTTTTCCGTAAAGCAAAAGGGCTTCTTTCTCCGGCTCGCTTTCCCTTAGTTCCTGTTTCATGGCGTTGTACTCATAAAAGGCTTCCCATGCGTCCTTTTCCACGCCGAAGATACCGCCGTTTGCTGCGTGTTCCTGTAAATCAGAATGGTCTGTTACAGCTCCCTCGGTGCCGTCCTCATAGATACGGAAAACTTCTATATCCTGTGAGAACAGCTTTTCGGCGGCTTCCTGCCGCAGAGGAAGCATACCGTCCCATGAATAGCCGTAGTCCTGCATTTCTTTCCGGCTAATGGTATCGTCCGGCAATGGGATTTTTTGCGTTTGTTCTTTTTCTTCCGTCTGTGCGTGTTGTTTCTGCTCTTTGATATGCGCCCGCTGTAAGTCGGTAGGCTTTTCCCCGGTAAGGGGTGCAATGGCTTTGACATAGTTTGCGGCAAAATAGGCGTTGTCGTTTAACTGCCTTTGCCATGCTCCGGCTTTGGGCGACCAACGGAAGCCGTTGCCCTTTAATTCCTCCCGTACCTCCGCGTCCGGCTTTTCCTCAAAGAAGATTTGCAGACGGCTATCCTGTGTATTGGCTTCCACTTTGCCGCCCGCAAACTCCCAACCGACATAGCCGATTTCCTTTTGACGGGAAAGGGATTTGATACGCTCTTTCACGCGCCGGATTTCCGCATTGTTGTTGGATAACGCCCACGACGGATAGGGTACGCGGTCATAGGAAGCCATACTTGCGATTAGCTTTTGTCCCTGTTCCGGCGAAACATCAGGGCAGCCGTCAAGGGTCTTATGCTTGCGGTAGTAGGCGTTTACCGCTTTCATGGTTTCCTGCGATTTCTCCAAGCCCGCAAGTTTCTTTTCCAGTTTTTCAACGGCGTTCGGGTCGTCTGCGCTGATACCGCCCATTCCCGTACTGCGGATTTTATCAAGCAAGCCTTGTATTTCCTGCCATTCCCGGTAGTTGGTATCGCGGGCAGCGTTCTGTTTCTCTTTCTTCCTTGTGGGGAAGTTGGAACCGCCTGCAATGAGGATAGATGGAACGCGTGCGTCAATCTCATAGCCCTTGTTCATGTTTGCCGCCAATTTGCGGGCGTAAGTATCAAGCAGGCTGTCTATTTTTTCATGGTACATGGGGTCTACCCGCGCTTTTTGACGCTCGGCAAGCTGTACGGCTTCATCAACATACTGCCTGTATTCAGCCGTTGCGCTGCCTTGCCTGTAATCGGAAAAGCTGTTCATTTCCTTTGCTCTGCGGGCGGCGGCTTCGTTGATAGTGTAATAGGTGGCTGCGGTCTGTGGTGTTTCCTGCGTTTCTGTGGTTTCTTCCTGTGCTTCCTGTTCCTGCGTCTTTGCTTCGGGCTGCCCGGATTGCTTTGTAAGCTGTCCGTCCTTGTAGGAATAGCCCTGTGCTGCGATTGCTTCAAGGGTACTTTTCGTAACCTCGCCATGTGATTTCATATCTATATCAATCAAGGCTTGCAAGGTGTCCTTTACGGTGTCGGAAAGTTCCTGTTTCTGCTGTGGGGGCAGCTTGTCAAAGACAGGCGTTTCCTGCTCGGCGGTGTGTTCCTGTTCCTTTTGGATTGCTGCAAAATGCCCGTCAATGGTTTCAATGAGTTTTGCGGCGGTAGTGTGGATTGTTTCAAGAGAGCCTTTCAGCTCCGCAAGCTCGCGCCCGCTGCTCCACCCGGCGACATATCCAAAGGAATAGTCCGACGTATCAAGCCCGTAATGTTGGCAGACGGTGTAAGCCACGCTTTCCGCTTGTACCTCGCGGGTACGGCGGTCAGGGCGTTCCGGGTCGTCTATGCCTGTGTCGTGCAGCGTCGCATGAGCGATTTCATGGATTGCCGTTTTGATGTTCTGTAATTCGCTCATGCCCTCGTTGATAGCAATGCGCTGTTCCTCGTAGTTGCAGCGCCCTTTGTTACCGTCGCCCAACGCTTCAAAGGCAATCGGGAAAGGAGAGGTCTTTTCAAGGGCTGCGAAAAAATCCCTGTACTGTTCCACGTCGCCCGTCAGCTCGTCGGCAATGGTAGGAAGTTCCTTGCCCTCGGTCTGCGATACATCAAAGACAGATACCACCTTATAGGCGGGTATCGTGATTTCTTTTGTTTCCATGACAGGTTTTCCGTCAGCTCCGATAACGGGTTTTTGCGTGTCCGGGTCGATTTTTTCCGTTTCTTTTTTTACCTTGTATGGAGTAGGTGCAAGTATCTTGATTGCCTTTTCTCCCGGTTTTACATGGCGGTCAAATTCCTTTTCCCATTGGCGGTAGCCTTTTACCATACTGCCGCCCTGCATGGAAATTAAAATGGTGTTATTCAGACTGTAATTGTGAAACTTTGACATGGTACGCAGATATTCCGCATACCGTTCGCTTTCAAATACGCCCGCAATCCCTTGTTCCAAACGGTCGGTAATCTCTTTCATCTTCTCGGCGGGATTTTGGGAAGAAAGAATAATCGGGATAACCGGGCGCGGCTCTGCGGGAAGTGTGGCAGTCGGTACCGCGTCAAAGTCTGCTTTCTCCGGCGCGTCCTGTTCCGGCTGCGGGGGCTGCGGCGTTACTCGGTATTCCTGCGGTACGTCCCGTCCATCGTACCATTCTGTAAAGGTATTGCGGTTGTTATAGATGTAGCCCCGTTCGGTAAACATACCGTCGTCGTTGATAGAGGTATCGCGCCCGTATTCCTCATACATGAAATACTTTTTTGCTTCCTCCGGTAGTTCGGGTTCTTCCAGTTCATCAACAAGATAATGCCCGTAATCTTCTTCATTTTTGACAGCGGGATAAATCCAGTAGCAGTCAAGGTTCTGTGCAAGGTTGATAATGTCCTGCAAGCTGTCTGTGTGGTCGCCGTATTCTATGGCTGCAATGAATTTTTCCCGGTCGTCGTCAAACTGCATTTCCAAAAGTTTTGCTAAATAGTTCAGCTCGTCGGGGTGGGAATACTCGCTTAGATGTTCCGTCAAGCCCGGAACAGAGGATTGATATTCGGTAAAATGCCATTCTTCATAGTGCTTGAAGTCAATGCCGATACGGTCAAAGACTTCTTTCAAATGTTCGGCAGTCGTGGGGAATGTTACCCATTCGCCCGCGGGTCTGCCCTCGGTGTACTTCCCAAGATTGGAAAGATAGCCGCTTAAAATCGGTTCTGCCATTCGTTCGCTCCTTTCTTTTTCAATCATGCTTTGCATAAGCTCGTAATCTTCGATACTCATAGTTCCGTCATAAACATAGGGGTCAAAATCTTCCTCGCTGCGGTATGGCTTTTCAGAAAAGGGAAGCCCTGCGGCATGGGTGATTTCCCGTCCTTTCTCGATTTCCTCCGGCGATAGGCTGTCATCGTGTGCTTCGATAAATTCCTTGATGTTGCTGTACCCGTTTTCGTAGTGGTGCCGCACTCCGGCGGTCAGCTCGTCAAGGCTCCTGTCCTCGCCAAGATAGCCGGAATAATAGCCGTTTACCACAACGGCGGCGGGGTCGGTTTCTCTGATTTCCATAAGGCGGCTTTTGTCCTCCGGGTAGAGGTAGTCGCCCATTTCAAGGTGGAAAGCTTCTGCGTTCCAAGAGCGTCCCTCTTTCCAAAACGCCACCCATGCGATACCGTCCCGTAAATCCTCTTGCAGTTCTTTTACTTTGTCCCGTAAACTTGCCATGTGTAACCTCCTTTCATGCCTTACTACAATGCGCCCGCGCTTTTGCCAAAGATTTTTCCGTTTTTACAGAGGGTTTGGGACATTTCCCAACAAGCAAAAATCCCCGTTGTTCTCGGTGAGAGAAAACGGGGATTTTACGGAAAGGGTACCCCTTTCCTATGCTTGCTGCGTAACTTTATTTCTTCGGAAGTTCCACGCGGTAGTTGACGTATTTTGCGCCCGTATCAGCCAAAACCACGTTTCCGGCGTAGGTCTTGCCTGTTTTCGGGGAGTAAAGTTTTTTCACGCTCGCCGTTCCGTTCTGCAAGAGCGCGGCGGCGATTTTCGGGGAAAAGGTTACTTTGCGTTCCTCAAAAAATCGGTCGTTTTTCCACATGGTAAAACTGCACTCTTTGTTAGAGCAGTAATAGTTTTTCTTTCCCTCATAGACGGGAGAGCCGCAGCGGGGGCATTTGCCGATAACCGGCTTTTCCTCTTTGAAACGCTCTTTTTCCTTGTCGGAAAGAAACGAATACGTTTTTACCAGTTCCCGCGCCATTGCTTCGATACCGCCCATAAATGCGTCCGGGTCGGCGTTGCCCTTTGCAATCTGTGTCAGATTGTTTTCCCAATCTGCGGTAAGCTGCGGGGAAGTGAGAACGTCCGGCAAAACACAAATCAGCTCGTTTCCGCTTCGGGTAGGAAGCAGTTGTTTTCCCTTACGCTCCACAAAACCGCTTTTGACTAACTTTTCAATGACAGCGGCGCGGGTGGCGGGAGTGCCAAGCCCTTTGCGTTCTGCGTCCGGGTCGGTTTCCTCATTTCCGGCGCGTTCCATAGCCGACAAAAGGCTTGCTTCATTGTGTGGCTTCGGCGGCGTGGTGTCGTGTTCCGTTACCCTCGCTTTTGGGCGGTCAAAGGTCTGTCCCTCGGCAAAAGGCGGCACGTCTGATACAGGGGCGTTGTCGCCGTCCTCCGGGTCTGCTTTCTGTTTCAGCGTTGCCATAAAGCGGCGTTCCAAGTCTTTCCACCCGGCGGCAAGCACCGTCTTTCCCTTTGCGGTAAAGGTCTGCTCCGCGCAGGAAAAAATCGCCGTAACCGCTTCAAAGCTGTGCGGCTCGGCGGCTGCCATACAAAGGCGCGCTCCGGCAAGGGTCAAGATATTTCTTTCACTTTCGGGAAGTGCGGCAAGGTCGGTCTTTGCAAGCTCCATTGTGGGGATAATTGCATGGTGGTCTGATACCTTTTTGCTGTTCAAGAGCTTCCTAATTTCCGGCGAAAACGCCGCGCCTGCCATAAAGGAAAACTTTTCGCAAAGCAGCTTGATAATTCCCGCCGCCGTATCGCCCATGTCGTCGGTCAGAAATGCGCTGTCCGTTCTCGGATAAGTAAGTAGCTTCTTTTCATACAGGGCTTGTGCAAGGTCAAGGGTCTGTTTTGCGGTATAGCCGAAAATACGGTTTGATTCCCGCTGTAAGCTGGTAAGGTCAAAGAGCTTCGGGGGTGCGGCGGTTTTCTTTTCGCGGGTCATGGAAACACAAGTTGCCTGTGCAGCTTCGCAAGCGGTTTTTAATGCGTTGGCTTCTGCCTTATTTGAAATTCTTTCACTTACCGCTTCCGCGCCGGAGAGCATAAGGCGCACATGGTAGTATTTTTCTTTCTTGAATGTGGTAATGGCTGCGTCCCGGTCTACCAACATTTTTAAGGTCGGTGTCTGGACGCGCCCCACGTTTAGGGTCTTGCCGTACAGACAGGAAAACAGGCGGGTGGCATTGATACCGATTATCCAGTCTGCTTTTGCGCGGCAGAGTGCAGAGGAATAGAGGTGTTCATACTCCCGTCCGTCTTTTAAGGAAGCAAAGCCCGCCTTGATTGCGCTTTCTTCCATTGAGGAAATCCAAAGGCGGCGCATGGGCTTTTTACACCCGGCGATTTCATAGACAAAACGGAAAATGAGTTCCCCCTCGCGTCCTGCGTCGCAGGCGTTTACCACGTCGGAAACGTCGTTGCGGTGCATAAGCTCTTTTAAGGTTTTGAATTGCTTTCCCTTGTCTGCGGAAACGGTGTACTGCCATTCCTGCGGCAGAATAGGTAAGCTGTCATAGCTCCATTTCTTGTACTGGTCGCCGTAGGCGGCAGCTTCCGCAAGCTGTATCAAATGCCCGACGCACCACGAAACAAGGTACCCGTTCCCCTCGATATATCCGTCTTTCTTATTCTTCACACCAAGGGCGGCGGCGATAGTCTGTGCCACGCTCGGCTTTTCTGCAATGATTAAAGTTTGTGTTGTCAAAAAATTCCTCCTTTCAGCGTTCCGGCTCGTTATCCTTTATCTTTCTGATACAATACCCGATACAGGGGGCTTGCCCCTTGTAGGGGCAGCCCTCGCAGCGGCGGGGAAAGGAAGCGGGCGGGGATTTATCCCGCTTCCCGTTCTCCGGCTTCTGTATCATCATGCGTTCATAGGAGCTGTCTGTAAAATAGGTCATACGGTCTTATCTTCCTGTTCTGCGCCGTCCCCGTTGTCGCTTTCTTCCGGCTCGGTTTCCTCGTCCTCGTATTCGTCAAACTCGTACTCGTCAAGATTATCCGTTCCCTTTGCCGCGTCTTTTTTCGGCTTTAAGACTTTGAAATAATAGAACGCCGCGCCGCCAAGCCCGCCAATCATCAGCACGATAAGGAGAATACCGCCTATGTTGTTTTGCTTTTCTTCTTCCTGCGGCGGCTCAGTTTCCTCCGGCTCGGCTTCTTTTCCCGTACATTTGCTGCGGTCAGTCGCGCATACCGGGCAAGTGGCATTTACGGCTCCGGCTTCGCATTTCTCCGTACAGGTGCAGACTGCGGGCGGTTCCTCTGTGGGCTGTTTGTCCTCAATAAGCGCGTCAAGGTCTGCGTCGTCCACTTGATTTAAGAAATGGACGGTGTTTTCGCCCTCGGCTGCCCGGTCAATGAGGATATAGAAATAGTTTCCGGCTTTGGTGGTAACGGTAATGAGCTGCTTGTTTCCTCCAAAATCGTCTACAAGGGTTGCGTTTCCCTCCGGGGTAAGGGGCGGCGTATCCTCGGTTTCTTCCACCACAACGCCGCTGTCGTTGGTTGCGTCGCTTTCCGGGGGCTGTTCCGTTCCCTGTGCAAAGGCGGGTACAGTAAAGCCGCCCATGAGGACAAGGGCGGCGGCAAAAACGGTCAGTATTCTTGTGATTTTATTCTTCATGTTCTGTGTCCTCCTGTTCTTCATAGTCGGCGGTGTCTGCGGCAGCCATGCCCGGAATACCGCCGTCTTTCAGCATAGCGTTAAGCTCCTGCGGGGTCATGCGCATAGAACGTACAAGCTGTACGATTTCAAGGTTTTCCGCTTCGGTTTTCTGCGCGTTCAGTTCTTTCAGCTTGTTCTGAAGCTCTGTGATTTTCTCGCGGGTCTTTTGGATTTCCCGGTCAATGCGTTCAATTTTATTCATAGCCATAGTAAAAACTCCTTTCACCATTTCAATTTGTTAGTCCCAGTTCATCAAGCCGTAGCCCTTGATACATTCATAATCAAGGGAATAGCTCTTTATCTTGCAAGCGTCGCCGGAATTGCCCTCAACGGTGTAAACGCGGCTTCCGTCGGTGCCGATAACAAGCCCCACATGGTCTGCGCTTCCGTCTAAATCCCAGTCAAAAAAGATAGCGTCGCCGGGGGCAAGGTTTTCATAACCTCGCGCGCCCCATTGCCCGCGGCTTTGGAACCAAGGGACACCCTGCGACTGGCAGCCTGCAAAGCGCGGCTCGGATAAGCCCATTTGCCCGTAGCACCAAGACACAAAACAGGCGCACCATTCCACGCGGGAATTGAAGCCGTACCAGCTCCAATAAGGATAGCCGCCCACGTTGCCGACTTGACGTTTTGCAAGGTCGATAACCTCTTGATTGCCGGGGCGGGTGCCGTTTACAAAATGTACGCCGCTTAAATCCTCGGAACCGCCTGTATCGGGAGAACCGCCGCCGAAAATCAAAGGCTTATTGCCGCTTGTTTCCAAGTACACCTTGAACATTTCAAACTGTTCCGGCGTTAAGAGTTCTTTTGCAATCTCTGAAATGGGCTTATTTGTCAGCTTTACATTCAAGATGTGATACTCATACGGGACTTCCTCGGTGGTGGTTTCCCCGGTTTCCGGGTCGGTGCTTGTTTCGGTGCGGTAGCGTATCTCCACTTCCTCGGTCAGCGTCAAGGTGTACTGCATGGAAAAGATACGCTCGATTTCTGCCTGTGCGCTCTCCGGCGTGTAGCTCTGCAAAAGGGCGGTCAGATAGGACGCTAATTCATGGGGGTTATGCCCGATAGTATCAAGGTCGTAACGGTATTCGTCATAGCCGGGGTGGGTGCTTTCGATAGCGTCAATCTCGCTTTGCGGCCCGTTTTCCATAGCGGCGTAGTTGTTTTCCACCGCCACAAGGTCGCTGTCCTCCGACGTGTAGGACGTTCCGATAACGCCGTTCATGCTGCCGGAAAACATAGCCGAACAAGAGGACAGCCCCGCAAACACAAAGATAATGAGAAGCAACGCGGCAATGGAGATAAGCACGCCTGCCGGGTGCCGCATGACAAACGCCGCCGCTTGCCTTGTCTTTTCTGCGGCTTTGGCTGCCGCCTTACGGGTGTTCTGTACTGCGCCTTTGATACCCTTTGCGCTGCCGTTTTTTGCCGCCTTTGCATACTGCCGTTTTATCTGCTGTTTCTGCCAAAAGCGGGAAACGGGGTTGCTCGTAAGCTGCGGGTTATCGTGCAATGCCTTGTGATACTGGAAATTGACATTTGCCTTTGCCGCCGCTTTTTCTGCTTTCGCCGCCTTGCGGTAGGGTTTCAGCTTGTGGCTGCGGTAGCCCTGTTTGAGCTTCCTTGCCCCGTACTTTGCGCCTTTTTCCGCTGCTTCCTCGGATTTGTGCGCCCCCTCCACGCCGGAATTGTCTTTCTCAACGGAATGTATCTTGTTATGGACGAAAATCCCGGCTTCCTGCGCGGGACGGGATAAAGGGTTTTTCTTTCCTTTGATGTTCGGCTGCTTTTCCTGTTCCTCAAAATGCAAACGCACCTTTGCTTTGCCAGCGGCTTCGTCAAAGGTGCGCTCGGTGGTTAGTTTCTTCTTTTTGGGGATAGCTGCTTTCGCCGCGTCCAGTCGGTCGGCGGCTTTGTTGGATTTTTCAATGTAGCGTTCCAGTTCCGGGGTGGATAGTTCCTCCTCGGTAAACTGCAAACGGGAAGATGATGTTTTTGCGGTGGCTTCCTGCTGTGCCTTGCGTACCGCCTTTTTGCTTGCCTTGCGGGTATGGGCTGCGTCGATATGCTCCATGACGCGCTCGGCGGTTCCTGTGTCCGGCTTTGCTGCGTGTTCTGCAACATGGGGCAAAGGGGCAGCATGGGAAGATACATTTTGAAGCTGCGCCGCGTCCTGTGCGGCTTGCTGTTCGGGCGTTTTCCCAAACTCCGCGTCCTGTATGCGTTTGCTCACAAGCTCGGCGGTTTCTTTGGTTTCATTTACTTCCACAAGCCCGTCGCGGGTCATTTTCTGCGTGATTTTATCGCGGGGCTTTAAGGGGTCTTTCACGTTTCTGCACCTCCAATCCGCGCCCTCGCAAGGGCGCAATACTCGATATTCAGCTCAATGCCGATATAGTGGCGGTCAAGGTCTTTTGCCGCTTTCCCTGTGGTGCCGCTTCCGAAAAACGGGTCTATGACAATCCCGCCTTTGGGACAGCCCGCAAGTATGCACGTTTCGGCTAACTTCGGGGGAAAGGCGGCGAAATGTGCTCCCTTATACGGAACGGTGTTAATCAGCCACACGTCCCGCTTGTTCCGCATGGTGGGTATGAGTGCGTCGTCGTAATAGCCGCCGTCCCTCGGTCGGTTTAGTCCCTGTATCTTTCCTTGTCCGGGTACTTCTTCGGCGTATTTGCTGTTTGTGCTGCGCGCCCTTTTGTATCGCGCCGCCGTTGTTGGGGCGATAGGCTCCGCAATGGCGGCAGCGTCATAGTAGTAATGCTTTGACTTCGTAAGCAAAAAGATGTGTTCATAACAGCGGCTCGGACGGTCTTTGCAGCTTTCGGGCATGGGGTTTTCTTTCTGCCATATAATATCGCTGCGTAAATACCACCCGTCCGCGCGCAGGGCAAAGGCAAGCAGCCAGGGGATACCGATTAAATCCTTTTGTTTGCAGCCCGCCGCCTTTCTTGCGATTGATACGCTTTGCCCGTTCCTGCCTTTGGGATTTTTCGGGTCGGTATAGCCGCCTTTGCTCCCGGTGCCGCAGTAGGTGTCTGCGATATTCAGCCAAAAGGTACCGTCGGAACGCAAGACGCGCTTTAACTCATGGAAAACCTCGGTCAGCCGTTCAATGTACTGTTCCGGCGTATCTTCGCGCCCGATTTGTGCGTCAAGCCCATAGTCCCTAAGTGCATAGTAAGGCGGGCTTGTGACGGCACAATGTACGCTTTCGTCGGGCAGCTCCTTTAAGGCAAAGAGCGCGTCGCGGTTGATGATGATGTCTGTTTTCATGTTGCGCTCACTTCCTCCGGCTTCGTCGTCATTACCCGGTAAAGCTCGGTGTCTTTCGGGAAGCGGTCTACAAAGGGCAGCACCACGTTTCCGTAGAAGATAAGTCCCTCGCCCGCTTCGGTGTGGGTAACGTACTTCATCTGCTGCGGGGAAATGCCTAACTGCTTTGCAAGGATAGCCCTGTCGCCCTGTGCCTGATTGAGCATGAGGACAAAATCGCTGTTTTCAAAGATGTTCTCGACTTCATGGGAAGAAAGCAAGTCCTTGACGTTCTGTGTAATGGCTGTAGGTATGCCGCCCCATTTTCTGAAACGCTTCCAAATCTCAACGGAATAAGCGGCGGTCTGTTCCTCTTTCAAAAGCAAATGAAATTCGTCCATGTAGTAGCGCGTCGCCTTTTTCTCGGCGCGATTGACGGTAACGCGGTTCCATACCTGGTCTTGCACAATGAGCATACCTAACTTTTTGAGCTGCTTCCCAAGCTGTTTAATATCAAAGCAGACAAGACGGTTATTCAGTTCCACATTGGTACGGTGGTTAAAGACGTTCAGACTGCCCGAAACATACAGCTCCAACGCCGCCGCAATACGGGCGGCTTCCGGCTCCGGCTGTTTCAAAAGCTCGTCGTAAAGGTCGCCCAAGACAGGCATTTTTGCCGGGTCGGGGTCGGCAAGAAACGGACGGTACACATTCCTTACAGCCCGGTCAATGACGGTCTTATCAACAGGCTGCAAGCCCTCTTTGCCGCCGATAACCAGTTCGCAGAGGGAAAGGAGAAAATCACTCTTTAAGGCAAGGGGATTGTCGTCCTCGCTGTAATTGAGGTTTATATCCATAGGGTTAATGTACTGCGTACTGTTCGGGGAAAGGTTGATAACCTGTCCATGCAGACGATTGACAACGGGGGCATATTCGCACTCCGGGTCTGAAACGTAAATCGTATCTGTGGTAATGAGAAAAGCGTTGACGATTTCCCGTTTTGCGGAAAAAGACTTGCCGCTTCCCGGCGTACCCAAGATAAGCCCGTTGGGGTTTTTAAGCAGCTTGCGGTCGCAGAGTATCATGTTGTTTGAAAGGGCGTTCAAGCCGTAGTAGAGGGCTTCCCCTGTTTGGAAAAGCTCCTGCGTGATAAATGGGATAAAGATTGCGGTGCTGCTTGTTGTCAGTCCCCTTTGAATGGCAATGCGGTTTTCCCCAAGAGGGACGCTGCTCATCAGCCCGTCCTCCTGCTGATAGTCAAGGCGGGTCAAAGCGCAGTTGTATTTCTGTGCAATACCCGCCGCCGCGAAAATGTCATTTTCCAGTTTCCGTTTGGTGTCTGCCATGTTCACCACAAGGAACGTGAGCAGGAACATTCGCTCGTTGCGGCTCTGTAAATCCTGCAACAAGTTCTTTGCTTCGCCGCCGTAGGTGGCAAGGTCGGACGGGATTATATCCATGTCATAACCGCTGCGTACCGCTTTTTTCTGTTCCTCGATTTTCATTTTGTCAAGGTCTGTGATTTTTCGCTTAATGGTCTTGATTGCTTCGCTTTGGTCGATACTGCGGATATGAAGATTGACGATTACCCCCGTTTCCAAATCCAGCATATCCGCTAAGATACGGTCGTTCAGCTCCGGGGCAAGGATTTCAAGAAACGATACCGCGCCGATTTTACGCCCCATGCGGAAATATCTGCCCTCGCCGAAACGGAATGAGGACGGGGCGATAAAGTCTTTTGTACTAAGCCCGGACGGGGCAAGCCAAGCCCAATCAAAGGAGAACGGCTCGCCCTCCGGGTGGAATACCCCATGCAGCACCTTTAAGCGTTCTGCACCGTTTAGGGGGTGTGCCGATACCCCAAGCACCTTAAAGTTGTTGAGTATATCGGTTTCCAAACGGGCAAGGCGGGATTTTGCCGCCGCCAAGTTGTCGGCTTCTATGGAAAAGGTGATGTACTTCTGCTTGACAAGCCCGTTGTTTCCTTTTGCAAGCTGATTTTTCAGCATATCCGTATATTCGTTTCGGATAGAATTGAAAGCGTCGTCCTGCTTTGGGATATGGATTGCCTGTTCTGCCTGTTCCTGCCGCGTCCCTTGATTGATGAAAGAGAGCTGCACCGATACGGAAGCGTCAAAGTAGTTTAAGAAGTCGCACCAGTTTTCAAAAATGGCGGTCTTGTCGTCGCTGCCCGCAAGCTGATAGTTTATATCTTCAAACGAGATACTTTTTGAATACTTCTTTTCCGTTACCTTGCAGATACCGTCCGGGTACATGGCAAGGTACGGGATAGACTGCTGCGCGGTGTGCGCTTTACCGTCGCCCTTTGCAGTTCTTATGAGGGCTTCAATCTGTTTCTTTTCTGCGCGGGACAGCTTGCGTTTTTCTTTTTTTCTTGCCGCGTCCTGCGCCTGTCTGTGTGTTGCCTTTGACAATCGCTGATACCTCCTTTTCTAAATTTCGCTGCCGCTGTAAAACGGCATACAGGTTTTCCGTCTTATAAGGGCGTTCCTTTGGACGGACAAATTTAGTCTGAATGATGTGTTTTACCAAGACTTCAAGGGGCTGTCCATGCTTTTCATACATGGCAAAGAGGAAGCAGGGTAACATGACAAGTATCATCACGAACGCTGCAACCGTCGTCCCCGCGCTGTCTTTGAGCAGAAAGAAAAGCGGCAATCCCATAAGGAGAGCCGCCCCAAGACAAACAATCTGCCGTTTGGTAAGGTTGAACGCAACCTTTGTCTTGACTTTGGATAAGTCTTTCGGTACGGGTACATACGCCATTGAAAACCTCCTTTCTGCGGATATGCCCGCTTAATGTGCGGAAAAAATCTGTTTTGCAAGTGCGCCGGATTTGAACAGGGAAAAACAGAGGATTACCGTATAGGCTGCAAGGGAAAATATCGCGCTGTGCAGGTTGTCGGCGATTATCATGTCGTTTACAAGGACAGCGTAAATGCCGACGCATATCATAATCAGAAAACCTTGAAAACCAAGCGCGAACAGCCCTTTTAGGTAATTGGTGCCTATCTGCCCCCATTCCCGGTTTGTCATGGTCGCGAATGGAATAGGCGAAACAGAGCAATAGGCGTAAATCTCTATCATTCTGCCGTAGAGGATAACCGTTATCAGTACGGACATGATTTTCATGCACAAGCTCACAAGGCTTGTTTCAAGCATGAGCAACAGTAGTTCGGGGATTTCCATATCGTTAAGCCCCTCCTGCATGGAAGCGAGGGCTTCGGAAACGTCGATTGCCGTATCGCCTCCGATAATCCCCGCCGCGCCGGAAACAATATGCTGCGCCATGTCAAAGACTGCCATTGTAATATCAAAGGTGTGCGTTACCAAGAAAACGGCAACGAATGCTTTGAAAAACCACTTAAAGAACATGAACGTGTCAACGTCGTGCATATTGTTCTTGTCGATAACCATGCTGATTAGCTCGTAGCATAGGACATAGGTAATGACAAGCCCCGCAATGGGGACAATCACATTTTCCGACAGACTTTGTATCATGGAGAAAATGCCCTCGTTCCACCCTTGCGGGGTCTTGCCTACCTCGTTTGCGATAGTGCCTACTTTTTCGTTTACGTCCCCGAACATAGTTGACAGATTACCGTTAATGGCTCCGATTAAGATACCTTTTATCCATTCGTTAATCGCGTCAAGTATGCTCTGCATAGGCTATCCCCGCGCTTATCCGAACAAGCCGGAAAGCAGGGGTACCAGTACCATACCGATAAGGGCAACGCCGCCGCCCGCCATAAGCTGTTTCATGCCCTGGCTTTTTGCTAATGTGCGATAAAGAAGTAATAGAAGTGTAAAAAATTTTGCCGTTCCTA
>ENA-UOJG01001279-UOJG01001279.1-human-gut-metagenome-genome-assembly--contig:-C47-NODE-1279-length-27823-cov-17.454336_pt1 | contig 27823 bp, 31 predicted proteins | sample MGYA00242340_ERZ723887 | MGnify/ENA metagenome assembly ERZ723887 | reverse complement strand
TGACGGCCACGATGATCTCCTTGGCGATCTTGGTGAAGGTGGCGGAGCGCTTGGCGTCAGCCGCACCCTTGGTCTTTTGGATATTGTGCCACTTGGAATGTCCGGACATAGTTTACTTCTCCTTCTTTATGCAATATTGTATGATCTCTCGGTCATGGGTGGCTGACAGGGCCACGGTTATGTCGGGAAAGGCCGCTTGCAGGCGCGCCGCAATCGCAGGACACACCACATTCTCTGTGGGAAAATGTCCCGCGTCGATCAGGTTCAGCGCCTTTGTATCCAGAAACTCATGATAGCTGAGATCGGAGGTCACAAAGGTGTCGCAGCCCAGCGCGATGGCCTGACCGATATAGTCGCCGCAGGCACCGCCGCCCACCGCCACGCGATGTACCGGTTTGCCGCCGTCCACATATCGAAGGCCATTACAGCCCAAATATTTTATCACATCTTGTAGGAACTCTACAAGGGGTTTTTCACAATTTAGCGTTCCAAACCGGCCAATTTTTTCATCCGTCAGGGGTTTCGCGTCATAAAGGCCCAGCTTTTCCGCCAGAACATCGTTGACGCCGCCCTCCGCCGCATCCAGATTGGTATGCATGCAGATGGCGGACACGCCGTTTTTCAGCAGCGTGGTAATGGTGCGGCCCTGCGCGTCGCCGGTGGTCACATGCTGCACCTTGTGCCATGCGCAGTTCATCAGCGGATGGTGGGCCACGATCAGATCCGCGCCCACGGTCACGGCCTCCGCCGCCACCGCTTCCGTCACATCCAGCGCCACCAGCACCTTCCGCACCTCCGCGTCGCCGTCGCCTGCCAGCAGGCCCACATTGTCCCATTCCATGGCAAGATCACGGGGCGCCCAGTCATAGAGCAGCTTCTCGATGTCACAAACTCTTGTCACAGTGTCTCCCTCTTTTCTCTCAGTGCTTGGCAAATTTCTGACAAGGCATCTGCCTTTACAGCGTTTTCTGTCGTATGGGAACGCCGGAGACCGTCAATGGCCTTTTGCAGCTTACCGATTCGCTCGTCCAGATAATCGGCATAGAGCGGGTCACCGTCCAGCAGGACGCCGCCATACTGCTGCGTCAGCGTCAGAGGCGGCTGCGCGCCGCCGCGGACGGCAAACACCGGATAGCGGTAGTTTTTATCAAAAACCAGCCGCTCCTCTGTAAAGTAATACCCATTGTCAACCAGCCATTTCCGCAGGTATTCCACCTTCGTCATGGGTTGGAGCAGCAGTAAATGCTCCCCTTTCGCCGTCCACGGCGCGGCTTCCAGAATCATCTGAATGGTCTCGCCGCCCATACCGGCAATGACAATGGTATCCGCCTCCTCCGGCGCGATGGCATCAAGGCCCGGACACAGACGGAAATCGATGTCCGTCACCGTATACTCCGCCGCCGTCTGCCGGGCGTGCTGCAGCGGCTCCGCGCCGATATCCGACGCGATGGCGGCCGCAATGCGCCCTCTTTTCAGCAGCCAGACGGGGATATAACCGTGATCCGTTCCCACATCGGCAAGGCGGCTGCCCTCCGGCACCATGTCCGCCAGCAGCTGCAAACGGGGCTGTAATTGTAATTCTCTCATCTTCATACCGTCGATTGGCAAGGATAAACAGGATAAAACGCATACGGCACGCCGTATGCGTTTTATCTGATCGCATCAGTTACTCGGCCTTGCCGTTGGCAGCCTCGTTGACCACGGCCAGCAGCTTGTCAACGTCCACACCGTGGACGGCGCAGGCCTCCTCCACGGTCTCGCCGCGGGAAGAGGGGCAGCCCAGACAATGCATGCCGATGGAGAGGAAGATAGGCGCCGTCTGGGGCGCGATGTCCAGAATATCACCGATAATGGTATCTTTGGTAATTTCGATCATGATTTTGACCTCCAAGTGTATTTTAGGATAGTATACCCCAAAAGGGCGCAATTTTCAACAGAAAATTAAAAGAAATAGGATGCGGAGCGTTTCGCGCTATTTATCATGGCTGCTTCTGTTCCCATTCCTTCAGCGGCTTCAGCTCCTCATAAAGCCGGACATAGCTGCGGTGGCGGCTCACCGGGATCTTTCCGTCCTTTACCGCCTGCAAAACGGCGCAGCCTTTTTCCTTTACATGCTGGCAGCCCACGAAACGGCAGCCGTCCAGATACGGTGCAAACTCCGGAAATGTCTCCGGCAGGTGCTGCTTCAGCTCCCACTCCAGCGACTGGGCGTCAAAGGAAGAGAAGCCCGGTGTGTCGATCACATAGGTATCGCCGTCCAACGGGAACATCTCCACATGGCGGGTGGTATGGCGGCCGCGGCCCAGTGCCTTGCTGACCTCCCCTACCGGCAGGTCAAAATGGGGCGCCAGCGCGTTCAGCAGGCTGGACTTTCCCACGCCGGAATTGCCGGTCAGCACGCTCAGCTTTCCCTGCAAGGCGCGGTACAGCTCCGGAAGCCCCTCGCCTGTTACCGCGCTGGCCCGCAGCACCGGAATGGCCGAAGCACTGTAAATGCCGTACAGCTCCTCCGCCGGGTCAAGGTCGCACTTGTTCAGCACCACCAGCACGGCGCAGCCCTTCAGCGCCGCGATGGCGCTGATACGGTCGATAAGATACGGGTCTGTCACCGGGATCGCGGCGGAGGCGATGACCACCAGCTGATCCACGTTGGCAGCGGCGGGACGCTGGAACTGGCAGGTGCGCGGCTCGATGGCCTGCACCATGCCCTCTCCGTTGCCCAGCTCCTGAACCTCCGCCCAGTCGCCCACCAGCGGGCTCATGCCCTCCTTGCGGAACTTGCCCCGCGCCCGGCATTGCAGCGTCTCACTGCCGGTATTGACATAATAGAAGCCGCTGAGGGCTTTCTCGATCCTGCCCCGGCTCAAAAGCTGATCTCCTGCGAGTCGGTCGCAACGCCGTTGATGCGGGCATATACGGTCGCGGTGATGCCCGCCTTACCCTCGTAATCATAGCTGACGCTGGCGTCGTCGCCGCTGATAAAGCGGGTATCGACCACCTGTCCATCCATGATGAACTCCACGCGCAGCGTATCCTCGCCGTCAAGGTCATCCGGGATCAGGAATTCCACGCGCACCGTCCGGTTCTGGTCGCCGTTGGGAGACCCGTAGACGGTGAAAATGATCTCCGTGCCGCCCTGCACCTGTGTGCCGGGTTGGATGCTCTGCTCGATCACGTCGCCCTCGTTGGCGAACATGGAGAAATAGCGGTACTCCGGCTTTCCCACCTTGAGACCCAGCTTCTCCGCGTCAGCCTTCGCCGCCTCATAGCTCTTGCCGGTAAAGGTGGGTACCGTGACACTCTCCGGTCCCTTGCTAACCACCATCGTAATGGAGGCGCCCTTTTTCAGCGCAGCGCCTACTGTCGGGGTCGTCTCCATCACCTGTCCCGCCGGGAACTCGTCGGAGAACTGCTCGGTATAGGTGATGTTCAGCTTCAGGTCCAGCTGCTGCAGCTTCAGCTTTGCGGACTGATACGTCTCACCCTGCAGGTTGGGCATGGTGACCTCCTGCCGCTCGGCACAGATGTAGACCTGGATCACAAAATTGCTGCGGCGCTCAACACGGGCGGAGGGGTCCTGCTGCACGATCTGTCCGGGCTGATAGTGGTCGTCGTCCACCGTTCCCACCACCTCAATGGTGAAAATGCCCTTGACCGTATCCAGCTCATTGGCATCCTCGACGGTATAGCCCAGAATGTTGGGCACCTCATACGCCTTGCTGCTGCCTCCGCTGCCGAAGCCCGCGAAGATAATGACGAACACCAGAACGATCAGCGCCACACCGGCTGCCAGAAGCCCGGCCATCTTCTTATTCTCGCGGAGATAGTCCAGCAGCGACCAGCCGTCATCGTCATCCTCATCGTCCTCCTCTGCCTGACGGCTCTTCACCGCGGCAGAGACCTTCTGCAAGGGGATGGGGCTGGTGGGCTGACTGTCCACATCGGCGGTCAGCTCCGTGCGGATATAGTCCAGATCCACCGACGGATCCTTGCGGAACTTCTCCAGATCCGCCAGCATGGCGTCGGCACTCTGATAGCGCTTGTCGAGGTCGGGACTCATCGCCTTCATGCAGATGAGCTCCATTGCCTCGGGAATGTCCGGATCGATCTCACGGGGGTTCAGCGGCACGCTGCTCAGATGCTGGATGGCCACGGAAACGGCGCTGTCCCCTTCAAAGGGCAGGCGCCCCGTCAGCATTTCATACAGCACCACGCCGGCGCTGTAAATATCGCTGCGGGCGTCCAGACGCTCTCCCTTGGCCTGCTCCGGCGAGATGTAGTGAACGCTGCCCAGCGCCTCCTGCGCCAGTGTCTGGTGGGCATCCGCCAGACAGGCGATGCCGAAGTCGGCCACCTTCACGCTGCCATCCCGCAGCACCATGATGTTCTGGGGCTTGATGTCCCGATGGATGATACCGCGGCTGTGGGCGTGGCTGAGACCCCGCATGATCTGGGTAATGAAATGCAGCGCCTCCCGCCAGTCCATGTGGCCCCGGCGCTCCATATACTGCTTCAGCGTAATGCCATCGATCAGTTCCATGACGATGTAGTCGATGCCCTGAGAGCTGGACACGTCGTAAATGGACACGATGTTGGCATGGCTCAGCTGGGCGACGGCCAGCGATTCATCCCGGAAACGGCGGCGGAACTCCGCGTTCTCTGCCAGCTCACTCTTTAATATCTTGATGGCCACAAGCCGGTTAAGGCGGTGGCACTTGGCCTTGTAAACGTTGGCCATACCGCCCGTACCGATCAACTCCAGCAGCTCATAGCGGTTATCCAGCATTTTTCCAATGTACTGATCCATTTGTGGTCATCTCCTTTCATAGATTTTGCAGCAGGACCACCGTAACATTATCCGGCGCACCCTGCTCCTTGGCCGCGGTCATCAGACGGTCCACGCAGCTGTCCAGATCAATTTCGTGCATGACCTCGAACAGCATCTCCTGATCCGTCACGGTGTTGACCAGACCGTCCGTACACAGCAGCAGGAAGTTGCCCTGCTGCCACGGCACAGTGAAAACATCCGTCTCCACCTGAGCGTCCGGCCCAAGGGCGCGGGTGATCAGATTCCGCCGGGGATGGCGGCGTGCCTGCGCGGGCGTGATATCGCCCCGTTCCACCATGTTCTCCACCACCGAGTGGTCGCGGGTGATCTGGCGGATGCCGCTCTCGCCGATCAGATAACCGCGGCTGTCGCCTACGTTAAAAACGAGGGCCTCGTTGTCGCGGCAGACGGCGCATACCATGGTCGTACCCATGTTGACCAGCGTTTCATCCTCCGCCGCCTTGGCGCGGATGGCGTCGTTGGCCTGCGCGATACCCTGAAGCACCGCGTTTTTGACCTGCGCCTGCTCCATATCGGGCCGGAACGTGTCACGCAGCTTTTCCAGCAGCGTATCCACCGCAATGGTGCTGGCCATATGGCCGCCATTGGTGCCACCCATACCATCACACACCACAGCTACGGTGCAGTCCGCGATCACCGCGGTGGCATAGGCATCCTGATTTTCACGCCGCACCAGTCCGGTGTCGGTGATCCCCCAGATCCTCATTTTCTGCTCTCCTCCATGGCCTTGCGGCGCAGCTGGCCGCAGGATGCGTCGATGTCGCCGCCCAGACTGCGGCGGACTGTCGCGGTAATACCGTGAGACTCCAGCCGCTTCTGGAAGGCTGCGGTGCGGCGGCTGGGCTTAAAGGGACTCTCCGTCACCTCATTCAACGGGATCAGATTCACATGCCCCGGCATGCCCTTGATGCGCTGGGCAATGAGATCCGCCTGCCAATCGTGGTCGTTGACGCCGTCGATCATGGCGTATTCAAAGCTGATGCGGCGACCGGTCTTTTGAAAATACCGGTGGCAGGCGGCAAACAGCTCCTCCACGTCGTAGGCTTTATTCACCGGCATGATCTTCGAGCGTGTCTCGCTGTCCGGCGCGTGAAGGGACACCGACAGCGTCAGCTGCAGGTTCAGCTCCGCCAGTGCGTCGATCTGAGGCACGATGCCGCAGGTGGACAGGCTGATATGCCGCATGCCGATATTCAAGCCATCCGGGCTGTTGACCAGCTCCAGAAACTTCAGAACGTTGTCCTTGTTATCCAGCGGCTCGCCAATGCCCATCAAAACGATATTGGAGATATCCAGTCCGCTGTCCAGCTGGGTGAAAAGCACCTGATCCAATATCTCGGAGGGTGTCAGGTCCCGCACCTTACCGGCAATGGTGCTGGCACAGAAGGCGCAGCCCATACGGCAGCCCGCCTGCGAGGAGATGCACACGGTATTGCCGTGGTGATAGCGCATCAGCACCGTTTCGATGCAGTTGCCGTCCCCCAGCCGCCACAGGTACTTGACCGTACCGTCGTGCTTGGACACCTGCTTGCGCTCCACCGTGGGTACGGTGATGACGCACTGCTCCGCCAGCTTCTGCCGCAGGGGCTTGCTGAGGTTGCTCATGTCCTCAAAGGAGGTCACGCCCTTGTGGAGCCAGACGAACACCTGCTTGCCCCGGAAGGCCGGTTCTCCCATCTCCCGCAGCAGCTGGGTCATCTCCTGAAGATTCAGCGATTTGATGTCGATCATAGGCAATTCCTTACTTCTGCTTTTCCAGACGGCAGATATAGAAGCCGTCCGTTCCCCACCGCTGCGGCCACAGCGTCAGGTGACCGTCACACCCGCCGATGGGCGCGGGCAGCACAAAGGGCGATAGCCGGAACTCCGGATGGCCCTTCAAAAACCATGTAATGACCTCCTGATTCTCCTCCGGCAGCACCGTGCAGGTGGAGTAGATCAGGGTTCCGCCGGGACGGACGTAGCTGGCGGCATTCTCCAGAATGGCCCGCTGCTCACGGGGCAGCTTCGCCAGCTCCTTGGGGTCCTTATAGCGGATATCCGGTTTCTTGCGGATGATGCCAAGGCCGGAGCAGGGCACGTCGGCCACCACCACATCCGCCTGCTCGATCCACGCCTCATGGCGCTCGCGCCCGTCGGCCAGCGCCGTGCGGATGGAGCGCAGGCCCAGCCGGGCCGCGCCGTTTTCGATGAGCTTCAGCTTATGGGGATGCACGTCGCAGGACAGGATATCGCCCTTGTCCCCCATGTCGATGGCCAGCGCAAAGGATTTGCCGCCCGGCGCGGCACAGACATCCAGCACCCGGTCCGTCTCCTGCGGCGCGGCCACGGTGGCCACCAGACGGGCCGCCGCGTCCTGCACGGTAAACAGTCCCTCGCGGAAGGCACTGAGACTCTCCATATCGCCGGTGCCGCTGACCTCGAAGCATCCCGCCATCCACGGATGGGGCTCTACCGCTGCGCCGCGGGAGCGCAGCTCCTTCTCCAGCGCCTCCGGCGTGGTCTTCATGGTATTAGTCTGGATGGTGGTGGGCACGATGGCGTTATTGCAGCGGAGATACTGCTCCGCCTCCTCCGCGCCCAGAATGTCGATCAACCGGGTCACCAGCCACTTGGGATGGCTGTACCGCAGCGACAGATAGTCCGCCGTGCTGCCCCGGGGCAACTCCGGCATATCCAGCCAGTTGGTGACGAATTTCCGCAGCACCGCGTTGACCATGCCTGCCGCACGGGGACGGCCGTGGCGCTTGGCCATCTCCACCGCCTCGTTGACGGCGGCCCGGTGTGGGATCTTATCCATAAACAGGATCTGATACGCACCGATCCGCAGGATGTTCAGGATCAGCGGCTCCAGCCGCTCCGCCTTCTGGGTACACCAGAGACTGATGTAATAGTCCAGATACATGCGGTTCTGGATCACGCCATAGGCGATACGGCTGGCCAGCGCGGCATCCCGGCTGTCCAGTCCGTTCTTGGCGATGGTGCGCTTCAGGCTGCCATCCGACCATGCGTTGGCACTGGAGACGCTCAGCAGCACCTCCAGCGCGGTATCACGGGCATTGCCCTTTCGTCTTTCGTTCATAGGCAAACGGGGATCGGGTGGCCCGCCAGATAGGCGGCGGCAGCCATGCGCTTGCCGCCCTGTGCCTGCAATTCCAGAATACGCAGCAGCTTTCCGTCGCCGCAGGCGATGGCGATGCCCTTCTTGTTGGCCTCCACGACGGAGCCGGGCGCGGCGGCAGTCTCCTCACCCACAGCGGTGCGGTATACCTTGACGGTAGCGCCGTTCAGCTCGGTGGTGGCGCAGGGCCACGGGATCAGCCCCCGCACCTGATCGTGCAGCTGCCGGGCAGGTTTATTGAAGTCCAGCGGGCTGAGGGATTTGTCCAGCATGGGCGCGTAAGTATGCTTGTCATGTTCCTGCGGCGTGCGGGCAGCGGTGCCGTTTTGCAAGTCGCTTACCGCCTGCACCAGTGCGTCCGCGCCCAGCAGTGCCAGACGCGCCGTCAGTGTCTGGGCGTCCTCATCGGGATCGATGGGCGTCTCCGCGATGCGGATGATGTCGCCCGCGTCCAGCTCGGCGGCCATATACATGATGGTAACGCCGGTCACCTGCTCGCCGTTGAGCACCGCCCAGTTGATGGGCGCGGAGCCGCGGTACTTGGGCAGGATGGAGGAATGGACGTTGATGGAGCCGTAGGGCGGCGTGTTCAGGATGTCCTCCGGCAGGATGCGGCCATAGGCGGCCACCACGATCAGCTCCGGATGCAGCTCCCGTACCAGCGCCAGCGCTGTGCCGTCCCGCAGCTTCAGGGGCTGATATACCGGCAGATCCTGTGTCAATGCATATTCCTTTACAGGCGAGAAGGCCAGCTTATGGCCGCGGTTTTTGGGCTTATCCGGCTGGGTAAACACGCCGCAGATCTCATGTCCGGCTTCCACCAACGCTTTCAGGGAAGCCACGGCAAAATCCGGCGTACCCATAAACAAAATGCGCATTACTCTTCCTCGCCCTCTTCTTCGATCTCGTACTGGTCGGCATGCTCCGTCAGCCACTTCTGCAGCTCCTCGCCCCCCATCAGGCGGTCGGTGTGCTCCACGAACAGGTGGCCGTCCAGATGCTCGATCTCATGGCAGAAGCAGCGGGCGGTGATGCCCTCGTCCTCCACCTCGAACCACTGGCCGTCACGATCCTGTGCCTTGACCCGCACCACATAAGGGCGGGTGACCTCGCCGTACTTGCCGGGCACGCTGAGGCAGCCCTCCAGCGCCGTCTCCTCACCCTCGGTATAGACGATCTCGGGGTTGATCAGCTCGATGATCTCGTCATCCTCGTTCAGCACGATGCAGACCCGGCGCAGGATGCCCACCTGAGGCGCGGCAAGGCCCACGCCGCCGGCATCCTCCAGCGTCTCCGCCATGTCATCCAGCAGGGTATGCAGCCGGTCATTGAATTCCGTCACGGGACGGCAAACCTTGGTGAGACATTCCTCACCCTGTAACGCGATCTTCCTAAGTGCCATGTTTTCTTACCTCTAATCCATCAAATTACAATCCGTGTATATCTGCATATTGCGGTTTTCACCGCGCTTTGAGAACTCCTTCATAAACGCTGCCAGCAGGCCCCGCAGCGTCTTGTCGTTGCGGCCGATCACCGTCACCCGATAGCGGTAACGGTTATTGACCTTCACCACCGGCGCGGGCGCAGGGCCGAGGATCATCAGTCCCAGCGCGTCATAGGGCGGCTTTTTCGCGGCGGACAGCAGGCTGTCGCCGATCTCCTGAATGGCGCGGCGCACCTCCGGCTCCTCCGGCCCCGTCACCGTTACCATCAGCTGGTCGGCAAAGGGCGGATCGCGCCGCAGCTGCCGCAGCCGGATCTCTCCGTCGTAGAACCGCTCATAGTCCTGCGCGGCGGCGGCCTGTATCACGTCGTTGTTGGGGGTGTAGGTCTGGATCACGGCGCGGCCCTCTTTCTCGCCGCGGCCCGCCCGACCTACCACCTGCGTCAGCAGGCTGAACGTCCGCTCGGAGGCCCGGTAATGATCCACATACAGCGACAGATCCGCCGCCAGCACACCCACCAGCGTCACATTTTCAAAATCCAGTCCCTTGGCCACCATCTGGGTGCCGATGAGAATGGGGATCTTCTTTTCATCAAATTCCTTCAGCAGCGCTTCGTGGCCCGCGCCCACCGTGTCCGCATCCATCCGCAGCAGCGGCGTGTCCGGAAACAGGGCATGCAGCTCCTCCTCCACCCGCTGGGTGCCGAAGCCCACATGCCGCAGGGGCGTTCCGCATTCGGGACAGTCCTCCGGTGCCCGCTGGGAATAGCCGCAGTAGTGGCACATCAGGCGGCCGTTGGCGCTGTGGTAAGTCAGATACACGCTGCACCGGGGACACTGGGGCACAAAGCTGCAATTGGGACACAGCAGCTGGCGGCTGCTGCCCCGGCGGTTGAGAAACAGAATGCTCTGCTCTCCCCGTTCCAGATTGGCCTTCAGCTCCTCATACAGTGGCTGGCTGATGGCCGTCATATTCCCCTGCCGCAGCTCCTGCCGCATGTCCGCCAAGATCACGCGGGGCAGCTGCTGCCGGTTATACCGCTGCCGCAGCAGCGACAGGTGATAGTCGCCATGCTTTGCGTACCATGCCGTTTCCACCGTCGGCGTGGCGGAGCCCAGCACCAGATGGCAGCCCTCGGCCACGCAGCGGTACTTGGCGATATCGCGGGCATGGTAGCAGGGAGAGCGCTCCGATTCATAGGAGCCCTCCTGCTCCTCGTCCATAATGATAAGGCCCAGACGCTCCAGCGGCGCGAACACCGCGCTGCGGGTACCCAGCACCACCGTGGCCTCACCCTTCCGGATGCGCTTCCACTGGTCGTACCGCTCGGTCATCCGCAGGCCGCTGTGCAGCAGCGCCACCCTGTCCCCGAAATAGGCGGTGAACCGCGCCATCATCTGGGGCGTCAGGGCGATCTCCGGCACAAGGATCATCACGGAGCTTCCCTGTGCCAGCAGCTCCTGCGCCAGACGGATATACACCAGCGTCTTGCCGCTGCCAGTAACGCCCTGCAGCAGGGTCACGCCGCCCTTTCCGGTCAGCGCCCGGCGCAGGATATCCTCATACGCCTGCTGCTGCTCGTCGTTCAGCGTAATGTTGTCTGCCTTTACGGCATATGTTTTTTCAGTGATCCGGTAGGTCTCCTCCGTCCGCAGGGCGATCACGCCGCGCTTTTCCAGCGCTGTGACCGTCTGCCGGGAGACTCCGGTGAAATAGCACAGCTCATGGACGGCGGTCTCCCCCTGCTGAAGCAGGAACTGCACCGCGTCATACATGCGCCGCGCACTTTTTTTCCGGGACTGCGCCCATGCGGCAGCCTCGTCCTCCGACAATACCAGACGGGCCAGCTGCACCGCCTTGTCCTGCACGGTGCGGCGGCTCAGCGTCTGCTGAGAGACGACGCCCCGCTTTTCCAAGCCGCGCAGCACCGCGGTCACGCCCTCGCCGAGGGCTTCCTGCAGTACCGATATCTCCTGCGGCCCTTCCGTGAGCAGATGGCATACCGCCGTCTCCTTGTCGGACAGGCCGTCCCACACCGCACCCTGTACCAGCTGCCACAGCTCCTGATAGCGATACCAGACGGCGGCAGGCAGGATGGTGCGGATGGCGTCATAAAACGTGCAGAAATACCGCTGCCGCATCCAGAGAGCCAGCCTGATCTCCCGCTGAGAGATCACCGCCTCGCTGTCCAGATTCAGCCGCAGCGCCTTCAACGGGCCGGAGGGAACTCCCTGCTCCAGCGACAGCACAACTCCCTCGCTGGTGCGGTTGCCCCGGCCAAAGGGCGCCAGCACGCGGCAGCCTACGCTGACCTCCATATCGGAGGGCACCAGATAGGAATAGGGCTTGTCGATGGCATATGTCGCCGCTTCAACAGCGATCTTCGCGATCTGCATAGCCCTGTTCTCCTCTCTTTGTTACTCCTGAATGGAGGAATCGATGGTGCTGGCGTCAAACTTTCCCTCGGCCACCTCGTCGATGGCCATGGTGACGGGCTTCTCCTCCAGATGCTCGCCGCTGACCTCCGCCTCGGAAGCGATCTGACGGGCACGGCGGGCCACCACGTTGACCATCATATAACGGTTGGGCACATAGCTGGTCAGCTGGTTCATTGCGGGATAAAGCATAGACATAATGATATCTCCTTCTGCCTTTCAGGCGATGTATTCAAACGTTTTTATCTCAGCATACCGATACGGTCGGCGGGACGGCAGTGCTCGGCCAGCATGATGGCCCGCAGCTCCTTCACCGCGCTCTCCACCGTATCGTTGATGACAAAGTAATCGTAGCTGTCAGCGCTCTCCAGCTCTACCTTGGCGCGCAGCAGACGCTCCTGAATCTTTTCCGGTGAATCGGTGCCGCGGGCCTTGAGGCGGCGCTCCAGCTCCTCCCAGGAGGGCGGCGCGACGAAGATGCGCACCACCTCCGGACGCAGCTCGTGTACCTGCGCGGCGCCTTGGACCTCGATGTCCAGAATGACATCCTTGCCCGCCTCCATGGCTTCGTCCACATATCTCTTGGGCGTGCCGTAGAAGTTGCCTACATACTCGGCATACTCCAGAAACTCGCCCTCCCCGATCCACTGGCGGAAGGTCTCCGCTTCGATGAAGCGGTAGTCCACATCCGGCGTTTCAGTGGGACGAGGCGCACGGGTCGTTGCGGAAACGGAAAAATACAGATCGTCGCGTCCTTCAAACAAAGTGCGCAGAACGGTGCTCTTTCCCACGCCGGACGGCCCGGAAATGATAAATGTTTTGCCTTTCTTCTCCATTCTTATCCCTCTTCCTCTGTAAGCTCCTGCGGCGTCATGCCAAGGCGCGGCGCCAGCCGCTCTGTACTCAGGGCGGAAAGCACCACATGGTCGCTGTCCATGATCAGCACGGACGCCGTCTTGCGGCCATAGGTGGCGTCGATCAGCATCCCGCGGTCGCGTGACTCCTGCACTAGACGCTTCACCGGCGCGCTGTCGGGGCTGACAATGGCGATCAGCCGCTGCACCGACACCAGATTGCCGAAACCGATATTCACCAGCTGCATCCCCGGCACCTCACTCAATGTTCTGTACCTGCTCGCGGATCTTCTCCACCTCGGCCTTCATGTTCACCACGTCCTGCGCGATGGTCAGGTCGTTGCACTTGGAGCCGATGGTGTTGCACTCACGGTTGACCTCCTGAATCAGGAAGTCCAGCTTGCGGCCGATGGGCTGGTCGCTCTCCAGCATGGTACGTAGCTGGGCGATGTGGCTGCGCAGGCGAACGGTCTCCTCATCCACGGCGATCTTGTCGGCGAAGATGGCGGCCTCCGTCAGGATGCGGCTCTCGTCGATGGCGGTGGATTGCAGCACCTCCTGCATGCGGGCCGTCAGCTTTTCCCGATAGGCGGCCACGGTCTGGGGAGAGCGCTCCTCCACCTTGCCCACCACGGTCTCGATGGTGGCGGCACGGCCTACGATATCCTCGCTGAGCTTGCCGCCCTCCACGGTGCGCATGGCGTTATAGGCGGCCAGCGCCTCGTCCAGCACGGCGCAGATATCGCCGGAGACGGATTCCAGATCCTCCTCCGCCTTGGTGACCGTCAGCACATCGGGGAACTTGGCCAGCACGGCGGCGGACAGCTCGCCCTCCAGCGAAAACATGTCCTTCAGCTTCGTCAGCGCCTCGTAATAGCCACGGGCCAGCGGCTCGTTGACGGCCACCACCGTCTCGTCGGCGGCCGTGGCGTCGATGGTGATGAACACATCCACCTTGCCGCGGGAGACTGCCTTCTGCACGCGGGTCTTGACGGCATCCTCCACAAAGATATAGGTACGGGGCACCTTCACGGTGCAATCCAGATAGCGGTTGTTGACGGAGCGTACCTCCACGGTGATGTCGCGCCCGTTCAGCGTCTCCCGCGCCCGGCCATAGCCGGTCATGCTCTTGACCACAGTATATCCTCCCTTTCCGGCGGTCATGCCGCCGCGGTAAATTAACAACAGTACAGATAACCGCCGCCGGGACAGCAGAACAGCGGCAGGCAGAACGGCAGACACGGATTCATGTGGCAGTTTCCGGTGCTGAAGGAGTCATAGCCGTTGGGCCGGTAGGCCGTCTGGCGGCCCTCCGCCATGTCCAGCGCCTGCCGGTACTCCTCGTCATCCGGGTCCATCTGCACCGCCGTCTGATAGTAGCGCTTTGCCTCGTCCATCCAGCCGCGGCGGGTACACAGCACGCCCTTGAGGAAGTTCCACTCGGCATCGTGATCCTTCACGGCGTTCAGCAGCTCCTCCGCCAGATTCAGATTGCCCTGCTGGATGGCGGCACGCACCCGCTGATAGGGGCCGGTATAGGACTGGTAGCCGCCGTAGCCCGCCCCATAGGGGTTATAGCCTGCGGACGATCCCGCACCGTAGCTTCCGCCGGAGGCGCCCCGCTTGCGCTGGGTCTGGATCTCCTCGTAAGCCTCGTTGATCTCCTTCATCCGCTCCTGTGCCAGATCGGCCAGCGGATTATCATGATAGTTGTCCGGGTGGTACTTCCGCGCCAGATTGCGGTAGGCCTTTTTGACCTCCTCGTCACTGGCCGTGCTGGGTACGCCCAGCACCTGATAGGGATCACGCATGCCGGTGTCCCCCTTTCTTCTGTAAAACTCTCGTTTTCCGGTGGAAGCTACCCTCCAGAACGGAGGTCCCCACCGCGTACAGGCCTTCATAGACCGTGCTCTCGATCACCGGACCGTAGCCGCCGAAATCCCACAGCTCGAAGGCCGCCGCCATGGCGCGGATAGAGTTGTCCAGCGTCTGCGCCAGCTCCCGCCGTGCCGCATCTGTCAGCGTATCGCCGGGAAGGGCGTACCGCAGCGGCAGCGGGTTATAGCTCCCGGTTTTCACATCTTTTTTCAGGTCGTCCGCCGCGTCCATCAGATAGACCCAGCGGCCCAGATGGTAGAGCATCTGCTCCAGCACGCGGCGCTTCACCGGCTGAGCCACCTCATTGGCGGCGTCCGCCAGCAGCCGGGCAAAGGTATCCGCCGCCGCGTCGAGAGACGGACATTCCGCCTTCTCCAATTGGCTCAGCGTCTGCAAATGCTGCCGGGTGCTCTCATCAAATTCCGGACGCAGCGCCCGCGCCTTTCGATAGGCCCGCCGCAGCAGCAGTGACGCCGCCCGGTATTTCAGCCCGCTGAAAAAGCCATGGTCGACGATGCCGTCCTGTATCTGCCACCACGTCAGAATGACGCTCATATCCGCTGCCAGATCGAAGGCGCTTCCACCGTAGGCGCAGGGCCTTCCCCTCACGGGATGGATCAGACAGTGCTTTGTGCAGCGTTCAACCGCTCCCTCCGACAGCAGCATGGCCAGAAACGTCAGGTCATAGTTCAGGATCATCCGCCCTGCCAGACCATAGCGCTTTCCCAGCGTGTGGCATAATCCGCAGTAGGCGCCCTCGAAGCGCTGCTGCTCCTCCTCCGTCAGTCGGTCAGGAGCCGGACGCACATAGCCAAACATCAGAACAAACGCAGGATCTGATAGGTCAGCAGTTCCTTCTTCCGGGCGTGGCGGTCATAGAGCACACAGGGAATGAAGCTCACCGTAAAGGCGGCAATGGCGATGGCATACCGCACACCCTCGGAGAGGCCCTCCGACAGGAAGTAGCCCAGCAGGAACAGCACCACCGGCAGCACATACACCAGTGCCACCACACCGAAAATCTTCCGGGTGCTGCTCTCCACCACTACCTTATCGCCGGGCTGCGCGCCGATGTCATTTCTGGCGCGGGCCTTGATGGCGGCGCCGGTCATGCCGCAGCCGGCGCACTCCTCGCAGTCGTGGCCGCAGGCGGACTTGCGGGGTACGGAGATCTCCGCGTAGCCGCCGCCCAGATCCCTTTCAATTGTTGCGATCTGTGTCATATCTTATTCCTTCTTTGTATCTGGTTCGGTCTCAGCGCTGCGGTGTTTCCGGCGCAGCCTCCCGTTTGGTCACATGCACCGTCACCTCATAGCTGCCGCGCACGGTAACGCCGGACTCGGTGGTGGCCGTCACCACCACTGGCAAGAGGTAATCGCCCTCCTCAGTGATACCGCTGAGATCCACACGGGCGCGAATATCCGCCGCGGTGACCTTCTGGATCTCGTCCTCGTCGCCCCACAGCGTCACCACCAGCGAGTCATGCACCTCGGCCTTCAGGCCGTCGGCCACGCCCTCGCAGTTGATGGTGTCCAGCGTGACCACACCCTCGGTCGTGCCGTCGATGGCCACCGTGACAGTAGCCTCGCTGGTGCCGTCCGTGGTGGTAACGCCCGCCGGAAGCTTGATGGCATAGGAGAAGGGGCCGTTCAGTCCCGGCACCAGATCCTCCACATAGATCCGATCCAGCGTCACCTTGCTGATGGTATCCAGCGTACTGCCCTCACCCACAAGTGTGATCACATTTGGCTTGATATCCACATTCACGGACTTCATCAGCTCCGTGCCCACCAGTTCCACATCCAGCGGCACCGTCTTGGTGGTACGCACCGGCACTGTCACCTGAATCAGCTTGGTGGAGGCCCGGATATTATCATTATGGACGGGAACGTCATTGGCGTCATACAGCGTATATTCCAGCGTCTCGATCAGTGTGCTGGTGGCACCGGCCAGATTCACCGTTACCTTGGCATGGTGGACATTCAGCATATCCTCACGCTCGGCCCGCAGGGTCAGCGTCTGGGGATCGATGGTGATATCGCCGGTAAAGTAGCCGTCTGCCGCCTGTCCCTTGACATCCACCTCAATGGGAACGGTCTTGCTGTAAAGAGTACCCACCGTCACGGTGATGTTATAGATGCTTCTGCTCTTGACCGAAACATCTGAGGGAGAAATGCCGTTGGGCAGGATATAGGTATAATTCAGCGTCTGCACACCGGCGGCGAAAATGCCGCTGGTATCCGCCACGATGCGGACCTCGGAGGGCTCGATCTGCATCAGCACCTTCCGCTTGCCCTCCAGCGTCAGATCCACCGTCGTATCATAGCCGGACAGCAGCATCAGGCCGTTTTCCGCAAGGATCGTATCCTCATTGGTGAACTCCACGGGGATATCCTTGAGGACGAGCTCCGCCTTCGGAGAGTCGTAAAACTCCATATAGCCCCAAAGAGCCAGCGTGATCAGCGCCGCCAGCACGATCTGCATGATCTTTCTATTCTTCTTCTCCATCGTCGTCCTCCTTTCCCAGACGCTTCAGGAATGACAGCAGCGGCAGCTGCTGCGGCTTGTCCGGTTCTTCCTCCGGCGGCATCAGCTCATTGCGCAGCAGCTTGCCCAGCGTTTCGGGCATCAGGTGCCGCTTGAGCATGCCGCCGATGGCCACGGAGATGGAGCCGGTCTCCTCCGACACGATAACCACCACGGCGTCGGAGTTTTCGCTCATGCCGATACCGGCACGGTGACGCATACCGAGGTCGCGGCTCAGGTTCACGTTCTTGGACAGCGGCAGCATACAGCCGCCGCCGATGATCCGCCCGTGGCGGACGATCACCGCGCCGTCATGCATGGGAGCCTTGACGAAAAAGATGTTTTTTAACAGCTCGCTGACCACCGCGCAGTCCAGTTCCGTACCGGTGCGGATGATGTCGTCCAGATTGATGTTCCGCTCGAACACCATCAGCACGCCGGTCTTGGTGCGGCTCAGCTCACTGCATGCCACAACTGTCTGGTCGATGGCCTTTTCCAGCTCGGTGATCTCCTTCTCCGGACGGAACACCCGCATCAGGCGGATATTCTTGCTGCCCAGCCGCTCCAGAATTTGACGGATTTCCGGCTGGAACAGGATGATCAGCGCCAGAATACCCATCTCGGCCACATGGCTCAACACATAGTAGACAGCGCGCAGATCCAGCGCACGGGCCACCAGCAGCGCCAGCAGGAAAATGCCGATACCCTTCAGGATGTTCTCCGCTCGGGTGCTCTTCACCAGCGACAGCAGCTTATAGACAAGGAAGAATATGATGGCCACGTCCAGTAAGTCCGTGATCTTCAAAAGGGGTAAGTACCTCCCAATATCTTCCATCAATGACAGCACTTTGTCCATGGCCTGTTCCCTCCCCTCTCGGGTGTGATTTTACGCATAACAATAGATACTATCATTATATAAAAGATATTGGGAAAATGCAACAAAAATTCTGTGACCAGAGTGTTACATTTTACGAAGGGTGGTCTGCAATATCTGTGCGAACTGCACCACCTGCTGGGGCGTATTGAAGGCTGACGGGCTGAATCGGATCGTGCCGGTTTTCAGCGTCCCCACCGTGCGGTGAGCCAGCGGCGCGCAGTGCAGTCCCGCCCGCAGCGCCACGCCGTGCCGGGCCATGGCCTCCCCCAGCTCCTCGCAGTCCACGCCGTCCACCACGAAGGACAGCACGCCGGTCTGATGGCGGAAGCCCTCCTGCCAGAACAGGCGGATGCCCTCCGTATGCCGCAGCAGCGCCACCGCCTGCATGGTCAGGCGGCGCTCATGTGCGGCAATGGTCTCCACGCCGGTGCGCTGCACATAGCGGATGCCCTCCAGCAGGCCCGCGATGCCCGGCATGTTGTGGGTGCCGCTCTCCAGCCGGTCCGGCAGCATATCCGGCATGGTCTGCAATTTGGAAAGGCTGCCGGTACCGCCGTACAGCAGCGGCGCGGTCTCGTGACCGCACAGCAGCAGGCCCGTACCCTGCGGGCCGTACAGGCCCTTGTGGCCCGGCATGGCGATGAACGCCGCGTGCAGCGCATCCATCCGCACCGGCAGGATCCCGGCGGACTGGGATGCGTCCAGCAGGAAGGGCACTCCCGCTTCGGCGCACAGGGCCACCATCTCCTCCACCGGCTGCACGCAGCCGAACACGTTGGACACATGGTTGCAGATCACCACATCCACCCCCTGCGCCAGCGCCTCCTTCAGCTCTTCTACCATTCTTTCCGGCTGGAAGGGCGGCGTGTTCAAAACGGTCAGCGTCACGTTGGGGATGGCGTGGAGCGGCCGTGTGACGGCGTTATGCTCATAGCCGGAGATCACCACACGGCTGCCCGGCTGCACCAGCGTGTGGATGGCGATATTCAGGCCGTGGGTGGCGTTGCTGGTAAAGATCACATTGGACTCATCCTCCACGCCGAACAGCTTTGCCGCTGCGGTACGGCAGGCGTAGTCCGTTTCCTCTGCCAGACGGGTGGCCTGATGGCTGCCCCGTCCCGGCGAGGACATGGTGTTGACCGCCCGTGCCATGGCGCAGCGAACGGAGGCCGGTTTCTCCAGCGTGGTAGCGCCGGAATCGAAATAGATCATGGCGTCACCTCACTGTACCCGGCACGGCTATGGCGCAGGATGCGTTCCAGCGTCAGCTGGGCCTGCTGCAGGCGCTCCTGCGCCGCGTCGAAGTCCACGGCGTCCACACGCACCGCGTAGGTGCAGCCCTGCCGGGCAAACTCCGCCGGCACCCGCTGCACGCTGGCGTGGATGCCGCCGCTGTTCAGCACGCGGGCCATCCGCTGGGCCTGCGTGGCAGACCGCACCACAAAAAGATAATGATCCATGGTACACCTCCTCCACTCCAATGTATGAAAAGAAAGCACAGGAGGACACTCCATCCTCCTGTGCTGCATTTATTTTCGCTTTACCCGATCGAAGCACCAGCCCTTATTCCTTTTGTCAGGATCACGGAGATATCCGGAATAAAGGAAAATCGGCACATAATAGAAAAGCATATACACGGCCATAATGCCATAGCAGGTCAGCGTCAGGGAATACTTCCCATTTGAGAAATAATAAAGTAAGCCAACCAGTGTCACCACCAGCAAATTGATTCGCCGCATAAGCTGGAACAACCACATGTGCCACGGTGCGTGGCAGTCTTTCATCTTCTGCCATGGCAAAAGGATCCGAAACCACCAGTTTTTTCTTTTCAGACACCAGTTCCTGAATTCACGGTGCTGCCGGTTGGTCATTTTATATGTATAGGCGTCCACAATACCGGTACGAAGAAGCAGGTTGCTGCCCAAAATAAGAAAGGCAAAGGCAACATAGATTTCTCTTAGCATATTTTCTCCACCAGCGCCACGGCGTGGGCCGCCATGCCTTCCCCCGTTCCGGTAAAGCCCAGATGCTCCTCGGTGGTGGCCTTGACGCTGATCTGCGAGACATCCACCTCCAGCGCGGCGGCGATGTTTTGCCGCATGGCCTCCCGGTAAGGGGCCACCTTGGGGGCCTGCGCGATCAGGGTGGCGTCGATATTCACCACAGCATAGCCCTGCTGCCGGAGGTATTCCCCTACCCGCTTCAGCAGCACCATGCTGGAGATGTTAAGAAAGGCTTCGTCATTATCCGGGAACAGCTTGCCGATGTCTCCGGCGGCGACAGCGCCCAGCAGGGCGTCCATCACGGCGTGGGTCAGCACGTCGGCGTCGGAATGACCGTCCAGTCCCCTGTCCCACGGGATGGCAACGCCGCCCAGGATCAGGGCCCGGCCCTCCGCCAGACGGTGTACGTCGTACCCGTGGCCGATCCGCAGCGCCGTCATTGCGCCGCCTCCCACTGGCGCAGGATGGCTTCCGCCACCGCCAGATCCGTAGGCGTGGTGATCTTGATATTCCCCTCGTCGCCCGCCGCCAGCCATACCTGCTTGCCAAGGCGCTCCACCGCGCCGCAGTCGTCGGTAACAGTCTCGCCTGAAAACAGCGCCGATTGCAGCGCCGCTTTCAGGATGTTGGCCTGAAACACCTGCGGCGTCTGCACCGCGTAGAGGGTGCTGCGATCCGGCGTGGACAGCACCAGCCCGTTCGCGTCTGCAATCTTCACCGTGTCCTTCATGGGGATGGCGGGCGCTACCGCGTGGGTCGTGCCGCCCAGACGGATCATTTCGTCGATCATGTCCGGCCGCACCAGCGGACGAGCCCCATCGTGAATGGCGATCAGCTCTGCGCCGGGGTCACATTCCAGCGCCGCCGCCAGCACTGATTCCGTACGGGACGCGCCGCCCTTGACCACCTTCACTTTTTTCCGGAGGCCGGAGCGGGCGCACAGCGCGGCCACCTCCTCCATGTTTTCCTCGCTGGCGGCCACCACGATCTCGCTGACCAGCTCCGCCTGATCGATGGCGCAGATGGTGCGCATCAGCACCGGCGCGCCGCCCAGACGGGCAAACATCTTATCCTGCCCGCCCATGCGGGTGCTGGAGCCGGCCGCCGCCACGATCATGCTGCACAGCGGCCGCGTCTTGTTCTGTATCTTCTGTACCGTATTCCAAAAGCCCATTTTGTCTCCTTACTCTGCCAGTACGCTGCGGCTCAGCAGCTGCTCCGCGCCGTCATAGCTAAGATCCTCCACCAGCATGACCTCGCTCAGCAATATCTGCTTGGCGCTGCGCAGCATTTTGCGCTCCACCGTGGAAAGCCCCCGGCGCGCCTCGCGGCTCATCAGGCCCTTGATGACCCGTGCCACCTCACGCAGGTCGCCGCTTTTGATCCGCTCCATATTTTCACGATAGCGGTGGTTCCAGTTCTCTGTCGTATCCTCCTCCGCCTCGCGCAGGGAGGAGAGCATCTCGGCAAGCTGCTGGCGGCTGATGGGCTGCCGCAGGCCCACCGCGCTGCTGTTGCCTACCGGTATTTTCAGCGTCAATCCGCTCAAAGGCGCAGTAAACACATAGTAACGCTCTGACACACCGCTCAGACGCTCCTCGGTGATCTCCGCGATCACGCCCGCGCCATGCATGGGATGCACCACTTTTTCACCAACCGTATACATGCCGAACCTCCTTCTTACAAGCTGCTGATATCATCTTCCTTATCATTTGATGCTCTTATTATAGCCTCTTTTTTCACATCTTGCAAGAAAAAATGTATATGGTTTCACCTCGTATGCACTCCTCCCGCAATAAAACCACGACTTTCCTGCCAGTCTACGCCAAAAGGCGCCGTTCTTACGAACGACGCCTTTTGACCTTGTATTACTCTTCCTGTTGGAAGTGTTGTCGGGGTTCAGCGCTTGTTGCTGTGATACCAGATCTTCTGCTTCTGGGCAGCTTGGATCAGCTCCTCGCGGAAGTCGGGATGGGCAATGGAAATCAGCGCCTCGGCGCGCTCCCAAGAGGACAGGCCTTTCAGGTTCACGCAGCCGTACTCGGTGACCACATACATGGTGTTCACGCGGGTATCGGTGACGATGCTGCCCTCGGCCAGCGTGGGACGGATGCGGGAGGCCAGCGTGCCGTCCTTCTTCTTGAAGGTGGAGGACAGGCAGATGAAGCTCTTGCCGCCGTTGGACAGATACGCGCCCAGCACGAAGTCCTGCTGACCGCCTGCGCCGGAGATATGGCGGATGCCGGAGGTCTCGCTGCTGACCTGACCGTACAGGTCGATGTCCACCGCGTTATTGATGGACATGAAGTTATCGATGGCCGCGATGGTGCGGATATCGTTCACATAGCTGACAGGAGCCGCCATGCACATGCGGTTGTCATCCAAGAAGTCGTAGACCCGCTGGCTGCCGGCGGCGAAGGAATAGGTCTGGCGGCCATGGTCGATGCTCTTGTTGGCGCCGCTGATCTTGCCGCACAGGGACAGATCCACAAAGGCCTCCACATACATCTCGGTATGGACACTCATGTCACGCAGGTCGGACTCGCACAGCAGCATACCCACGGCATTGGGCATACCGCCGATACCCAGCTGGAGACATGCGCCGTTGGGGATGCGCTCCACCACCTGCTTGGCCACGGCCTTGTCGATCTCCGTGGGAGGTGCGGACAGCATCTGACCCATGGGATCGTTGCGGCCTTCCACGATCATGTCCACGTCGGTGATATGTACGCTCTCGCCGAAGCCGCCCAAACAGCGGGGCATATTCTGGTTGACCTCGACGATCAGGATCTTCGCCGTGTCGCAGATGGCCTTCATGTGAGAGGCGGAAATGCCGAAATTGAAATAGCCGTGCTTATCCATGGGGCCCACTTGGATCATGGCCACATCCGGCGGATTGATATGATCGTAATAGTAGCGGGGCAGCTCGGAATAGCGCATGGGCTCATAGAAGCAGGCGCCGGTGTCGATATGCTTGCGCTCAAAGCCGCTGGTGTGGTGGGAGTTATAGATAATATGCTTGGCAGGCTCCTCGATATCGAAGATGGCGGGCTTCCACAGGGCGATGCCGCCGCGGACCTTCACATCCTCCAGCTCGGGGGCGCGGCGGGCCAGCGCTTCATCCAGAACGTGGGGATGGGTATTGCAGAAGCCATAGTCTACCCAATCGCCGGACTTGATCACTTTAACAGCTTCGTCTGCCGTGGTCAGCTTGGATCGATACATATCCAGAAATTCTTCGTATGCCATTTTTATATGCCTCCTGTTTTCTTTCTTTTCTATCCCGGTTTTCTCTCTGGTACAATACTTTACTACTTCGTTAAAAAAATATCAACCCATTTCGTTAAAAAAATATCAAATTCAGCGGCTTGCCCAAATCGAGATTGTCAAAACTGTAACAATTTGACAAAATTTATTCCAGATATTCCTTTTTCTTCCACTTTCTCTTGTGGCTAAACAAATTTTCGAAAAAAGAGAAAGCAGCCGCCATAAGCAACTGCTTTCCTCTCTGTTCAGTTTTGCCACGCAAGGCCCGGTCGCGGGACAACCATTCCATCCTCGTTCAGGACCGCGTCCGCCCACACCGGCGAGAAGCTGTAATCTCCGCGGCCCAGCTGTGTGGTGATGCCGTTGCACACATAGGCGGCGTATTGCAGGCCGTCCTTTCCGAACACGCTCACCAGCAGGTCTTGGTCATGGACATAGGCGGCCATAGCCAGATACCGTCCGTTATAGGACATGGAATAGTCATCATCCGCCGTGACGATCGAGCTGATCGTCTCATAGGACTCTGCCTGTATCTTATCCCAGTCGTCGTGATTCAGGAAATAGTAACCGTTCTGCGCGGGATCTCCGGTATCGATATAGTCGCAGACGGGCACGTCGCAGACAAATTCACCCTTGTACCCCTCCCCATCCGGTGTCAGCAGCGCCACACGGGAGCCCATCAGCAGCACCAGAAAGCCGTCTCCCTGCCGCATGCTGACCGTGGAATACTCCCGGTAGTCCGCGGTCAGAGTAAAGCCCTGCTCGCCCTCTATCGGCTTGATACGGTAGGGCCGATCCTCTTCTACGGAGTTAGGATCGTCAATATCGCCGATCCAGTTCGCAATGTCATCTTGATAGTACTCCGTAATAGAGCTCTCGTGCTTCTCCGCCGCGTCGATATCCAGCTGCCGCACCAGATGATAGTCGGTGCTGTCCAGCACATGCAGCACGAAGCGGCCATCCTCCACTATTACCAGCAGGATATATTTGCCGTCGCTGCTCTGCTCCAGCAGCGCCACACGCTGCGTCTCGATATCCAGCGGATATACCAGACGGCTTTCCGCCGTTGTGGGCAGATAGCTCGTATAGTAACCGCCGGCGTATGCCTTTTGCACCGCACGAACGGGCATATCCCACAATCCGAAGCCCTCCGGCGCCCAATCCGGCCGGGGCTGCACATCCGCCGGGAAGCCCGCCGTCACCAGTATATGGTCGCCGCTGTTGACGCAATAGGGCGTGAAGCGGTTCTGCATATAGAAGCTTCTGATCCCTACGGAATCCACCTTGGTCGCGCCGTCGCTGTGCCAGCTGATATAAAGGGACAGCTCCGCAAAGTCGTACTTCCCCACCGGGATACGCAGCTTATCGAAGGCCAGCTCCGCCGAATAATCCGCGGAAAGGCAACCTGAGCCCCAGCTGCCTGCCAGATACATGGGGTAGGTATCGTAATAGTCGATGGGATCGATGCGGCGGCTCACATAGGGGAGGCTTGCGTCGCTGCGCTCCGCCTCCGCCCACAGCTCCTTCACAATGGGATCGTTTCTATTTTCGCCGTCCACCGCGCTGCACGTCAGCCTCGTTTCGTCGGTCTCACCGTCCTGCCAGCGATAATAGGGCTGCTGCTGTATGCTGCGGTACGTCACATAAAAATTTGTGTCGCTTTCGCCGGTGGCCGGGACATAGTCGGTGTACCACAGCAGATTGCCGCCCAGCATGATGCGGTGATCCACCAGCAGGCCCTCGGCAGCGCTGGCGTCTCCGGTAGAGCTTATCACCTGCATCTCGACGGAGGTGGCCTTACTCGCCGTATGGATGTTCAGCGCCGCGATGCCGCCCACCGCCAGTACCAGCGCCAGCGCGGCGATCAGGATACGTCGTTTCATGTCACCCCTCCTCGCCGGTCAGGTCGCTGAGTGCGCGGCTGACCCGGTCGTTCCGATAGTGATACGTCTCCTTCACATAGGTCATCAGGTCCTTACCCTGCGCCTCCAGCTCCTCCACGGTGCAGTCACCCACCAGCTCACCCTTGTTCAGCAGCACCGCGCGGGAGATGAAGTCCTTGACCTCCTCCAGCAGATGGGTAGACAGCAGCACCGTCTCGTGCTCCTCCAGAATACCCAGCAGCACCTTGTAGAAGTCCTCCCGGTTGAACACATCGTTTCCGGCAAAGGGCTCATCCATCAGGATATAGTCCGCACCCTGCGACAGGGCCATGACTACCTCGAACTGGTTCTTCATACCGGCGGAGAAGGCCCGCAGCGGCTTATCCATGGGCAGCTCGAAGAACTTCATCAGCGCCTGAAAGCGCTTGTCGTTGAACCGGGGGAAATGGGCCTGATAGAAGTCGCGGTGGCCCTTGGGAGACAATGCCGGGAAAAAGGAGTGCTCGCAGGTGGCGAAGCTGAGCCGCTCAATGTTCTTCTCGGTAATGGGCGCGCCGTCCAGTGTGACGGTGCCCTCATGGGACAGCAATCCCAGAATACACTTCAGAAGCGTGGTCTTGCCCGCGCCGTTCTCGCCGAACAGGCCTATGATCTGTCCCTGCGGCAGCGCGAGGTAAATCTCCTTTACAGCATTTGTTTTTCCATACTTTTTGCTGACATTCTTCAATTCGATCATCTGGCATCCCTCCTTATGGCAGCTGTTTTGAATACGGCGAAGCCGCGATATCGTTCATCGCCTGCTGAATGTTCTCCGGCGTGGGCAGGCACTGCGCCGGTGTAACGAAGCGCCACACCAGCCACGTCGCCGCCAGCAGCACCACGCCCAGAAGCAGCAGCAAGCCCATGACCCGCAGCGGAACGCTCCAGATCTGACGGCGCAGAAGGCTGCGGCCATCCGGCAGGCGGCGCATGAGATAGATACTGCGGCTGCCCTGATAGTAGGAGCTGTACAGCAGCGCCGTGGAGGCCAGCGTCAGCAGCAGCGCGCCGCCGGTCACATAGACCGTGAGGATGGCATACCGGTCGAACCGCGGCATGATCGCCCCCGGCATAATGCGCTGGTACTTTGAGCCCCAATACCAGAACAGGTCCCGGTAATTCTCCGGATATCTGCACAAAAACAGGATACTGCACAGCAGCGCCACAATGGTCAGCAAGGCGATGATCCAGCCCTTCACCTGCGCCGCGTCCATGTTGGGCGGCAGCAGTCGGGAAAGCTTCCGTTCAGGCCGCATTATCGTCACCTCCTATCAGTATGCAGAACGAGGCGCCCGCCACGCCCAGCAGAAGCAGCATCAGCAGGAAATTCGTATTCTCCCCAAGGCTGCAAAAGAAGCTGCCGATGGTGCCGCCCAGTGCCAGCAGTACCAGCGGGCTGAAGCTCCCGTGACGCTGGCGGTAGGAAAACAGCACCGTGGTAAAGGCCACCGCCAGCACGGAGGAAACGCTCAGGCCCCACATCGCCACGTCCTGCAGCGGAACCAGATGGTGCAGGAACGTATCCGTGTAGCACAGCAACATTATGGTCTGAGGGCCGGACTCCAAGACGTACCCGTCCGGCACCTTCACCTGTTGGCAATGCAGCAGCATCACGCCATACAGCGTCAGCGCCAGCACCGCCCAGAAGAACAGCAGCAGCGCCGCGTGATACCCTGCCCACAGCATGCAGGCGGTTTTTTCCCGCACCCGCAGCCGCCGCACTGTGTAGTCCGTCTTGACGCCGTAGCCGCAGCCGGTCAGACACATGACCGCCACGATAGCCGTGAAGCCCACGGCGCATACCACCGGCGCGCGGCTGATCCCGATCACGCCATCCAGATAGGGCTCGGTGTACGTATAAGGCATCCGGTTGCCATCGGGATCCACATAATAAGCATTTGCCTCCTGCCCCACGGGATAGTAGTACACCAGAGCGCCCACCAGCAGCACCGTCACCAGTGTGATCAGCAGTATTTTATAGAGATTTGACCGGGCGTACAGCCCGATTGTGGAAAGATACCGGTTCATTCGCTCTCCTCCTCATACAGCTTTCCGATCAGCGACATGGCCTCCGCCGCCGTCAGGCCCATGCGCTTCATATCCCGTACCATGCCCCGCAGCTGGTTCTCCGTCAGCTCCCGCCGCAGCGCCTGCCGCTGCTGCTCCGTGGCGCGGACATAGCTTTTTGCCCCGGCGTGGGACTGCACCAGCCCTTCCTCCTCCAGCAGGCGGTACGCCTTCTGGATGGTGTTGGGGTTCACTGTCAGCAGCGCCGACAGCGCCCGGCGGGAGGGCAGCTCCTCCCCGTCGGCAATGGTACCGGCGGCCAGCCCCTGCTTGATATAGCGCATGATCTGCAAATAGATGGGCTGTCCCTCCGTCTGGACAAAACCCCCGAAATCGATCACGGTTCCCGCCTCCTTTCTTTAACTGTACTATTCTTGTAACACAGTTCCTGACTGTATTATATGCATAGTACAGTTCGTTTGTCAAGCCTAATCTTCCGGAATTTTACTTAGATTTTACAAAACAGCGCCAGCGGATTTGACATTGCCCTGCTATTCTGATACTGGACGTAAAAGGAATGTCATAAAATGAGTCCTGCAAACAAAAGTCAATAGCCAAAAAGAAAAAAGTCCCGCAAAA
>ENA-UOJG01001271-UOJG01001271.1-human-gut-metagenome-genome-assembly--contig:-C47-NODE-1271-length-27997-cov-6.270704_pt1 | contig 27997 bp, 26 predicted proteins | sample MGYA00242340_ERZ723887 | MGnify/ENA metagenome assembly ERZ723887 | reverse complement strand
GTTAATCTTGTCGTATGAGATAGAACAGGAGTATCCGGTGTTAGATGAGATTTTGAAACTGCCACAAAAATACCGGGAGGTTCTTTATTTATATTATTATGAAGAATATTCAGTAAAGGAAATCGGGATTATGCTCAAAAGGAAAGAGAGTACCATCCAGTCCCGGCTGGCGGCAGGAAGAAACAAATTAAAAACAAGATTGGCAGACAGAAAGGGTGTATGGTAATGAATAAACAGATAGGAAAAAATATGTTTGACGGTATGGAATTGCCGGAGCAGACGAAACAGGAAGTGTGGGGAAATTTAGAAAGTATAATTTCAAATACTACAGTAGAAAAAAGGGTACACAAAAACCGTGTTTGGGTCAGACGGCTTGGAAAAACAGCGGCTGCATTCCTTATAATGGGAGTTCTTTTCGGAACTATTAATGGCGTAAGTCATGGCGGACTTGTTGAGGCAATTTCCGGTTTGTGGCAGACAGACGAGAGCAGTCAGAAAATTGTAACAGAAATGACCGATTATCATGTGAGGCTGGATTCCGTATATGCGCCCAAAATACTTGAATGTACGGAGAAAAGACTTATTTTTGCCGGAAGTTTTGGTCTTGTTATTTATGACCGGCAAAGTGAGCGTGTGTCGGCTACGATTGATTTGCAGAAAATTGAAAGTAATCACTTCAATGCCGATACATTGCAGACTAGGTTTCTGATTCAGGGAGACGAACTGGTGATTTATAATCTGCAAAATAAAAAAGTATATGGAAAGAGCTATCACTATAATCTTTCAACGAATGGTAAAAAAGAAACGTCGTCTCTTTTGCCGGACACTACGCAAAAAGCGGATGCTTTTTTAGAGAAAGAATGGCAGAAACAGAATAAGGATAAGTATGCCGATACATTAAATTTTTATGCGGAGGGAATCTCTTTGTATAAAGATAAAGAGGGACTTCTGAGCGAAAAAGCATTAATTTCAAAAGAAGGTAATACGATTTCATCTGCTGTGTGGTTAGTGCTTGAAAAAGACAAGACTAAGGGTGATTACCAGATGTATTTGTATCAGAAAAAAGGAAAACAAGGTGTGGCAAAAAAAGAAAAACTACGCATCCAAGCATCTACGGAGAAAGAGAAGACGACGGTCCTTAAAAGGTATGAAGAACTTGGCGGTTCGGAGATAAAAAAGGCAATTGTTGAAACCTTTTATGACAATCCATCTTTGTATGAGGGATATGTTTATCAGGGCAGTCAAAATTATCAAAAAGTAGAATTTGGAAACTGTGATGTGGTAATTCCAATTGTCAAAATCACAGGAACAAATAGACAAAAAGATACGGTAAAAGTAATTGGACAATTCTACTGGTATGGCTTCAGCTTGTCCGGAAAAACTTTATATGAGGCGCAGTCCGATGGTGGGGTGGCAGTCATGTTTTTGAAAAAAGACGGTGGCAGATATCAGGTGAAAAAGGTAGTACATCCAAGAGATGGTGGATTATTACAGAAAGACTTGGTGAAATTATATGGAAGTGATGGAAAAGCTGTTTCAGATGTTCTCGAAGATTCGCTTGCGGATGAAGTAGTTAAAACATTGAGAACTTATGTAAAACAGAATCAGCTGGATATTAAGTATTACAAAGCATTTGGGTGGGACCCGGAGAAAATTGATGAATAGGATGAAATTAACGAAAGTCTACGCTTCGTAGGTAGTGTTATTTTTATTGATTTTGTATAATGAGTGCATGGAGGTAAGAAAGAATATGACACAGTGCCAGCTGGCAGACAAACTTTTAGTGAGTGACAAAACCATTTCTAAGTGGGAAACAGGGAAAGGGTATCCGGATATTACACTTTTGGAGCCGATTGCAGAGGCATTTTCCGTATCAATTACGGAATTGATTTCAGGCGACGAAATCAAAAATACCAATGTATCTGCCAATATGATGCGTTACCTATTTTATGTGTGCCCGGTGTGCAGCAATGTCATTCACAGCATGGGTGAGGCAGCAATTCATTGTCATGGAGTATTGCTAAAGCCTGCACAGGCAGAACAGACAGATGAAAATCATAAGATTTTTGTTGAGCGGGTGGAGGATGGATTGTTTGCCCTCGATTTGGTGAAAAGAATTGATGACACAGAAAAACGGAGGGCGTTGGAGCAGGCTGCAAAAATGTTGTTTGGGTGAAAATTGACAAATATGGCTGCGAATCATATAATTCTATATGTTATTTAGGAAAAAGTAGTAGAGAGGAATATTATGTTAGAGCCAAAAGAAGTTAATTTATCGCCCATGCCAAAGACATGGATTTTAGATTTGGACGGCACAATCGTTGTCCATGACGGGCCGTATATCTTAGGACACGATAAGTTTTTGCCGGGAGCAAAAGAATTTTTAGATGGCATTTCGGAATATGATATGATTATATTTCTGACTGCCAGAGGTGAGTGGGAAAAAGAGCATACCCTGCGGTTTTTAAAAGAAAATCATGTGCGCTATGACCATATTATTTTTGGCGCAGGACAGGGAGAGCGTGTGCTAATCAATGATAATAAACCGGACGGACTTGTCACAGCGGTCGCAGTCAACACAACAAGAGATAAATTCTGCCAGACCAAATTTCAGACGGATTATAATTTGGGAACGAGGTTTGATTGATTTTTTTAGTTTCCGGTTTCCGTAATTTAGGAAAAAATTTTGTGTCTCGTGGACGGCTGTCGCCTTGATAAATACGCGGAAGTATTGATATGCAGATTTGTATATCGTATACTTCCGCGTATTTATATCCACTCGCCGCAAAGTTTTCTTCTGAATTACTGGAATGCTAAAATACTGAAAAATACCAATTTACTAATTATATTCTAGCCATAGAGAGGAGGTTCATTTTACCATAATGGAAAAATTATGCAGCGACAAAGAGCGTTCAGAGTTATATGTGTATACTTTCAGAAACAATTATGCACAAATGAAACAGGTACAGATAATACCAAGCTTTTTATATTGGAAGACCTGGTATTATCTTTTTTAAGGGAAATTGCAGGCTATAGGTGTCTTGATTAGTGTTGACACCATATAAAACGCCATATATAATGAATACGCTGAAAGTTTAAATTAGCGTAACAGATTGTAGAATGGGAGGAGAGGAATAGTGAAAACGCTAAGCGATTACATGAAAATGAATTATCGAATGGAAATTGTTGAGGATGCAGAGGAAGGTGGCTTTGTGGTTTCGTTTCCGGAACTTTCGGGATGCCTTACTTGTGGAGATACAAAAGAAAAAGCAATTGCTAATGCTATAGATGCAAAGAGAGCATGGTTTGAAGCTGCACTAGAGGCAGGAATGGAGATAAACATTCCGGGTGTGCCAAGTAAAGATATTTAATCTTTTTAAGATTCCAGTAATTTAGCCAATCCATTTTGTATTGAGCGAGTACAAACGCGTGGGTATGAGATATGCGTTTTTTGCATATCCATACCCCTACGCAGTTTGTTAAGCGGGAGCGCTCACGAAATGCAAATTGGATTGGCTAAATTACAGAAATTAAAAACTTAAAAAACATTGCTTGCAAACACCTAAAATATATAGTACAATAAACCCCTAAAACCTATGTGAATTTTTCTAAACAGTTTTGTTTATTTTTCGTCACATCATCTGCCGATGGTGTGATTTTTTGTTGCAAAGGAAAGGACGCTTGCGAAGAAAGGAGTTCCCCATGGAACAAACATTTATGAAAGAAAAGAAAATATTACCGCTTGTATTGTCGATGTCGCTGCCAATGATGTTGTCCATGCTTGTAAATTCTTTATACAACATTGTTGACAGTTATTTCGTGGCACAGATTAGTGAGCAGGCGATGACGGCATTATCTTTAGTATATCCACTTCAATTACTGGAAACGGCAATAGCGGTTGGCTTCGGGATAGGAATGAATGCGGCTGCTGCTTATTATCTGGGGGCGAAGGAGCAACAGAGGGCGGATGATATTGTGACATCAGGACTTATCCTCAGCCTTTTGCATGGCGTGATTTTGATGGCTGCGGCGCTTCTTTTTGCACCGGTATTTGTTTCGCTGTTTACAGAAAATGAAAAGATTCTTGCGGATGGTGTGAAATATTCAAATCTTGTATTTGTTTTTGCAGTTCCAAATGTTATTGCAATAACATTTGAGAAAATTTTTCAGGCGGAAGGACGGATGAAAGTTTCGATGTTTAGTATGCTGTGTGGGTGTGTTGCCAATATCATACTTGACCCGCTGTTGATTTTTGGTATCGGAATATTTCCGAAAATGGGGATTGAAGGGGCAGCGATTGCAACCGGTATTGGACAAGTAATACCACTTATTGTGTACTTGTTTATTTTTATCAAGCATCCGGTAGCACTGCATTTTCACTGGCATAAAAAAGCCTTTCAAAAACGATTGGTGGGGCAGATGTATGGAGTAGGAATTCCGGCGACATTAAACCTTGCCCTTCCTTCCTTTATGATTACAGCACTTAATGGAATTCTTGCTGTGTATTCCGCATCGTATGTGCTGGTGCTTGGCATTTATTATAAACTGCAGACATTTATTTATCTCTCGGCAAATGGTATTGTGCAGGGAATCCGACCAATTATCAGTTATAATTATGGCGCGGGAGAGAGAGGGCGTGTCAAAAGAATTTTTATTACTGCATTAATTATGATTGCTTCCATTATGTTTGTTGGTATGTTGATATGTCTGGGATTTGCAGGAAATCTGATAGGACTGTTTACAAAAAATTCGCTTACGATTTTGGATGGCGCACAGGCGGTACGCATTATCTGTATGGGCTTTGTGATATCGGCAGTTTCGGTTACGATAAGTGGTATGTTAGAGGCATTGGGGAGAGGTGTGGAATCTTTGATTCTTTCGCTGCTTCGTTATGTTGTCGTAATTATACCGGCGGCATTTGTGCTTGGAAAACTATTTGGCGGTGCAGTAGTCTGGCACTGCTTTTGGATTGCGGAGACGATTGCATCGCTTACAGCGATTTTCTTAATTTACAGGCGAAGCCCTTTTACTCAAACATGTAGGTAAAATAAGCTTCCTTAAATGCGAGGGAGCGGTTGCGTGAAATCGGCAGTGTAACACCATCTGTCATAGTCACACTGTTTTTAGTAAACTGATTTACGAAATTTAAGTTAATAATGTAACTGCGGTGGCAGCGGAAAAATCCCTGTTCCAAAGTAAAAACTTCTTCGCATCGGGAAAATAGTTCGCGGATTTCGATACTTGTACCATTATGAGGAAAAACAAGAACGGATTTGTTTTGAGCTTCTAAATAGTTTGTATCTTCCAGTGCGATTTTGCAAAATCCGTCCGAAGTGCGGGCAACAAAGATTTCTTTCTGATTTTTTATCAGCGCCATAAAATCATCCATAATAGACCAAAGCTGATTGGGAGAAACCGGCTTTAGCAGATATTGAAGTGCCTTGACCTCATAAGAGTCAAACGCAAATTCTTTGGATGAGGTCAGAAAAATAATGGGAACGTTTTGATTCTGCCTGCGTAATTCTTTTGCCGTATCAATACCGTTTAGAAGCGGCATAAGGACGTCAAGAAAAATCAGGTCAAAGCATTCACTTTTTTGCGCAAGAATCAAAGCATCTCCATTTTCATAGCAGTGGACAGAAAGTGAAATCGACTGGTGAATTGCCCATTGCTGTAAAAGAGATTTTGTTACTTCGCTTACTGCCACCTCATCATCACAAATTGCTATTTTCATATGCACCTCGATAGAATGATTTTTAATACAAAACAATGTTCCTCAACAGAAAAATGACATTGTCCATTTAACTGTTGTACATAGTATACAATACTTTTGGTTCCAATACCATGACCTTTTTTATCCGAAATGGGAATCCCGTCAATAAATTTTGGTATTGTTTCAATAGGATTTTTTATTTCCAACAGCAAAAGATTTTCCTTTTGCATAATCTGTAAGGAGACCCATTTTTCGCCTGATGTATGTTCTAGTGCATGCAGTGCATTTTCCAGTGCATTTGATAAAATCGTACAGAGGGAGAGGTCCGGACACGGCAGGTCCTTTTGCACACAAATTTCTGGCAGGAAATTGATGTTTCGCTCAAGAAAACGTGTTTTATAAATGGAAATTACCGAGTTTAAAGTCTCATTTTTGCAGTATCTTGTGACAATTGTGTCATCATAAGCGGTGCCGATTTCCTGAATATAGGAAATGGCTTTTTCCGGATGATTCTGGTTTAGCATAGAGAGAATGAGATTTAGGTGGTGGCGCATATCGTGCCGCAAAATAGCAAGCGTCTGTTCGCTGTTACGGACCTGCTCAATTTCTTTTTGAAGCGATATTAGCTGCATTTCCATTCGGTCGCTGTACTGGCGGATTTCCGATTTCTTCTCGGATTCCTTAAAGTATACAAGCAGAAAAATGAGATAGCCGATACTAAAAGCAAATCCCATAAATTCAACAACGACTTTATTTCCGGAGTACAAAAGATTGGAAAATTTCGTTGAGGCATAATCAAAAATATAATAAATAAATGGAAGAAAGCCGATGATAACAAGCTCCTTATTTTCCTTTGAAAAAATAGTTTGTGTTGTCCGGCGGACAAATTTGAACAGGAAAAAGAATGTGATAAATGTCATAGCAATTCGTGAGCTATAGTACCAGACCGGATTCTTAGTAAGCGTAAGTGCAGAAAGTCCGATCCAGTTGCTGAACTGACAGCACAGATAGGCGGAAAAAACAGAAATACAACAGGATAAAAGTGAATAACGGTAACACAAAAACAAAAATAAAATGAGCGGAAGGTGTACCAAAACAGGGTAAAGCTGATTGGCAAACGCCGTGCCTGTAAAGAGGTTGATGCCCCAGTAGAAAAAAACATCCACCAATGCAAACAAAAGCAGTTTTCCGAAATTTTTCATGCTTGGTTTTACACCAAGAAAAAAGGCAGAAATGAAAATTCCGAAAAGCAGTGTTGTTAAATTGTGTATGCCGGTAAGTAGTTGTAAAATCATCTGTGGTATTCCTTTCGCTGCCGATTATCTGCCCCTATTATACGACATTAACTTTCACATGGCAATCCCGATTTGCTATTCACGCTGTATAATTACCATTCACGCAAATCGCCGGATAGCGAAAAATTATATGATAAAATAGAGAGCGAGAAAGGAGTGAGTGCGTTGGGAAAAAACAGAAAATATATCGCAAAAATTTTTCAGAGTCTGTTTGGCGTGGTATTTGTTTTCGCAGGCGTGCTTTTATTTGGTACTTCGGCAAAAGCAGCCGGAGATGTCACGCGTTATCGAACCGCATATCTGCAAAACTGCTGTCCGGGCATTCAGGTCGTTGCCCATGCGTATTTAGTAGGAAACGATAATGTGGCAAACTACTGGAAAACCATTGCCGTCGATAAGGTGCCTGTAAACACGAAAATTCAGGGAAAGACGATTGACCCGCAATATTTTCCGCAGGATAATATTGAGAATCTGAAACAGTTGTATTCATCCGTTCAGGGGTATCAGAATTTCACGTGGATTTCCGGTGCATATCTGGAAAATGAAGGCAGCAAGCTTCAAGTTGTCGCCTATGATAAAAATTACATTATTTACTGGAGCAATGGCTACCGCAGTTTCACGGAAAGTCCGGTTATGTGTAAACAGTATCTGCTTATGGCATCACATCCGCCGGGCTTTTACAGGCTGCCAAGGAGTGTGGTATGGCTGGATTGTGGACGAACAGAAAATGTAGTTCCGACAGGGGAGACGATTAAGAAAGAGGGAACCGGAAGAGTTACTTCGTCATTTATTGGAATCAGTCCGATTCCGGGAACAGCAGATTCCGGTGACGTTTACAAAGTAAAGGTAAATACCGAGTTAAATGTTGTTTCTACGGTGAAACTTCCATCCCGCACATCGGACACAACGGATACATATTACAAAATTTCTTTTAACGGAAAGAATGACGTAAATTATATGACGAGAAATCGTCCGGGATATTACTATGTAAAGAGTAAGTATATCAATCTTTACCGGGCAGACATGAAAACGCCGAGTAATCTGGTGGACTATCAAGTGAATTATCCGGTTACTAATGCGAATCAGAAAAGGGATATTAATGTGCAGGCAGCAGCTAATTCATCCAGTGAAGTTTTGGGATATCTGCAAAATGAGGCACAGGTTCAGGTGTATGAAAAAGAGAGTAACGCTAACTGGGCAGCCATTTATTTTAACAGTCAGAAAGCTTATGTGCCTGCAAAATACTTGAAAAAAGTGGTAAAACCGGTAGTTCAGAAGCCGAAAAATGTGCCAAAGAATTTCCGTATTAAAACCATCAAAAACAATCAGTACGTTTTGAAGTGGGATAAACCGTCCGGCTGTAAGGATTATCAGATTATATACTGTAAAAATTCCTTTGGCAGTCTGACTTCAAAGAAAAATGTTCTTTATAGAAATAATCATTATAAGAAGAACACGATAACAGTGAAAAAGTCCTATTTGAAAAAACGTACCTGCATTTACATTGCACTGGCGGCAAATTATGAAAATGGAACTTCACAAAAAATCTGGCTGGATGTGTATGTGCCGGGAAAACCGAGAGCATTAAAGAAAAAGCATTTGCAAATTTCTTCAAAAAAAATTAAAATAAAGCAGTACCCGGATTATGTAATGAAAATCCAGTACTCAACCAAGAAATCATTTAAAAAGGCGAAGACGGTCTCAAACAAGGGGAGGCTGGTACGTGCGATTAAGAAATTGAAACGAAATACAACGTACTATATCCGCTATTGCTCGAATACGGTAGTTGATACGGATGCCGGACAGAAAAGTGTGTATGGACAATGGTCTAAGACTTTAAAAGTGAGAACAAAAGGGTAATGAAACAGAGGAGATTTAATATATTATGAAGACAAGAGAAGAAGCACTAACCTATGGGTTATCCTTCCCGGACACATATCAGGACGCACCATTTCGAGATGCCAATTGGCAGCTTGTAAGAGTGAAAAAAAGTAAAAAAGTTTTTTTGTGGACTTATGAAAGGGAAGGACTTCTCTGTCTGAATGTAAAGGTAACGCCGGAGAGCAGAGATTTCTGGCGTGGTATTTATGATTCCGTAGTACCGGGATGGCATCAGAACAAGGAACACTGGAATACGATTGTTTTGGATGGAACTATCCCGGATGCGGATGTTCGAAAAATGATTTATGAGAGTTATGAACTTGTCACGGATAATCCGACAAAACGGATTTATGAGGCGGTAAAGAAAATTCCGAAAGGGCATGTGGCAACTTACGGACAGGTTGCTGCCATGGCAGGAAATGAAAAAATGGCGCGTGCGGTTGGAAATGCGCTTCATAAAAATCCGGACCCGGATAATATCCCTTGTTTCCGTGTGGTGAACAGTAAGGGAGAACTTTCAGGGGCTTTTGCTTTTGGCGGTGCCAATGTGCAGGCAGAACGGCTGATGGCAGACGGTGTTGAAGTGGCAGATGGAAAAGTAGATTTGACCCGTTATGGAATCAAGTAAAATTCCGATATATAAAACAGAGTCATGGATGATAATATGAGATAAAAGGATTTATCGATGACAAAGTGAGGAATTTACATGAAAACAACTGGGAAAAGTTTCCAAATGACGAGCGGGAGCGTACAGGGCGTACAGGAGAGAGAACAGGATATATGGAAAAAAGTGTGCGAACAATTGACGGACATAACTTCTGGTATGTCAGAGGAAGAAAAACAAGACTATGAGAAAAAGATTCGGGCAAAATTGCAACGAGGTGCGAACTTATCTGTAGAGGAGTTAAATTATCTGAGAATTCACAATCCCGAATTATATCGAAGTGCAATGCGTGTAAAAACAGCAAAACAACAACTGAAAGAGCAGTTAAGACACTGTAAATCGAAGCAGGAAGCAAATACTCTCATTGTCCGGGCAATTTCCAGAATCAGTGACAAAGACCCTGACAAAACATATCTGACAGCGGGATTGCGGAAAGTCGCAGAAGAATTCAAGAAAAGCTTCCGGTACGCCAGACTGCCGGAAACCAACGACCAGAAAAAAGATAAAAAAGCACATGGTAAGAAAAAACAGGATAAGAATTCATCTGATATGTTTGGCTCCTTATTACAAATGCTGACACCAGAGCCTTTGTTGAGCGAAAGCCTTCAAAACTTTATAGGGGTACAAAATTAACTCCCTTTCATCTTGCTTAGCCCCCTGTTTTAGTGGTATAATCTGCTTATAAAAATAATTGATAAAAAATATCAAAAGGGGGCTTTTATAATGGAAAAACAGATATTTACAAACGAGGTTATTTTATCTTGGCTTCAATATTATGCAAAGAATACAACAATTGATTTGGAACATGTGAAAATTATTGATATTACAAAGAAAAACAAGAATGTAATTCCTACAGTTGAATCCCACAAAACGACAATGGTATTTACCAATGCAGGAATTGACGATATTTTTTACCGCTTGTGGAATGCCGGGCTTGGTGAGTGTGAGGTTTGGTACAATGACGGTTCAGAACCGGACGGACCGATTTTGAACAGTCAGGTAAAGGATATGATTAACCGTGGAATCAATGCTTCTGCCGGAATGCTGATTGTCAATCCAAATGCGAGAAACACGGCAAAAATCGGCATTGGCAATGAATTTTTCAAAAAGGGCTCTATTCAGTATGTGGGAAGTGAGATTCGTGCTGTTATTTTAAATAAAATGATGGTGGATACGCAGGACGATGTCTGTGTTATCGGAGGAGAGAGTATTGCCATTGAGACCGCTCTTTTGGCTCCGGAAGGAACGGTTATTGCTGTTGAATATAGTGCTACAGACCGTGATACAATGGAGGAAAATGTAGACCATTTTGGGTTGCAGAATGTAAAAATTATTGACCACGTGGATGAAGAAACAATGCGTGACTGTCCGGTTCCTTCGACGGTATTCATGGTAGCCAGCGCAAGTATGAATCAGGAACTTGAGTATTTTGTTAAGAAGAATCCAAATGTTCATGTTGTCATTTATACGTTGGATTTTCAGGTGGCAGCAGGAGCTGGTGAGATGCTTTCGAAATTGGGAATTCAGGATGTGGAGACAATTCAGATTGCGGTTTCCAGATTGTCTGCAAATCATTCCTTTAAACAGCAGCCGGCTCCTTGGATAATTACGGGTAGAGGAGAATAAGTTCTATGATATTACAAGAAGGAAAAAAGAAAAACAGCTACATTATTGAGGGGCTTTTCCTTCCGCTTCAAACGGAGAAAAGATTGGAAGCACTTGGCATGACGAAGGGAACTCCGGTGGAAGTTTTAAACCGGAAGCGAAGTGGAACGATGATTGTGCGTGTGCGAGGAACGCGTTTTGCATTAGGCAGGGGGATAACCGGGAAAATTGAAGTCGCGGAGGATAAAAAACAATGAGTGAAAATTTGGTAGTAGGTTTTATTGGCAATCCAAATTGTGGAAAAACAACGTTGTTTAACGCTTTTACCGGTGCCAATTTAAAGGTGGCAAACTGGCCTGGTGTAACGGTTGAGAAAGTAGAGGGTGCGCTAAAATACCATAATAATACATATCGGCTTGTAGATTTGCCGGGAACATACAGTCTTACTTCTTATACGATGGAGGAACAAGTGAGCAGACAGTATATTCTAAGTGATGAGGTTGACGTTATTGTGGATGTGGCAGATGCATCTTCACTGGAACGAAATTTGTATTTGACGCTGCAGCTTTTAGAGCTTGGAAAGCCGGTTGTGTTAGCGTTAAATATGATGGATATTGTGGAAAAGCGTGGAATGGAAATTGATTTGCATCGTCTGCCGGAGATGCTTGGAATTCCGGTTATTCCTGTGTCTGCCAGAAAACGTACCGGACTTGAAATTCTGATGCATGCTGTGTCGCATCACAAGGATGCGGTTATGCCGGATAAACTCGTTCATCATCATACAATGCCATCACATCACAAACATGACCATCATGCCGATCATGCCATGGTATATAGTGATGAAATTGAAGATAAGATTGATAGTATTTCGGATGCTTTGCAGAAACGGTATCCCGAAATAATTCATGTACGATGGTGTGCAATTAAACTCTTAGAAGGAGATAAAGAAATTTCTGAAAAATATCCGGTTGATTTGCCACAAGTGCTTGACAGCAGTTATGAATCAGAAATTATTAACCAGAAATATGAATTCATTGAAGAAATTGTTCAGGAAGTGTTGGTAAACAAAGAGGAGAAGGCGCAGTCAACGGATAAAGCTGACCGTATTTTGACTCATCCGATTTTCGGAATTCCGATTTTTTTAGGGATTATGGCACTTGTATTTCTGCTGACCTTTACGGTGGGAGATTTTATATCCGGGTACTTTGAATTGGCAGTAGAATGGTTAAGTGGATTTATTTCAAACGCATTGGCAGCATGGCAGGTTAATCCGGCGGTTACATCGCTTTTGGTAGATGGAATTATAGCTGGTGTAGGTGGTATATTGACATTTTTGCCCAATATTTTTATTTTGTTTTTGGCACTTGCTTTTTTGGAAGATAGTGGATACATGGCAAGAGTGGCTTATGTTATGGACGGCATTATGGGGCGGATTGGGTTATCCGGCCGTGCCTTTATTCCGATGATTCTCGGATTTGGGTGTTCGGTGCCGGCAGTCATGGCGTCAAGGGCATTAGAAGATAACAAGGATCGTATGAAAACAATGTTAGTCACGCCTTTTATGTCATGCAGCGCAAGGCTTCCAATTTACATTTTGTTTTCGCAGATGTTTTTTGGGGAAAATGCAATGATAGCAGCTTACTCAATGTATGTCATTGGGTTAGTTGTTGCTGTTTTTGTTGCTTTTATTCTTCATATTGTAGATAAAAAAGAAGCAAATGGAATGCTTATTATTGAATTGCCGGAGTATAAAGCACCAAGTGCCCGTACGATTTGGATTTATGTTTGGGAGAAAGTAAAAGATTATTTGACGAAGGCCGGAACCGTAATTTTCCTTGCTTCTATTGCTATGTGGCTTCTTTTAAATTTTGGAATACATGGTTACACAAATGAGATGTCGGAAAGTTTTGGAGCAGCAATCGGACATTTTATCGTGCCTGTGTTAAAACCGATTGGTCTTGGTTACTGGCAGATAGCCGTGGCCTTGATTGCCGGAATATCGGCAAAGGAAGTTGTTGTATCAAGTTGTGCTGTTTTGTTTGGAATAGCAAATGTAAATTCGGCAGCCGGTATGGGAGCGCTGCATCAGGCACTTGGTGCAGCCGGATTTGGTATGGTAAATGCCTATTGTCTTATGATTTTTTGCCTGCTGTATATCCCTTGTTTTGCTACGCTGGCAACGATTCGTAAGGAAAGCGGAAGCATTAAATTTATGTTTTTAGCAGCTGGATTTCAGCTGGTTATGGCATGGCTTGCATCATTTGTGGTATTTCAGATTTTTTAGTACATTTTTAGATAAAGTTTCCTTTACACTTGGTAGTAAACGTCGTATAATTTGAGTGTAAAATATAGCGTTTTCCTTATAAGGAAAATTTATATGCTATCAAGGAGGATTTATATGCAGAAGAAGCAGGCAAAAGTTTTTGCAGGATTGTTAAGTATGTCCTTAGCTGTTTCCCTTATGACACCGTTGCAAGGTGTTTCCGGTCAAGCAGCAAGAAGAAAAATTGCACTGTCCAAAAAGAATGTTACGATGACAGTGGGACAGAAGAAGACAATTCGTATCAAAAACGCAAAAGGAAAGCGTATCAAATGGAGTATTAAGAAAAAAAGCATTGCAAGTTACAAAAAGAGCGGTAAGTATGCTGTAAAACTGACCGCAAAGAAAAAGGGAACAACGACCCTTACCTGCAAGGTGAAAAATGGCAAGTGGAAGAGTTACAGGTGTAAAGTTAAAGTCAAAAAGGCTACACTTGTCCGTACGCCGGTGGCAACAAATGATGTCGTAAAAACAACGGAAAAAACCGAGTTCTACTGCGGTAGTTACGATGCCTTCTGTTCCTACACAAACTCCGACGGATGGACAGGATAAACCGCAGGAGCCAGAAAAAACACCGACGGCGACCCCGACAGCAACACCAACGGTAACACCGACGGCAAAGCCAACAGCAACACCAACGGCAAAGCCAACAGCAACACCAACAGCAACACCGGCAGGTGAATTTGCAGAAAAAACGTATTTGTCTACCGGTTTTGAAGACGGAACGGATGGATTTACCGGACGTGGAGCAGCAAAAGTAGCAGTGGCTTCCGGCGGAAGAAGTGGAAATTGTCTTTCTGTAACCGGACGTACGAGCACATGGAACGGAGCTGAATTGAATGTAACGGATTCGATTGTGAAGGGTGCAACGTATTCGATTTCGGTATGGGTTAAACAGACAACCAGTTCAGATCAAACTATTAAGTTATCAGCGAACCTTACGGTTTCCGGTCAGGATAGTTATCCGGCAATCAAGGAAGAAACAACATTGAAATCCGGTGTTTGGACTAAAATTGAGGGTACTTATGAGGTTCCGGAGTCATTTTCTAAATTAACATTTTATGTCGAGGGCCCATCCGGTAATTTTGATTTTCTTGTGGATGATCTTACCATTACACAGACAACGGCGGGAAAAGAACCATTTAATCCGGAAGGACTTACGAGTATCAAGGATACTTACAGTGGAATTTTTGAACGTGTAGGAAATGTATTAAGCTATAATACATCATGGAATAATGGTTATCAGATGCAGAGCGATGATACGATGAAGTTTGTGAAACATCATTTTAACAGTTACACATTGGAAAATGAGTTAAAGCCTGCACAGATTTTGTCTGACTGGAGTGGTACGATTTCTGTGAGCGAAGCGAAAAAACTTGGTTATGTGATTCCGGATGGTTACACCGAATCGACGGTTGGCAAGTTGAATTTTGACAGTGTGGACAAAATTCTTGAGATTGCCAATCAGTATGGACTTCAGATGCGTGGACATGTGATGCAGTGGCATCAGCAGACATCAACGCGTTTCTTCAAGGAAGGATATAGCAGCAGTGGCGCTAATGTCTCGAAAGAAGTGATGGACAAACGACTTGAATTTTATATCCGTTCTGTAATGAAACATGTCATGGATAAGGAAAAGAGTTTGACCGGTAAGGCAGGCTCCCTTGTTTATTGCTGGGACATTACGAATGAGTATACACACCGTACCAATGATCCGGCAGCTACAAGTTGGATGGACGTTTATGGTGACATGGGTTTGAAACCAACCTATGTGAAAAAGGCTTACGAAGTAGCTTATGATGAGTTGAAACAGTACGGTCTGCAGAAAGATATTACGTTGTTCTATAATGATTACAATGAATATGATGTTGCGGATGAAATTGTAGAACTCATCAATTACATTAATGAAGGAGAAGAAGCAAAAATTTGCGGTGGAATCGGTATGCAGAGCCATATTACTGTGAATTATCCGTCTCTTGAAAAATATGGAACAGCAGTGGATAAGTTTTTGGCAACCGGACTTCAGGTTCAGGTTACAGAATTGGATATCGGAATCGAAGATGGACAGACAGAAGAGGATCTGGCAAATCATTATTCCGATATTATGAAACTGCTTATTTCCAAACAGGAAAATCGTGATAAATCCGTAAATGCCCGCGGAATCACAGGTGTTACGGTATGGGGACTCTATGATGCGATTTCATGGAGAAAACCTACTTCATGTCTGTTATTTGGAGAAAGTTTAGAAGATCCAAAACCAGCTTTTTATTCTTTCTTAGAGGCTGCGACAAAATAATAGCAATTACGACAGTTTTATAACCGCTTTGACAGTGATTATGGAAAGTGCAGTTTGAATATGATAGAATAAATCCAATTTATGAAATTGCGAAAGGAGATTTATACATATGAAATATTCAATTGAAGGAGCACCGTTGCCGGTAGTTATTTGTGATTTGGAGGCAGGCGAGTCCATGATTACGGAAAAAGGAGCTATGTCTTGGATGACGCCAAACATGAAGATGGAGACATCCGGCGGCGGAATGGGAAAAATGATTGGTCGTATGTTCAGCGGGGAAAATATGTTCCAGAACCGTTATACAGCAGAAGGCGGAGCCGGACAGATTGCTTATGCTTCCAGTTTTCCAGGGTCGATTTTGGCATTTGAAATTGGAAATGGAAATGAGATAATTGCACAGAAGAGCGCATTTCTTGCTTCTACGGATGGAGTGACATTATCGGTTGCGTTCCAGAAAAAATTAGGTGGCGGTCTGTTTGGTGGCGAAGGTTTTATTATGCAGAGACTTTCCGGCAACGGTACGGCTTTTGTAGAAATTGATGGCTATGTAAAGGAATATGAGCTGGCAGCAGGGCAGCAGATGATTATTGATACCGGCTACTTAGCTGCGATGGATGCAAGCTGTACGATGGATATTACAACCGTTAAGGGACTGAAAAATAAGGTGCTTGGTGGAGAAGGATTCTTTAACACCGTAGTGACCGGTCCCGGTAAGATTTATCTGCAGTCGATGCCGATTAACCAGATGGCAGGTGTTCTGCAACCATTTTTATCAACAAACAAATAATCTTTTACAAAGGGTGAATCTCTTGCTATAATAGACATGAAAATGTGTTAAAGGAGATGATTCCGGATGTTAAAGACGGTATTAAAGATTGACGGTATGATGTGTGGCATGTGCGAATCTCACATGAATGATTTGATTCGCAAGCATTGTAAGGTGAAGAAAGTTTCTTCCTCTGCAAAAAAAGGAGAAACTGTTGTAATCAGCGAGGAAGCGTTAGATATTCCTATGCTGGAAAAGGAAATTAAAGAAATTGGTTATGAATTAGTTTCCCATACAAGTGAGCCTTATGAGAAAAAAGGATTGTTCCGTCGATAAGAATTACTCGATTTTGTCTCCGATTACGGTATGCAGTGTGTGTTCCGTAATCGGAGTTTTTTTATTGGTAAAAGACCGGTAATCTGAAGGAGAAAATCCGGTTTGTCGTTTGAATAATTTGGAAAAAGTAAATGAGTTATTGTAGCCAACGCAGTAAGCGATGTGTTGAATGGAAAGTTCATTTTCTTCTAACAACTGTTTGGCCTGATTTATGCGATACTGCGCTAAATATTCCTGCGGGGTATAACCGGTGGCATGCTTAAATAACCGCGTAAGATACGAACGGTTTAGTCCACAGTAATCGGCGATATCCTGAATACGAATCGGGTCAGAATACTTTTGCCGGATAAATTGAATGGTTGTTTGAATGTAAGTTAAAGAGTCAGTTCGCTTTTTTTGTGGCTTATTTTTGAGGTTCGCTGCATGAATCATGTGCTGAAATAATTCGTATACTTTTCCGATGCAAGCGTACTCATCTCCGTAATTTGTTAAGATGTGTCTTATACAGTCTTCCGCTTTTTTGGCTTCCTGATGCAGAGAGAGAATGGGAGATTTGTCCGATAATCCACAATTATTCAGCATTTCTTTGATTTTAAATCCGTCAAATTGAATCCAGATGTAGTTCCATGGATGGTTTTCGTCTGCTTCATAGTAAGATGCAGTATGAGCCGGTATAACGAAGATATCGTGTTCTTTAATTGCAAATTCGTGATTGTTAATGCGCAAAATTCCTTCACCGCTTACGACATAATGCAGAATATATAATTTGCGGATAATTGGACCATATCCGTAAGATGGGTCACATTTTTGACATCCGACCTCATATAGATTGACATCATCGTAGGATGAATAATTTACCAGATATACTTCGTCAAATGTTTTTGCAGCCATGAATAGTCCCCCTTTTGCTTGATTTTACCATGTTACTCCTTCTTGTGTCAAAGAAAATTGGTAACATTTTTCCAAAACAAGGTCACAAAATGACATGGCGATAACGGGGGTATTGTTGTACACTTATTAAATCAGGAAGTAAATAAGGGGGACCGAGAAATGCAGTTTAAAGAGTGTTATCAAAATCCGTTTATTGAGGAGCGTGCCGATCCATACATTACATTGGGACCGGATGGATTTTATTATTTCACCGCTTCTTATCCAATGAAAAGTGCAGACGACAAGGATGGATATGACCGTGTGATTTTGCGGCGGGCAAAAGATATTTCAGAACTTGCATCGGCAGAAGAAATTACTATTTGGAAAGTGGCAGATACAACATTAACACATCGTTTTATCTGGGCGCCGGAACTGCATTATATCGCAGGACTCTGGTATGTGTTTTATGCCGGAAGTGAGGACAAGGAAAATAACTGGGCATTTGACTGCCACGTTCTTGTCTGCGACAGCAATGATCCATATACCGGAACTTGGAGTGAAAAGGGAAAATTCCAAAAGAGGGAAGAGGATGATTTTTCTTTCACCGGATTTTCCTTGGATATGACATATTTTGAAGATGGTGAACGCTCTTATGTGATTTGGGCGCAGCATAGTCCGGAGAAAATTTCCTGCCTGTATTTGGGAGAGGTTAATCGCGAGGAGCCGTGGAAATTAATTTCGCTTCCGATGCTTTTAACCGAGCCGGAGTATGACTGGGAAAAAGTCCGCTATGCCGTAAATGAAGGACCTGCGGTTGTCAAACATGATGGCAGAATAATGGTTTTCTTTTCAGCGTCCGGTACTGGTCCGGAGTATTGTGTAGGAGTAATTTCTGCCAAAGAGGGAAGTGATTTGCTAAAGCGGGATTCATGGACTAAGCAGAACACACCGGTGCTTACATCCGAAGATTTACATGAGGAATTTGGACCCGGACACAATTCATTTACAAAAGATAAGGATGGAAATGATATTTTCGTATATCATGCCAGAAGTCTGGAATGTTTTGAGGGAAGATGCGGATATTCGGAAAATGACCCTCTGCATGACCCATGCCGGCATGCAAGAGTGAGAAGAATAGTGTGGGAATAAAAAAATGAAGTTCATTCGTATCGAGACAAGATAATGCTTCGCATTATAGTCTCTCACGAATGAACTTCATTTTTGTTTGATATTATGGGGTGAGGTTTTCTCTTTCTATAAGAGCTTGTTTTTTTTTGTTCAAGTTCTTTAATCTGTTTGTCTTTTTTGCTATCGTTTCATCCTTTTCCGCCAGCAGTGCTTCAAGGTCTTCTATTCTTGCTTCTAATTTACGGATTCGACCGCGGTTGGTATCGTTAATGACAGCAGCTACGTCTTCGTTTGCCAATTCTTCAATGAACATATACATCAGCTCCTTTCGTTCCGACATCATCATTATAGCACTTTCATACACAGGTTGTAAAGCGGTCAGCGAAACAACAAAAATTAAAATCCTGCACCCATTTTCCCATCCAAATCGTGTATTATATAGAAAGTAATTATTTTCTACCATGCATGCAAAAGAAATTGTAGTAAAGGAGTATCAGGCAATGATAAATAAATATGCCGGGATAGAGTATGAGGACGTCGTGCGGCAGTATGCAGATGACATAACCAGACTATGTGTTGTCTGGACGCAGAATGAGGAAGCGGCAAAGGACTGCTTTCAAAATACGTTTCTGAAACTCTACCAGACCGAACAAACCTTTCGAGAGGAAGAACATATAAAAGCGTGGCTATATACAGTTGCGCGAAATGAATGCAGAGATTACCACAGGCAGTTCTGGAATCGAAAAGTGGATATTGGATATGTGCCACAGGAGAACCAAAAGGCTGGCTCTTTGCAAATAGAAGATGAAGAAACAGAGCAGCTTGTTGTGGCTCTGCGAAAATTACCTTTTCGATACCGTGAAGTAATTGTGCTTTATTATTATGAAGAATATGGCACGGGTGAAATTGCAAAAATGCTGCATACAAGTGTGAATACGGTGAAATCAAGACTTCGCAGAGGCAGAGAAAAACTCGCTGCTATCATGAAAAATTAACAGGGATTAAACAGGAGGCATAATGATGGATATTAAAAAAATAGATAAGATTAAAGCCCCGGAAGACTGGGTGGAAGAGGCACTGAATCCGGAAAAGATACAGGGTATTTCCCATAGGAGAAATTCAATGAAAAAACTTCGGACAGCGGCTGCGGCGGTAGTGATTTTCCTTTTGTGCGGAACTTTTGTAACTGTGGCGGCAACGAAATCCAATGTGTTTCAATTGCTTTTGGAAAATATGTTTGGCAAGGAAAATGTCACCGAGGTGGAGTTAAATCCAGAACCAACGAAACAGGTGGCAGACGTTAAGGCGGAAAAAGATGGCACGATACAATTACAGGAAAACATGATGGTGGTCGGAGAGAAAGAAAGTTTTATCAGTGAATATCATTTTGAGGGAGATGAGGAAAAAGTAGACCATGTGTACACAGTAGTTTCCAATGGATTAAAGAAAATGACACCGGTTGCTTTTGAAAGTGTACTTGACGGGGAAAAATGCGGTTTTCAATATGTGGCAAGCGGCAACGAAATTTATGCCTTTAATTACACGGGAGGAATTACCGAGATTTTCTCTTATTATAAAAACGGCATAATTTACGGTGTAAGAGAAGAAAAAAATGCGACAAAAGGTTATTTGGTGGAAATCAATCTGGCAGAGAAAACGGTGAAAAAAATATCCGGCGGTAACATGATATGCAATTTTGTTATGTCACCGGAAGGTAGTAAAATTTTGTGCAATCACAGGGGAGACGGCTACTGGTCAGTCTTTGATATTGCTTCGCAGACGGAGAAAAAAATAAGTCAGAAACTCGTGAATGGATATGCCAGAACAACAGAAATTGAGTTTTTGGATGAAAACCGAATTTTAACCTACGGTGAGTCAATTTTTAAAAACAGTACAGAAGAGGATTCTACATGCGTAGTAAATTTACAGACCATGAGAATTGAGAAGAAATATTCAGGTGTCGGCCTTGTTAATATGAAATGGTCTTACCGTTACCACCACAAAAAGAAATCACTGGAATTTTATGAAATTACCGGAAATCAGTCATTTACCATTCCGGATGTTAAGGATAGTGGCGATGTAATTGATGTAAGTGGTGATTATGTATTATTTGGAAATCTGGAGGAGAAAAAACAGGCGGTTTATCTCATTCAACTCACAAATCATACGTGGAAGAAGATGAATATTCCGAGGAAATTAAGAAATGATATGGAAATTCATCTGGTGAAAACGCAGAAGAAAATTTTGATAACAAATAAAAAGAGGGCGTATTTGGTGGATGTGAGTGCGCTGTAAATAGATACGGTCAGAGGCATAAAAATAAAAACACATTGCAATGGGAAGCAGTGTGTTTTTATTTTGGAAGTGTTTCTTTGCTTCTTGTGTAGGGCTTTTTCTCATCGGTAAGTTCCGCCAGGTAATCCATGCTTGTATTGTAATAGACAGCAAGTCGCTTTAGTACTTCAATCGGCATGCTCCGGCTGTCTGTCTCATAATGTGAATATGTACGCTGGCTAATGTGTAAGTAGTCTGCAATGTCTGTTTGTTTTAAATCGTTGTCTTCTCGCAGATCACGAATACGCTGCATTTTCATGTAAAAAACCTCCTAGGATTAAGGGTGATTTTAAACGGATGAAATCCGAGCAAAATTTAATAATATTATAAATTGAACGTAGTGTATATGATAATACTAGAACAAAATGGACTATTGAATCATAGAACAATATGTGCTATGATGTAGGCATGAATTAACAAAAATTGGAGGGGATTGTTATGAAGAAAAGAATCTTAGCCATATTAATGGCAGCAATCATGTGCTGTTTGCAACTGGCTGAATTTGTTCCGGCAGAAAAAGTAAAAGCAGCATATTCTGTTAGTGAAGAGGACATATATTATAGATGTCCGGAATATCTCGATAACAAGGCCTATGATAACTATATGGCTAGATGCGAGGAGCGCATTGAAAAAGGGATGTCAACGATCAATGATGCAGAAGGTTTAGGTGCCTCCATTTTATATTCGTTACAAAATGGTGCGGACATCATCATATCGGAATTGGCAAGCAAGGCGGGAATTGGACAGAGCACCAAAGACAAATTGAATAAGGAAGTGGTTTATCAATTAATTCAGGCGTATCTGTCCAGTGATACTTCTGCTACAAATACAGTTTCGCAAATTGGAAATGCATATAGTACCATTTCCGATGCTTATAATGTGGCAAATGCAACGGATTTGTACAATTATAAAGTGTCATTGAAAAACTTATCCCTAAACCTGTCAGATAATCAAGTTGACAAACTTGTGGATATGTATACAGATGCAGATACATTTTCAAAAATATTGGGTTATGCCGGCAATGCACAGAAAGCATTGAAAATAATTACGGCATATATTGAAATGCAGGACTTGGATTTGGCAGTATTGAACAAATTGGATGATGCTTTTAGTTCCATGGATTCAGAGTTTGCCAGTGCAATCCGGTCAATTATGTCAGATCGGACATCAGATTTTCTGACATTTGCGAAGAAAAATTATCTACAGGATGAAGTCATAAAGAAAATGGTAAGTGCCGTGGCAAAATATGGTTCATCACCGGTTGTGTTTGTGAAAAATGTTTGTGCAAATATATTAGGAAAAATATATAAATCCTTTTGTCCAACAGCAGATCAGATCATACAAGCTGGAATGTGTCAGGCATATACATATTTGGCAAGAAATAAAGTTAATAAGCTGCGTAAAGAATTTAAAAACGGGAAAACATCAGCAGAAAAAATAGAGCAATATAAAGTTGTATATGGTTTTTATATTATAACAATGAAAACAACTATGGACAAAGTAGCAGGTTGTGTAAATGGCTCGGATAAGTCAGTAAAACAGGCATTAAAAAGCTGGGCAGGTTCGCTTTCTGGTTTTTCTTATGCTACTTATATGGATCGTTGCTGTTCGGAAGCATCAGCAGATGTATCTGCGGGTCTGTTGAAGATTTCCGGCAATACAGTTACACGCAAGACACCAAGTGGGGCAACAATTGATGGAAATTATGACAGCACAGAGAGCATCAAGGCGCGGTTAGCAGCAATAAAACAGAAATATCCGCCAAATCAAGGAGCAACATGGAAAGGAGATTGGGGTGGAGCAACCCAGTGTTTTGGGTTTGCACGTATGGTATTCTTTTTCCTTTATGGAAAAGAAATGCCAGCTAGATATTATTCTAATGCTCGTTATCAATATAGAGACGAAAATGGTGTAAATAAGGTGGGACAACTGACAGGAAACTTTACAGCGGCACAAGTGCAGCAATTATTTGCGCAGGCTAAAATTGGTGATGTAATTCAGGCCAGTACAACAGCTTCTTCTGGTCAGCATACCATGATTTTTACCGGACTGACTTCAAAAGGAATCACAGTATATGATTGTAATGCCGCAGTGAATGGTTGTGCTCCGGGAGGATGTGGTATCAATGAATGGGAACGTTCTTATTCGGAATTAGCAAAAGGAACATACGGATATGGTTCTTCCAATGGAGGAATTACAATTTATCGTGCTGATAATTATGCGTCAATTTACGGAGATGGCGATGATGTCTTTTATGATGATAGTGCAAATTTTATCATAAAAGATGGTGTTTTAGTAAAATACACGGGATGGCAGCCATTTGTAGAAATTCCGGATACGGTAACAGCGATTGGTGATGAGGCATTTTTGAATAATAAAACGATGATACATGTGCTGATTCCTGATAGCGTGAAGAGTATTGGAAATAGTGCATTTGAAGGCTGTACGAGTTTATTGTCTGTTAGCATACCGGATAGTGTGGAATCAATTGGCGAAAGTGCGTTTTACAGATGTACCAGTCTGGGATATGCGTATTTGCCGAATAATGAGAAGTATACGGTGATAGAGTCGAGTTTGTTTAGAGGATGTAAATGGCTTACGGAAATTGTTATTCCACCACAACTTCTTGAAATTAAAGAGGGTGCTTTTGAAAATTGCAGTTCATTAATAAGTGTAGAATTGCCTAATTCTATTGAAAAATTAGGAGATGAATATGGTCCCGTGGCATACGGTTCTGGTGGTGTATTTCAAAATTGCACATTATTACAAGAAGTAAATATCCCAAAGAATCTTCAATTTTTAGGTGCGTATACTTTTTTTGGATGTTCGACCATTGATAATATTCGTATTCCAAAAAATATTACAAAGACAGGATATTATGGAAATTTTTTTGCAGAATGTGATTCTCTTGAGCATATTACTTTTGATGAAGGTATTACAAACATTGCGGAAGGATTGTTTCATAATTGCACTAGTTTAAAAGAAATTGAATTACCATATACAATAACAGAAATAGGAAACGGTGCTTTTTCTGGGTGCAAAAATTTAAGAGAAATTAGTTTGCCAAGAGGGGTAAGAAAAATAGGAGATGATTATGGAAATGTAGTAAGTGCAGTGGGAGGATGCTTTCAAGGATGTACTTCATTAAAAGAGGTTAAGTTACCGAAAGAATTAGTATATTTAGGAGCATATTCATTTAACGGTTGTATAAATTTGGAAGCAGTGGAAATAAATAAAAAAATAAATGAAGTTGGATATTATGCAAATGTTTTTAGCGACTGCCCGGCTCTAAAGAATATATTATTTGAAAAAGGAATAACCAAAATTCCGGATATGCTTTTTGAAGGCAGTAATGGTTTGGAAAAAATAGAAATTCCTCAAACCGTTACTGCAGTGGGGAGTCGTTCGTTTAAAAATTGTATATTACTAAAAGATATTAAAATTCCAGATTCTGTGAAACAAATAGATGCTAATGCTTTTGAGGGGTGTGTAAATATTGAGGAATTTAATTTTCCTGATACGATTAGTATTTTAGGAAATGGTGTCCTGAAAGGGTGTTCGAAACTAAAAAAAGTTAGGTTTCCGAAAACATTAACGAAGATTCCTGATTGCATGTTTATGGAGTGTAGTTCACTTGAAAATATTGTGACAGGTGAACAAATAGAAACCATAGGTGCGTTTGCGTATAAAGATTGTGTAGCATTTTCTAAAATAGATTTAAAGAATAGTAATGTAAGGAAGATTGGTGACAGTGCATTTAGTGGGTGTAAAGGACTTATTATGGTAGATATGGGAAACCAAATTGAAACCATAGGAAATTATGTTTTTAGTGGATGCAGTAATTTGGAAGAAATATTATTGAGTGAAACAATAAAGGTTATTCCTAAAGGTGCATTTGAAGCATGTTTGAAATTGAAAAAAATTATTTTGACAAATGGAATACAAGAAGTTGAAGAAGATGCATTTAAAGAATGTATTAATTTGCGGGAAATTTTCATTCCGTGTAAAACAAAGAAAATTAGTTCGTTGAGTTTTTCGTATCTAGATATTTTACTAATTAGAGGCGTGGCAGGAAGTTATGCAGAGCAGTATGCAAAAGAAAATGATATTGCTTTTGTTGCACAGCAGATTGCAACGGAGAAAATCACGCTGACTGAAACAGAATTGACATTAGGGCGGAATGAGAAATATCAATTAACCGCAGGATTAAATCCAATGGATTCTACGGATGAAGTTATTTGGTCGTCTTCGGATGAGAAGATTGCAAAAGTGGACAAAACAGGAAATGTTGAGGCAATATCGGCGGGCGAGGCAGTTATCACGGTAAAGGCAGGTGAAAAAACAGCGACATGTAAGGTGACAGTCAACATCCCAATAACAAGCATTTATTTAAACAAAACATCCATAGAATTAAATTCTATTGGTGACAGTTACCAGTTAAATGCAAGTTATTATCCTTCTGATGCAGATGGAGCAATAATATGGAAATCGGATGATGAAGGGGTTGCTTCCGTAGATCAAACAGGAAAAGTGACAGCCGTAGGAAAAGGAACAACGACAATTACTGTTTCATGTGGGAGTGTAAAGGATACATGTACGGTGGTGTCAAAAGGAGAGAGTGATGGTTCACAGATAATCCCATCTCCTGGTTCTCAGCCAAGTGTGAAACCGAATCCAGACAATCAACCGGCGAATACGCCGAAGCCATCTATGACGCCGCAAGTGCCGACAAAAGGGAATATTCCGCAATCGTCACAAACGGTCAATGATGGGAAGAATAGCGGTCAAATGGCTTCTTTGACAAAGATTAAAGGTGTCGTTGCAAAGAATCAAAAGAAGTGCAAAGTAAAAGTTACTTGGAAAAAGGTGCCAAACAGTTTGGGGTATCAGATTCAGTATGCAACAAATAAAAAGTTTAAAAAGGCCAAGAAAAAAACGGTTAAATCAACCTTTGTTACATTAAAGAAGCTGAAAAAGAAAAAGACATATTTTATTCGGATTCGAGCTTATAAAATTGCAGATGGAAAGAAAGTGTATGGAAAGTGGAGTTCAGTTAAAAAAGTTAAGGTAAAGAAGAGATAAGGAACAAAGGTGTTGTAGGTTTATCACAACAGTTACAGAAAGTAAATTAAATACGACAAAGGAACAAAACTATCGAAAAACAGGGATGACACAAGCGGAAATAAAAAAAGCATTAAGTAAAAAAGGACGCTTAAAGTTATTCTTGGGGAAAGTTACTGGCGCTAAAGGTTACCAGCTCCAGTATGCTTTGAATAAAAAGTTCAAAAAGAAAAAGAGCATACAGACCAAGAAAACCAAGTACACCATTAAGAAACTGAAAAAGAAGAAAACGTATTACATTCGTGTCCGTGCCTATAAGATGAATGGCAAGAAAAAGGTGTATGGTAAGTGGAGCACGGTGAAAAAAGTCAAGATAAGGAAGTAATATAAGACGGGTTTTGAAAAAACTTTGAGCGTAGAACGTCCCTCTTATTGGTGGTGTCGTTTTACGCTCTTTTTATATGCCGGAATTTGGCATGTTTGGTACGATTTAATGTTCTTTTTGAGGGGCGTAAGTCGCCTGACAATTGTAAGTAAATATATTGACTTTGCACTTTGATTGTGCTAATATATATACAAACAAGGGTGGGACGCAGATGTTCTCCTTGTAGTGATAGAAATAAAAGAATTTAGGTAATTAAGGAGGATACTGTTTGGGAGCAAAAGATTTAGCAGAGAAAAATTTACTACAATACAAAGATGTATTTTCAGACATTGTAAACGTAAACTTATTTGGTGGCAGATGTTATGTGTCAGCGAAAGAGTTGTCGCGGGAACCCGGCGAGTTGATTACGAAAGCCGTATCAGATGATAAACTTCGGCAGTTACAGATGGATGTGCCGATGAAGTGTAAGAAGCACAATAGAAGTTTTTTCTTATGTCTGGAAAATCAGAGTGACAAAAACAACGTTATGCCGGTGCGCGATATGGGATACCAGCACGCCAAATATATGGAGCAGATAAAGGAAGTGAAGGAAAGTAATCGAAAAACCGGCAATTATCCAAACCCGATGACAAAGGAACTTAACGATTCACAGAAATTAAGTCCGGTCATCACTCTGGTTTTGAATTACAGTCAGAATGAATGGGGAAAGCCAAGATGTCTGAATGATATGCTGGAATTTCCGGAAGACATTGGTGAGAAACTTACAAAATGGATACCCTCGTATTCGGTTTGTGTGATTAACCTTGCCAGTCAGCCGGAAACGACAATTCGCCAGTATCAATCGGATTTTAAATACATAGTCCGTTATCTGTCCTGTGGAAATGACAGAAGAAAACTGGATGAATATTTCCAAACAACGGAGTTTCAATTAGACCACCCGGAAGCATTTTTAGATTGGCTGTCTGCGGTGACAAACGACACGAGATATCGGAAAGCAAAGGAATTAATTGAAGAAACTGAAGGAAAAGGAGGAAAAATCAATATGTGTGTATTATTAGATATGTATGAGGAACGAGGAGTAGAGAAAGGAATTTCACAAGGAATCTCACAAGGAATTGAGGAAATCAACACATTATATCATTGCTTGTTAGCAGATCATCGAATGGAAGATATACAAAAAGCAATCATGGATACAGACTATCAGAAGGAATTGTTGCGGGAGTATGGGATAGGAGAGTAAGAGGAGGATATTATTTGGGAGCAAAAGATTTAGCAGAGAAAAATTTACTACAATACAAAGATGTATTTTCAGACATTGTAAACGTAAACTTATTTGGTGGCAG
>ENA-UOJG01001269-UOJG01001269.1-human-gut-metagenome-genome-assembly--contig:-C47-NODE-1269-length-28069-cov-5.925037_pt1 | contig 28069 bp, 19 predicted proteins | sample MGYA00242340_ERZ723887 | MGnify/ENA metagenome assembly ERZ723887 | reverse complement strand
AAAATGAAAACCAAAGTCTCGGAGAATCGATTTTTTCGGGCAAAGGTACGGATTGCTCCCAAATACGAGAAGAAAAAACAGCATTCGTCTCGTTGATAGACGAATACTGAAAAATAGCCTTTCGCTCCAGAGAAATTAATTCATCGTATCTCATATTTTGAGGCAAGAAAATGGTAAAAGCAGTGTTACGATAGGGTTATAGCACGGCAAGAATGCCCATTCATGAGTACTCATAACCCTATGCACGGCCGCTCATAATGCCTAACGCGAGTATCGGCATTGGGCAATACGACCTATCGCAACAGGTTTCGCCACCTATCGTGTACAAAATCGGCCCCTTTTTCAAGAAAAAGCGTGTTTATTGCCACACCTATCTCATTATCTTGTCACTTTCGCACGAAGGGTATGTCAACATATTCGTATAATATGAAGCAAATAGTCAGAATAAGCTTCTATTTCGCAACAGACCCATCATACAAGCCAGAGGCTCCCAATAGGCCTTAAGCACTCACATAAAACACGGAATTTTCAATCCAACTGATAAATCTTCAGCTTATTGTAAAGCGTCTTCCGGTCGATGCCCAATAACTGGGCCGCACGAGTCTTATTATTGCCGCACTCTTGGAGGGCCTTACGGATAAGGTCACGTTCATGCTCCACGTTCTTAAGCTGGATGTTGGTGTGCGAAGAGAGGTTCTCCGTCAGTTCCTCCGGGAGTTCCTTGCGGGTGATGTATCGACCGGTCGCCAATAAGGTAGCGTACTTGATAACGTTCTTCATCTGCCGCAGGTTACCCGGCCAAGAATAGGATTGGAACAATTGCATGGTATCGTTGTCGAAACCGATGATATCCTTACGGAGCTCGCTATTCGCCAGATCGAGGAAGTGGTTGGCGAACAAGAGCAAATCCTCTTTTCGCTCTTTCAAGTCCGGGATACGGATCGTGAACTCATTGATACGATGGTACAGGTCCTCACGGAAATCTCCTTTCTCGATCGCCTGCCGCAAGTTCTCGTTCGTCGCGGATATCAAGCGCACGTTGATAGCGATCTCCTGATTGCTCCCGATCGGCTTTACCTTGCGCTCCTGTAGGGCACGCAATAGCTGAACCTGCACCTCATACGTCAGGTTCCCGATCTCATCCAAGAAGATCGTACCGCCTTGGGCCGCCACGAACGCCCCGGTCTTGTTCTCGATCGCCCCCGTAAAAGAACCTTTCACGTGGCCGAAGAACTCGGAAGCCGCCAATTCCTTGGGGATAGCGCCGCAATCCACGGCGACAAACGGAGCCTTGCTACGATTACTTTGCTCGTGGATCCGACGGGCGATATACTCCTTACCGGTACCGCTAGCGCCGGTCACCAATACCGACATATCCGTCGGAGCCACCAAACTCACATGCTATTAAAGCTGGCGGGCCGCTTGGCTCTTCCCCTCGATATAAAGATCCGGGGCCGAAGAAACCGGGACTCTCGTCGGAGCCTTCTCCTCCACGTGCGCAAGCTCCCTGATCTTTCCCAGCAACTCATCCGGGTTCAGCGGCTTGGCAATATAATCCGCCGCCCCCAGCTTCATCGCCTGAACCGCCGTTTGTATCTCCGCATAACTGGTCATCATGATAAGGGGTAAGGAAGGATGAGTGCTTTTCAGCCATTTCAATAAGTCGATCCCGTCACTATCCGGCAGGCGTAAATCCGATATAACCAAATCGAACGCTTCCTCCCCCAGCCTCCGTTTAGCGTCGGAGACAGAGGACGAGGATCTTACGACAAACCCTTTCTTACCCAGCCATGTGGTAAGCATCAAGGAAAAAGTTATATCATCTTCAACGATTAGAATCGACAACATACCCACTCAGATTATTTATAGTAACCACAAAGGTAAATAAATAAAACGAATCAAGAAAACATCCACGTAGCTTTACGCCATACTCCCTCGAAAGGACCTTGTTTATGATGGGCCAGCCACCAGTGGCAAAAACCTAGCTGGAGAATGAAAAGAAGGATTCCTACGGCGAAGCTGGCGGTCGTTCCCAGATCGTCATACAGGGATAAACCGTATCCGAAATAGATGAAAGAGCCTACCATCGATTGCGTGAGGTAATTCGTCAAGCTCATTTTCCCGTAAGGCACAAGCCCGTGAAGCACCTTATGCGGCGCCTTCCACTGCCACAAGAAGATAAAGGAGGATACCAATACGCACATGAACGAGAAATTACGCAAGGAAGACACGATCGTGCTCATCGGGCGAAGCTCTTCGGTACGCTCCAGCAAACCGGGTAGGGAAAGGGACAGATAATAGAGGGGAATGAAACAAACTACCCCGATAACAAAGGTCCTTGTCCAAAACGTCCGGTGCTTCTCCGGATCGACAAACAATCCCTTGCGCCCCAACAACATACCCAGCATAAAGAGAGCCGATGTCTGGAAGAAACGTCCATAGCTCCAAGCCCAGAGAAGGCTATACAGCTGCCCGTCCCACAGATTGGACTTGACCATTTCCCAAAAGCTGGTACCTTCCATATACGGAAAGATCCGCATACAGTGCACCAGCCATTGTTCCTTGGATGCCACATATTCCGGATGCATCAGGGCATACATGAATTTACCCCACTCCATAGGCTGTAGCATCAAGACCACGGCGATCGCCAATACCACCTTATTACTCAACTTGCAAACCGGTATCAACACAATACCCAAGATCGAATAAAGCACCAAGATCTCCCCCGGGAAGAACGATGCGTTGAAGCAACCGATAAAGAATAGGAGCACCAACCGCCAGAAGAAACGAAGCCGGAAGTCCTTCCCTTTCCTCGCTTGGTTATCAAACTGGATGAAAAAACTAAAACCGAACAGCAGGGCGAAAATAGCGTATGCCTTCCCGGAAAAGAGGAAGAACAAGGTATCCCATACCCCTTTATCCAAGGCTTTCATAAAATCGGTAGTAGCCTCCGGAAAATTATACAAGTTAAAATGCTCGATATTATGCAATAGGATAATAGCCATAACAGCAAATCCTCGTAATGCGTCGACCACCTCGATACGGGGCCGGGCTTGTAGTGCGTGTTCCATGATATGATTCAGTAGATTTTATTATTTCGTGGCAAAAGTAACGAAACTAAATAGAAAAAGCATCCTCGAAAGGATGCCTTTTTCTTTTGCAGACTTAAATTGAATACTCAGGACTTAATCTTTCGCCATGAATAAATTCATGACTTTCGTTTTTAACGGTTTAAATGTAGAAACGCCCACTTGCGATTTCATTAAATAGATAGCGAATATCGTGCCAAAGCCAGCGAAACGCACGATAATGAATATCTAACTACTTATCCTTTAACAAGTAATAGATAAATTTTGTTTCTATAAAGTAGAATTTTATTTCAAAAGCATGGGGAAAGGCATTCCACGGATGGGTATTTATTCCACACCGGATTCCACAAGATTACCCGATGGCAGACTCCGCATCCTTCACGATAGCAAGCGCTTGCTCGATTACCTCGCCCAGCAGGTGGTACCAGCCGGAATCGGTCAGTTCCTCATCATTCTTCTCCAAGATCCGCAGGTGTTGTACCAATGAATTGGCCCCCAGCATCGTGAACAGGGGAATCAACTTATGAGATATCCGGGAGGCTTCCTCCCGGTCTTTTCCCTCTAACGCATCCCGAAGTAAGTCGATGCTCTTGCGGGTTTCCTCCGAGAAGGTTTTCAGTATAGAGGCTGAGGCCTCCGGATCCTCTCCGGCAAAAGCGGTCAACGAAGAGAAATTCAACTCGCTCCTTGCCTCCAGATGGAGTGTCAGCAACTCATTCAGCAAGGAGATTAATTGGGCGGCGGTAAACGGCTTGTTCAAGAAACCCGTGAAACCAGCCTCCAGATAATGCTCGTGCTCCTTGGCGATACTGGCAGATAGGGCGATCACCGGGATCTCATCCGTTCCGGGGATACCGGACGTACGTATCCGCTCCAGTAAATGATAGCCATCCAGCGTCGGCATCTGTATATCGGTGATAATGGCGTTGAATACGGTGTTCCGCAATAGCTCGAGGACGTTATGCGGATTCGTACAACCTACCACCTGCACGTGACTCTGCTTCAAGAGTTCCTCCGTCAAGGCCAGTTGTAGAGGATCGTCATCTACCAGAAGACAATAGACATCTTGCCCCTCAAACAAGGGTAAAGCCTCGGCTTCACCAGCATCCGGAGCCTCCGCCATTACGTCCGGCAAAGATTGGTTATCAGCCAAGGGAAGAGGTAGCAAGATCGTGAAATCACTGCCTTTTCCCGGGGTACTATCCAAAGCAAGCGTACCGTTCATCAAGGACAGAAGCTTACGGGTGATGGAGAGGCCCAGACCGAAACCTTCCGCCTCTTCCGTATCGGCAAGGCGGGTAAACTCCCCGAATATCCGCTCTTGTTCCTCTTTCGGGATGCCCGGACCGGTATCGCTGACGGTAATAGATAATTGATAATTGATAATTGAAAGTTTTTGGAGGGAGACAAGCAAAACGACTCGTCCCGCTTCCGTGAACTTGATAGCGTTGGATAAGAGGTTTCCTACGACCTGCCGGATACGGATCGGGTCGCCCATATAGACTTGCCCAGTCTCCTCCGGTTTCAGGTTCAAGACAAACCGTAAGCCTTTCGCCTCCGCTATCGGCTGGAAGCTGGTATAGATCTCATCGAACAAGACTGGGACACGGAAGGGAACGCTATGCACCTCCATCTCGCCGGACTCCAACCGCTGGAAATCCAACAGGTCGTTCACCAAGGAAAGGATATGATCCGAGGAACCTTTCATGTTCTCCAGATAATATTGCTGACGCTCGTCTGGATGGCGGCGTAGCAAAAGCTCGATATATCCGATGATGGAAGAGAGCGGAGCCCGTATATCGTGGCTGATCGTCAACATCAGCTTCTCACGGCTTCGCAATAAGCTCTCGGCGACCTGTTTCGCCTTTTCCAGTTGCATACGGTAATATTTACTTCGTGAGATATCCCGTGAGATAAAGAAGAGGAACAGAAAGGCGATTACCACGGAGACGATCGCGATTCCGGCGATCAAATGGGAGGTCTCCCTTAATAGTACCTGCTTCTTATAGACCCTTTCCAGCGACGCCTCCATCTCCTCCTCCTCTATATTACGGAGCATCTGGTTGATCTCCCGGGTAATCACGCTATTGTTATACCGTAAGTTAGAGGCCCTTTCCAACAACTGATCCATCAGTTGTTGCCGTTGCCAAGCCACACTGTCTTGGATGCTTTTCAGCACGCTGACAATCGTATCGGTCGGATTATAAGCGTTCACCAACGTATCGGTAACGATCTCCCGGGTCGTGTTCACCACGATGCTGGTATCTTCCTTGCCGGGAGAGAACACGTCGGCCAGACGCTTGAAGAATCCCCGCTTCTTACGGGGAACTACCACCGTATCTTGCTTGACCTCTACCCGCTCTTGTACCTGCACCTCGTTTACGATTGTATCCCGGACGGCAATTATTTTCTCGATATTCTCCGTATAAAGACGCTCCGTGTTCGCTTCCTGCCAAGTCTCAAGCAAACGACGGGTATTCCATCGCTTACGCTCCAGCAGTATGTCGATCGTATCTATTTTCAGGAGTTGCATGGAGTCCGTCACCAAGGTCCTCAACGAATCCATGTTATTATGGGCCTTATTCAACGTACGATTGAAGTGGCGGAACTCGTTCTGGGGCATGCCTACCAACTGCCCCAACGCCTCGCTTTCATAGAGCAAGGAGAGCGTATTGGTGACCAAGTACACCTTCCGGCGTGCCTGATGATCCGGCTCGTCCTCCTCGGCCACTTTCTCTACTATATTATAAATGTAAGCGACCGAGCAGACCGCAATGGTAATCAGCAAAATATAGCCTAATATCACCTTGCTAGTAATATGTCCGCTTTGTTCTTTCATATACGGTTGAGATCAGTCTAATTCCTATCATAAGCGATGTCCCATTTATCCATCATCTCAAAATCCTGCTTTTTTAAGCCGACTTTCCAAAATGGGATCGGGTCGTCATGGTCTCCCAGATACATACGGTCACGTACCTTGAAGGCACGATTCGTTAAGGCAAACGTGGAATCGGCCACCGGAGTCCGCACACCAGCTATATCAAGCATCGTATGGAATACGCTGTTCGTGCTAACCGGATAAGTCTCGTGTGCCTGCGCTTCCAGATATTTCTGGGGATATGACTCCCGGTAAGCCTTCGAGAACCAGATCACATACGGGATATGCAACTGGTAATAGGTCGGTATCGGAGACGCATGCAGATAACGGGCTCTGGAATCATCGAAGATATCCTCTCCATGATCGCTTAAGTAAAGCATGGATGCCGGAGCATTTGTCTTCGCCAACATATCCACGATTTCCCCCAGCACGTAATCTGTATAGTGGATGGAATTATCATAAGCGTTCCGTAACTCCTTTTTATACGAGGCACGAATTCCCTCCGCCTTATCCGGCCTATAGAAACGGAACTCCTTCGGATAACGTTCATGGTAATTAAAATGCGAGCCATAAGTATGCAGTACTACGAAAAGATTACCGTCCTCTTTATCCAGTTCCTTCTTTAGATAAGGCAGGATCGCCGCATCGTGCAAGGAGGTTAGCGTAGAACCCGTATTAAATGCACTCATATCGATAAAGGTATCTGCCTCCCGGTAAAAAGCGCCGATCATCGAGGTCGTTAGTTTCTGGTTGGCGATCACGAGCGTACGGAAACCAGCCTCTTTGAAAGCGGTCACGATACTTTTCTCGTCGTAAAGGACTCCATAATTCTCGGCGCTGGCAGCGGACAGGATAATGGGGACACTTTTATGCGTATTATTCGATTGCGTCACCACATCCGTGAAATGCACCAATCCGTCTAAAGCCTCCATACGGGGAGTCGTCTTGCGCTCGTATCCGTAAAGGCTCCATTCCATAGCACGGGAGGTCTCTCCCACTACCAAGACGTAGATCTCCCGTTTTCCCTCCGCTTGCTCCGGCTTAGTGGCGTCGAACTTAAAGTCGGCGGAAGTAATATGATACTTGCTGTTCCTCTCCGCCTTATTTATGGCGAAATATAAATTGTATAGGGCGTTAGCCGGATATACATCGTCCTTCCATGAGAACCGGTGATCTTGCGAAGGAGACAGGAAGCAAAGGAGCAAACCCACGACAAACATGCCTAGGCTGATCTTGGCCCATTTCTTCCGGAAAGGATTTCGCAGTTTCTCTTTCTGCCGTATCGAACGACAAGCGAGCACCAGCGTAGGTAATGTATAGAAAAAGAATACGCAACCGATCACCAGAATGATATTCCCCAATAACTCACTAGCCTCGGAAGCGTTCGAGCTGGTAAGGTTCAAATACATATCAACCGCTATCACGGACTGTCCGAAAATATACAGCAGCACCAACTGCCCCCCATCTAAGATAACCTTCGGCAACAGGCACCAAACCACGATCCCCGGTTTACGGGCCACTAATAAAACACACATCCAAAAGGCCAAAGGTATCAGCAACGAGGCGATACCGACCGTGACGGGAAGCGGTTCCGTAAAAAAGAACACACAGTTTGGGATGATAAATAACAGGGCAAATAAGAAATATAAATGCTCCTGTGAAGATATCCAGCGTATTAACCTTGTAAAATACTTCATTCAATCAAAACTTTGCCAACTCTCAATCATTACTCTTCTCAACTAATACCCAGAACCTGAAATTCCGGCAATTGGCAAAGATAGGCGTTATTAAACACATACAAAGCGTATTATACACAAAAAATGTTATTGACATTCATAACTTCTCTTTCATCCGTCGCCAATACTCATTGACAGAGCTTTTCACTTCCTTATGTAACAGCAAGATACCAATCAAGTTCGGGAGCGTCATCAAAGCCACGGTGATACCGGATAATGTCCAAACAATAGTAGTATCCGTGAACGAGGCCAAGAAAAATCCGACAATATAGATTACGTGGTAAATACGGACATATTTCGTTCCCCAAAGATAGGTCACCGCCCGATCACCGTAGTAAGACCATGCTATCGTTGTAGAAAACGCAAACAACAACAGGGAAAACGGAATAATAAACTGCCCCCAATCCCCTAAAAAACCTTTCTTAAACGCCTCCGTAGACAAGGGGGCGGAATGAAGCAGCGACTTACCGGTTAAATACACCGCACGCTCTTTATTCATAGGTAATTCGATACGTCCGTCACGTACAGAGAGCGTACCACTAAACAACACCTCCTTCCCTTCCTTGACCCGCACGCTATCCGCAAAGGAACGTGCGTGTAGTAACGTTATATCCGTATTTAGGATCTGTCCGTTCCGGACCTCCAAGGAGCCTGTATAAAAAGGCAGGGGCTTATTCCCTAGTACATGCTCCGACACTGCGGATTTACCGTCCGGGTCCGATTCATGATAAGCACCGGACAAGACTACCGTATCCGCCTGCTGAAACTTATTCTCAAACTTTTTCAGCCAAGTACCGGATGACAATAGAACCAAGCCGGTTATCGAACAAATCACGATCGTATCGATGAACGGCTCCAATAAAGCGACCATACCCTCGGATACCGGCTCTTCCGTCTTGGCTGCCGCATGAGCGATCGGAGCGGAACCTTGCCCCGCCTCATTCGAGAATAATCCACGGTTCACACCTCGGTTAAAAGCCCAGACAACCGTCGCTCCTAAGAAACCACCCGTAGCCGCCGTACCGGAAAAGATATTCGAGAAAACAGAGATAAACGAAGGTAGGATATGCTGGTAATTATAGGCCAATATGCTGAAGGCACCGAGCAGATAGACGACCGCCATAAAAGGTACCAACTTCTCGGTAACCTGCGCTATACGCTTGATTCCCCCGATCACGATCAATCCCAGCAAGACCGATAAAACCGCCCCGGTAATATATTGCTGAATACCGAACGCCGAAAACATGGCGTTCGAGATGCTATTTACCTGTGGCAGACTACCCGTACCGAAAGAGGAGAAAATAGTAGCGACCGCAAAAAGTCCCGCCAACCAACGCATATGCAAACGATGCTTCATATAATACATCGGACCGCCGGAAATCGTACCATCTTCCGTCTGCTCACGATACTTATGGGAAAGGGTGACCTCTACCATCTTGGTAGTCATACCCAAGAACGCCGTCATCAACATCCAAAACAAGGCAGAAGGACCACCTAGATGTATGGCCAGAGCGACACCGGCTATATTACCGGTCCCCACCGTGCCCGAAAGAGCAGTTGCCAACGCTTGGAAATGGGAGGTATCTCCTATGTCTTGCTTATTGTCGTACTTCCCCCGCACGACCTTGATCGCATGCCCGAAAAAGCGCAATTGCGGAAACCGAAGATAGACCGTAAAGAACAATCCGGTTCCCAGTAATAGAAAAACAAACCATTGTGATCCTCCAAAATGAGCGTCAATAAGGGATAGTAAGTTATTCAACTCTTGCATCATCTGCCTACATTTTTAAATAATGATGCCGCAAGTTAAGAATAATAAAACAAAAAGCAACCTTACAAGCTTTTGTTTTTCATTTTAGACTTACAAGATTGCTTTTTCACAATCAAAAAGATACTATCACACAATAAAATTATATTTATCTCCTATATTTTCTGGAGGATAGCGATAAACTCATCATTCGTAATGTCTAGCTCCGGCTCTTTGTAATTGACATAATCCTCAAAATAGTCGCTGGCGATATCGGCTACGATCTCCCCTCCGTCCAAGCCATACGAGGAAACTAGTTTCTCCACCCGGTTACGTATCTGGCGAATCACCTGTAAACGATCCTCATAACGATCTGGCTTCTCCTGATCAGTGACGTGCTCATTCCGGGCGATCAAGTAAACTACCGTATAAAATTTCTCCATGCTCCCGAAAACAGGGACAAACAAGGATTTCTTCTCCTCGGGCAGATCTGCCAAAAACTGTTGTATCTTTGTCATAACTCTTACTCTTTTACCTAATAAAAAAAACAATATACTTTTTGTTCTAAAACAATATACTTTCGTGTGTAAAAGTATATTGTTTCGACAACAAAAGTATATTGTTCTTCTCGAGTCTGTTAAATGATAGAATTCTTCTTCGTAAAGTCCAAAATCTCATCAATATAGCCAAAAGCCAATCCTGTTACCGTATCCGCGCAGCCGTAATAGATAGCGATACGTTTCGTCTCCGGATCATGCAAGGCGGCACAGGGAAAGACTACGTTCGGAACGTCTCCCATGCACTCGTAATCCTTTTGCGGGGATAACAAATAAGGTCCGGAGCGGAATTTCACTTTCCAAGGTTGCTCCAAATCCAAGATAGCGGAACCGAAGCTATACACATACCCGTTGCAAGAACGAAGCACGCCGTGGTAAATCAATAACCAGCCCTCGGAAGTCTCGATAGGGATAGGGCCCGCACCGATCTTCGTACACTGCCAAGCGCTATCCTCGAACGCAGCCGGAGACATCACGTGGCGATGTTTACCCCAGAAACACATATCCGGAGACTCGCTATAGAATATATCGCCGAACGGAGTATGACCGTTGTCGCTCGGACGGCTTAACATGGCGAAGTTTCCGTTAATCTTACGAGGGAACATCACGCCATTACGGTTGAAAGGCAGATAAGCGTTCTCCAGCTGATGGAAGGTCTCGAAATCGAACGTGTAAGCCACGCCAATCGTCGGGCCATGATAACCGTTACACCAAGTCACATAATAACGATCCTCGATAAAACATACACGGGGGTCGTAGGCGTAAACAAACTCGCCGATCTCCTTGTCGTCGCACTCAAACTCGAGTTTTGTCTCGGAGATACTCCAATGAATGGCATCTGCGCTAAAACCTACGTGCAAACGCATCCGGCGATTCGTATCGTCGCAACGGAACACACCGGCATAACCACCTTTGAAAGGGACAACAGCACTGTTGAACACGCTGTTCGATGTCGGAAGGATATCACGAGGAATCACCGGGTTCTTCGAATATCTCCACAATACTTCTTTGCTACCCTCGGGACGATCTTCCCAAGGCATATTAGGCAGCGGAGCGCCTACGATTTTCAAATTATCCATAACTAATCCTATTAAAATATTACTGTACTAACTTATTACCTTTATCGTCATACGTGAACGGTACGAAATAGGCTACCAAGAATGAAGGGATCATCGCCAGCAAGGTCACGATAAAGAAATACTTATAACCTAGCCAGTCGCTCACGAAACCGCTCATCATTCCCGGAAGCATTACGCCAAGGTTCATGATACCTGAAGCGAACGCATAATGCGCCATCTGATGCTTGCCCGGAGCTACCTGTTGCATCATAAACAGCATCAAGCCCACGAAACCGAATCCATAGCCAAAATACTCGAATACGATGGCGGAAGCGATAATGAGACCATTATCAGGCTGGAAACACGCCAAGAACGTGTATACCAAAAACGGTATATTGAAACAACAACAAAGCGTAAACAATACCTTTCGCAATCCCTTGGCCGAGATATAATATCCACCAAGCAAAGAACCCAGCACGAACGCCGCCGCCCCAAACGTACCATAATACAAACCAATTTCTTGCTCCGTTAGTCCTAATCCTTGATCAGCTATCGGAGCTTTCAAGAACAAAGGTACGATCTTTATCACGAAACCCTCGGCAAAACGATACAATATGATGAAACAGATATACCACACGATATACTTCTTCGTGAAGAACTCCTTGAAGACCAGCCATAACTCAGCCATACTTTCCTTCAACGAATGTTCTCTGGTAGCGGCTTTCCCACCCGAAGGCAACATCTTCATATGATAAAAACCAAGCAGGATCATGATCGTACCGCAAAGCAGCATAACGATCATCCAAGCGTATATCACGGCCTCTTTCTCCAATCCTATCCCGGTAAAATATTGCATCATATAACCCGCCAGATAAACCAGACCACCCGTGGCTACGATCTTCGCCAAATTGTAAAACGCACCTTGCCAACCGATATATTTGGCTTGATCCTCCGGCGAGAGCTCTTTCATATAAACGCCATCCGTTGCCACGTCATGCGTAGCCCCGCTAAGCGCTATAATACCTAATAATGCGATAGATAGAGCAAAGAAACTCGGCAAGTTTAACGCCAAGGCCACTAAACCGAATAAGCAACCGGATAACAACTGGGTCAATACGACAAAGAATTTCTTAGTACGATACATTTCCAAAAACGGGCTCCATAAAGGCTTTAAGGTCCAAGGTAACATGATAACCGAGGTCCATAACGCAATCTGGGCATCCGATATATCCAATCCCTTAAACATGAGTACGGTAACCATGTTCAGCACTACAAAAGGCAATCCCATAGCAAAATAGACACTAGGGACCCAAGTCACAGGGTTTCGACGTTTAGTAGCATTCGTGTTTTTCTCTTCCATGCTTTATTTAGAATTTAGGTGTACAAATATAATTAATAATCCGGATATATCTTTAATCGATCGGACAAATAGAGGAGATCATCCCGAAGGTAGCGTTATCATTCAAATCCCAGACCATCTTTCCGGCTCCGTTTATCTCGATCAACTGCGGGTAATGTCCTTTCGCAGCCTCTCCGTCATGGCCTTGCCAGTTACAGATATACAAACCACCGTCCCGTTTAGGGAGCAACTGGGCAACAAAGAAAAGCTGGGCTCCCTCGATATCGTTCGCATTCACCTTGCGAACGATATCTCCGGTCTCGAAATTCAGCTCTATGAAGCAATGGGCATCACCGCAAGCGACCAGATAATTACCGTTATCCAACGCAGCCACGCTAAACGGGTTACCGTCTACTTTCACGCTTTTCAGCAATTGACCGGACGGGGATATTTCCCGGATCTCGGAGGTAGCGAACAAGGGCACTAGATAATTGCCCCGCTTATTCTTGTTTACTTGACGGAATTGTGCATGGGGTTGCTCAATTCGGGTATCGAAATCTGTTTTCGACAGGATCTCTCCTTTTGCGTTCACTTCCATGATCGTAGCCGGGTTTCCACACCACGCCAATAAATAATGACCGTTGGGAAGTACACGGGCCGTCTGCATCTCACACCCTTCCGGAGCGGAGATATTCCAGACCTCCTCATGATCCCGGGTGATTAGCTTTGCCCCTTTCGAATAGGAAAAAAGGATATTCCGATCGGGAGTAACAGCTACGGAATTACATTCCCATCCTTTTTCCAAGGGATGCTCCCATTCAATTTCTTTCGTGTTCTTGTTTACGATGGCGATCTTATCCCAGCCGGAACCGCCTAATAAAAGATGATGCGACGCCTCATGACATGCGGAACATACGAGTAGCAGGCATGCGGATAATATAAAAGTATAGATTTTCATGGTATATAATAATGTACTAATTAGATAATATGCCAATTATAGCAGGATGGACACATGGGATCCACCCTGCAAAAAAAGATCATGTGTGTTGTATTCGCATTGGCATATTGACACATTTAGCGAAACGACACATTGGTTCATTCTTCTTTATTTCGCTAAGTCACGGAACAACTCATATCCCTGATCAGGCGTGATACCTTGATGCACGACCGCATGAACCGCCTGGATCATGGCGACAGGAGAAGTACTCTGGAATACATTACGTCCCATATCCACGCCGGCCGCACCGTCGTTAATCGCATTATAACATAATTCCAACGCCTCCTTCTCCGGTAATTTCTTACCACCGGCGATTACCACGGGAACCGGGCAAGCGGCGGCTACCTTCTCGAAGCCCTCACAATAGTAGGTCTTCACGATATTAGCGCCATTCTCCGCACAGATACGGGAAGCCAGACCGAAATAACGAGCGTCTCGAGCCATTTGCTTACCAACAGCGGTAACACCCATTACCGGGATATTGTAACGGCTAGCCTTATCGACCGCTTTATATAAGTTAGCCACAGTCTTAGCCTCATGCGCCTCGTCGCCGATAGCCAACATAACCGCCATGGCGGAGACGTTCATACGGATAGCGTCCTCTATATCGATCAATACATTATCGTTCAAATCCGTAAGGATAGACGTTCCTGCGTCCGAACGAAGACAAATCGATTTCGTCGTATTCGCCGGAATCGTAGATTGCAGGATACCACGGGTACACATCAAGCAATCCGCATATTCAATCAAAGGAACGATATTCAAGTCGATACGCTCCAGACCGGAAGTCGGCCCCATGATGAAACCATGGTCAAAAGCAAGCATAACCGCCTTGCCTGTCTTCGGATTGAAGATACGGGATAAACGGTCTTTCATACCCCAAGGTAAGTTCTCGGCTCCCTTCACATGGAAACTCTGGTTCTCACAATTGATGCCTAAACCGAAGTCCGCACCTTCTCTTAAATCATCTAAATCTGCCATATTTATTATTCGTTATATTATTATATTTTATAGAGACGGGGCACGCCCCGTCTCACGCTGTGTATTATTTTATAGCGCCTCAGCAAAAGAAGCGAACATACAGCTCCAAGAAGTAGCCCCGCTATCAGCGAAACCAATCGAACGCTCGCCATAGTTACGGGCACGGCCAAAGTTAGCTTTCATCGGTACCGTAGCCTCCGCTCCCTCAAGCGCCGCTTTAGCGCCAGCATTCAAGACTTCCTTGATATCATCCGACGTACAAGCCTGCATAGCCTCCACCGCCGGGATCAAGGCATCCATCATCGTCTTGTCGCCTCGTTTCGCTTGGGTTTGTTGTTGCACATTCGCCAAGCCACCGGCGAACATAGCTTTCACGCCTGCGGCATCCAACTCGGTTCCCTCTGCATGATCGCTCATACCCAAGAAGAAAGCGCCGAGCAAGGTACTTGTCGATCCGCTCACTTCCATCATCACGTCCATACCCATATCACCAAGCATTTGCTTGAACTCCGTTCCAGACTGAGCGCTTTTATTCACGGCAGTCATAGCGGCAACGATAGCGGTACCATGATCTCCATCCCCGATTACGGCATCCAATTTAGAAAATTCCTCCTCACGTGCCTTGATCTGTTTCAGCGCATTGTCTAACATGGCCTTGAAGGCCTCGATAGTAAGTTGTTTCATGTATATTATTTATTTACCTAGGGTTGTCCAATAAGGTGCGTCCGCACGTTTGTTATTCAAATAATCGATATGGTCCTCATCCAAGATCGCCATGATCATCTGGAATCCAGCTTGCTCCTGTACGGTCAAGATCTCTTGGATACGGCTTACCACCACCTGCAAGCCACGAGCCTCTAATTCCTTATAAGCCTTGCGGAAGATGATATTCAATTCCATATGGGTAGTAGCGCCTACGCCGTTAATGATCAACAACATCTTATCACCGGCTTTTGGCTGTAACTGCTGGCAAAGTAGGTCTACCATCTCCGCTGCCGTATCATCGGCGGATACCAACGGTTTCTGTCCACCACCACCTTCGCCATGCTGGCCCATACCGATCTCCATGATTCCATCGGGAAGATTCGTGATCGTACCTCCGTTCTGGGGATGCGTACAAGAACGCATAGCGACAGCCAAGGTAGCCACGTTCTTATTATAGCGTTCACCTATCTCAATCAACTCGTCTAAAGACTTCCCTTCCTCGGCGGCGGCACCTAATATCTTATACAAAGGAACACAACCGGCCAAGCCACGGCGATCATCTACATTCGCCCCGATACCTGCGCTGATATCATCATGCGTAAGTAATTTCTTCACCTTGATACCCTTACGAGCAGCCAACTGGCAAGCCATATTAGCGCTCATCACGTCGCCGGAATGGTTCAATACGACCAGCAAGATCCCGGCCTCACGATCCATCAATTGCAGTGCCTGAAACAAACGTTGGGCACCCGGAGCGGCGAATACGTCACCCACGACGGAGCAATCCAACATGCCCTCTCCTACGAAACCGCTCAAGGCAGGCTCATGACCGGAACCGCCTAAGGTAACGATCGCTACCTTATCATTGCCTTTCGGGTTAGCACGTACGACGATATTCTCAGCCGCCAACTTTACTTGATTCGGATACGCTAACGCATAACCTTCCAATAACTCAGCCGTAATATTCTCAGGATCATTTATGAATTTTGTCTTGATGTCTGACATGGTATTATCCTCCTTTAGATTTATGAATTTTGATTTACGAATTATTTTAGTTCCATGATCTCGATAGCGATACCTTCTTCCTCGATGAAAGCGATCGTCAAGTGCTCGTCGCAAACAGCCGGGCCGAAGATTACCTTCTTACCTTCCAACTCTTTTTCCAAACAAGGAACCGTATAAGCGATATGGCCATTGGTCTGTACCAACTCCGGTAGGCAGCTGCCTTTCTCGAATTTCAAGAACTCGATCCGGTTCGGACTCTTGCTGTAATCCGTCAACCATACACTCAGGCCTTCGTTATAAACCGCCCCTTCTTTACTTTCTGTAGTGACAATTCCTACGTGATTAAATGTTCTCATGATCTATTCAATTTATAGTTAGACAATTATATTATTAAAATTCGTTCTCTTCCGATAGGATATAAAGCCAGCCCCCAATACTAGGATGATCGACAGATAAAGATAAATAAATATCCCGTTCACGTTGTCATTCTGGCCATAAGAGTGCATGCCACTCAAGAAATAATTCACGCCGAAGAAGGTCATCAACACCGAATAGAAGGCCAAGATAGACGTAAAATTAAACAACCACAGGTTATTGCATTTCGGTATCAAGCGGAGATGCGTCACGATCGCATATATCACCATCGTAATCAACGCCCACGTCTCCTTCGGGTCCCAGCCCCAATAACGTCCCCACGACTCATTCGCCCAGACCGCTCCCAAGAAAGTACCGATCGTCATCAGGGCCAATCCGATCCAAAGTGACATCTCGTTCACGATACTCAATTCTCGTACCCGTTCTTTGAGCATCACGCTGTTCTTCTCCCCGCTTACGCTCATCATCACCAGATTCGTCAAGCCGATCAGACAGCTAATACCGAAGAAACCATAAGCTCCCACGATAACCGCCACATGGAACATCAACCATGGGGATTTCAAGACCGGAACCAGCGGATTGATCTGCGGGTCCATCCAACTCAAGCCGGACACGAACAAGATGATCCCCCCGAATAAAGTAGCCAACGCAAACGTAAGCGTACTCTTGCGTACGAACAACAACCCGGCGAACACCGTAGCCCAAGCCACATAAACCATCGTCTCGTACGAATTGCTCCAAGGGGCGTAACCTGCGATATACCACCGCATTCCCATCCCATACATATGGAAAACGAATACGGCCAAAATGCCCAGACTCAATAACCAAGTCGTATAGGTAACCCATTTTTCCTTCTTGAATAAGGCCACGAAAGCGAAGACCAGCAACAAGCCTCCCAAAATCAAGTACCCTTTCTTACATTGCCGGAATACATCCATTTGATTATATTTAATCTCGGCCTGTATTTTCTCAGGGCGAATGTCTACCGTCTTATTCTTGGCTTGCTGATACGTATGGATCATTCCGATTACCTCGTCCGCTTTCTCCCAATCACCACTCTTCAATCCTTCCTGTACCTCCGATAAATACCAGCCCATAATGTGGGTAACGAACATGGAGTCCTTTCCGGAAAACGCCGATAAATCATCGCCCGGCGCATACCATTTGTGATCCGGGTCGTCCTCTTTCGGGAAAAGGTTTAACATCTGGTAATTGATCAATTGATGGAAGATATTTACCTGCTCATCCAGCTTGATCAAGTCTTTATCGAAGCGGGTACGCTCCGCTGGCATTTTATTGTAGGCCTCTTCCAGCTTCTCTTGCAATTTATAGCGTCCGTTACTATCGAATACCTCTATATAGGCGCAATCCTTATCCGTAAGGTCGTAATAATTAGCCAGCTCATTATTAGACAAGGCGATAAACGGCACCCGGACCCACATATCCGGCATAGCCAAGACACTCAACAAGAACTGATCAGAGTTCAAGGAACCGAACTGATCCGATTTATGCAACTTTCGCAGTACCTCGGAAGAAAATGTATTGATCGGCAACATACGTCCGCTTACCGATTGGATCGGCAACGCACCGAACTTAGCGGCATGTTCCGGACTTATCGCATATTTCTGTATGGCCTCCTTCATCTCGGGAGCGGCCGCACCTTGCGCCCGCAAGCCCCCTACGGAAAGAAGAATCGCTACTAACAGGGTCGTTTTACGAGCGCCCGATCTTAAATCTTTCAACTGTCGGCTTAATTTCATGAAACGGGAGTTTTTACCTACCAAGCAAAGTATAAAGCCGATCACTAAAATCACGTAGCCGGTATACGTAATATTCCTTCCGGCCACATCTCGGTTCACGGAAAGTACCGTTCCTTGCTCATCCGGGTCATAGGAGGCTTGGAAGAAGCGATAGCCTTTCACGTCTAATACATTATTCATATATACCCGGGCATGGCGAGTCTGTCCATCTACATGTACCAGCAACTCACTCTCATAAGCAGAGGGACTGGCAGAGCCGGGATAGCGGGTTAAGGTAAATTTCACGAGTTCTACGCTAAAAGGAAGCGTATGATAGAGAGTCTGGTCCGAGGTACGGATCATGATACGATCGCTAGCCTCTCCCTCACGCAGGTGAAGGATTCCTTCCTCGCCGAAAAGGTGGGAAATAAGGGCACCCAGAAGGATGACAATAAAGGCGGCATGGGTGACCATCAATCCCCATCTACGCCGCTTAAGTAACTGGTGCTTGATAACGATAGCCACGAAATTGGCTACCAATAAGAATTGGAGTAAGAAAAATACAGGAGAATAGTAAATCATCGCTTTAGCGGCGGCAGTACCATGATACTTCTCTATAAAAGTAGCGATAGCCAAGCCAAAGGCGTAGATCAATAGTAGGACGATAGTCGTCACAGAAGAAGAGATAAATCTTTCTAGAGTTTTCATTTGCTCATTTATTAATAACACTGATGCGACAAATGTACGCAGATTAATCATTTTTGAAAGAATCGGCGATTAATTTGCCGCATCCATGTTATCTATCTATAAATAGACCTTGTCTATTAATCCTCAATAATTACCCGGAAGCCTACGTTGAATACACGTTGGTACGGATAATATCCTTTACGGGTATAAGCCGTCGAGAATTTCGGTCGCTCGATATAAGAACCGCCACGAACCACCTTATACTCGGAAACCTCTTTCGATTTCTCGTTGTAAGGATAAGGCAAGTAATCTGAACGAGTCCATTCCGCCACGTTACCGTGCATGCAATACAAACCGAACGGATTCGCTTCATATTGCTTACCACCCACCTGAACCAAATTGCCATCATCCACGCCTTCCTCTTTCGGTAAGTAAGTATAGTACTTGTACCAATAAGAAGTCTTAGGCATCGGTTGCGGGTCTATACCGCTTACGGCAAGCAGAAGCGTGGTTACGTCGGCTAGGTTATCCTTTTTGCCGAAGTCCGCATTCATATCGCCATACCAGAAATCTTGATCGCTGCCGGCACGACAAGCCCATTCCCATTGCGCCTCGGTCGGAAGCGTGATGTTCAAGCCTGTTTTCTCACTCAGCTTCTTACAATAATCCATCGCGTCATTGTAACTTACACGGATTACCGGTTGCTCTGGCTTATTAGCGGGATATCCTTGAACCACGTGATCCTTCCATTGCTGATCCACGAAACGGCTGTCGTGATCCGGGAAAATCACGTTGAATTGCTGATTCGTAACCTCCAACTCACCCATCCAGAAAGCTTTGTCAATCTTCACTTTCGCCGTCGGACGAGTATCGGATTGCCCACGATAGCTACCCATCACGAATTGTCCGGCCGGAATGCGAACAAATGTCATCTTGATACCCGGAGCCAACTCAATCTCCTTACGGGTTTCCTTCTCGTCGGCCAACATAGCCTTGATCCGGTCCGCATCGAATGGCCAACCTTTCACCTTCAACTCTTTTTCCTTGACAGGAGCCAATTTCTCCGGCATCTCCGGTTTGATCTCACCTTTACCCTTCAAGTAAGCGGCATAATCGGAGATCTCTTTCTTCCAATCCACGCCTGCGCCATTCGCATACTTATCCGTCAACTCTTTACGACGCTTGATCTGGTCGAAGCCTTGATACGGGATGATATCCTTCGAAAGCACATTCGCATTGAAATAACCCTTATCCGGAGCGTTGTAATCAATCCAGTTATAAAGGGTTTTCCACTCTTTATCCGTCAGTTGCACGTTAAAGTGCCCTTTCTTCAACATACGAACCAGTTCACTCGTGTTCGGATGATATTCATACGGTTGAAGAACCACCATATCACCCTCGCCACCTTGACGGTGTACATACGGATGCAGATTCAAGTAAGAAGTGCCATAACCTAATTTATCCTTCTTGCCCCCACGCAAGTCGAAAGCCTTGCCCTCACCATTATGGCAAGCGATACAAGCGCGATCCAAGATCGGTTGGATCTCCAGATCGAACGTGAACGAACGGGTCCCCCCTTCCGGCGGAGTCAACGCATGCGGGGCTTTCTGCGAAGCCATCACACGTTTCGGGATAGGAATCTGGTTCTGGTCCTCATGGCAACCGATACAAGATACCACCTCGCCCGGCTGACCGGTCAACCAGCTACGCATCCACTGGATAGCCACTCCGTCTTTGTCTAACGGCTGGATAGAGATCGGCGTATTCGCCGGGATCTTGAAGATAGCGGAGCCATCCTCTTCTACCGGAACCGTACCCAACATACGCTTGATGTCCCAACCGGACTGGATTCCATGCCAGTTATGATCGGAGGTAGTCTTCACGTAAGCATACTCATAAGCGTGCAGACGAAGAGACTTAACCGTACCCCGGGGAATGCCTCTCAAACCCTCTCCCTCGTAAATATCCTGAATAAAGACCGTAGCCTCTTTGTCATTCAATTTCACACGGTCCGGAATAGCCGGAGGAGTCTGTGTCTTACGTACGGCAACCGGACTGATATAGCCCTCACCCTCTACCTTACGCAAACAAGTCACGTTATCGAATACGTCCACCAAATAGATACCCCATAAATCCTGTGGATCTAATTTAGCGGCCACCAAGAAATATTTATCATTCAGCGGAGTCGGTTTGATAAACTGCGGCCATACGCCATTTACCAACTCATCCTTAATCTCCTCCACGATCGGCCGGTTACGATACGGGATCTCCTGTACCATACCAGCGGCGCCTTTACGGGCTTTCGCCGGATCGAACACGATCAAACGACCGGAACGGGCAATACCATGGTGACCGGAGATAATTCCCACGAAAGCGGAACCGTGGCCCGGCAACGGCTGAATATCGAACGTACTGTTCGGGAACATCGATCCGCTACCATACAGCGCTTTCTGCTCCGTACCATCCGGATTCATGTTCATCACGATACGGGAATAATAGTGCGTTAAGTCCGTGTACTCCCAACGAGTGTACATCACACGACCGTTATTCATCACTACCGGGTTCCAGTTTGCGTCTTGATCGAAAGTCAGACGGCGCAAGCTCTTCGTGTCCGGCGTATAAAGTACCATATTACCGACAGGGTCATCACCGCTTACACAAGGCACGCCTTGATAACCGATATTCGAGTTGGCGATGATACGTCCGTCTGGCAGGTAGGTTCCGTCGTAGAACTCCAGATCCGGCTCCTCATTATGAATCAATTGCTTGAAACCGGTACCATCCAATTTCACCTCGAATACGTTCCAACGCTTATCGGGCATCGTCTGGGTAAACATAGCACGATCGCCATCCCAATGCATCCGCAAGTCGGCGACAGAGGAACCGTTTTCCGGTTTATAGATCGACCGTACCTGTACATCCTCCCCGCGTAAATTACTCAACTCCACGATATCGGCGTCGAAGCCCATACGGCGGGCGGACTCTTGGTTACTCCAGTTATTACCCTGCGTACCCAAATCCGGAGCCATTGCCTTATGAGCGTTTACACCTAATTTAAAGCGGGCAGCCAAGACTTTATCACCATCCAAGAACGGGTTCGCCAGCAAGATCGTACGTTTATTCGCGATCGCTTTCTCGGCATTAACCAAAGCGGCCTCATCACCATTATAAATGCCATCGAAACCTTTCTTTACCTGCTGTTCCAACTCATCCAGAACCGGTTGATATTTAGTGGCGTCGAAGCCTTTCAACTTTTTCATATCGTTGAAAGCCAAACGAATCGCCTCCATATTCAACCAACTCAAGTCGCTCTGCAAATTACAGATACGTTGAGTTTTCTCATAAAGTTTCAAATACTCACGGATCTGAGTATCAATATCTTTTTCCGTCTCGATCTGCTTAACAGCGTTCTTTACATACGCAGCGTCTTTCAGACGAGAAGCCAAATTCAAGACAATATCACGCTCGGCGGAAGCGTCACTAGCGGTCAACCAGTTCTCCAACCCATCGATATTAGCGTTTAAGGCCCCCAATTCCTTCGGATAAGCGGCTAGCAAACGTGCGGCCTCCTCCTTCGGGAAAACATTCATGATACGGAAGAATACACTACCTACCGTCGACTGATCGGCCAAACCCACCTCAGCCTCGAAGCGTACATATTCCTTATTGATATTGTACACCATCACGCCATTGGCATGGCATAATACACTATGATCGTATTTCTTACCGCCGATCAACAAAGGATTCCCGTATAAATCCGTATTCTTGCGGATACTGCCCGAGCCAGAAACCCAATAATCAGGATCTAACTCATCCAACCAAACCGAACTACCGTCCGCCTTGATTAAACGGGCGTTCGCCCATGTACCCCAATCCCAATCCGTACCATCCGGTCCGGCAGCCGTAACAAGCACCAACTGATCCAGCCCCGTCAAATCGGCGGACATCGGGACAGCCTTCTGCTTCGCCTTGATCCAAGCCGACATGATCGGCATGTTCGCCTTCACCAAAGAGGCACGAAGCTCAGACTTTTGTTTTACTGAGGCGTCAATCCAGTTATCCACCTTCTTTTGCTTCGGACCTGCCGAAACAAGAAGAGAGGTCGACAACAAGAGTGATACCATTATATAGTATTTATTCATGTATTAAATTTAAATTTAGAAGGTTGTTTATTGAAACCCTAAGGATCACGATCGGCAACCCTTAGAATTACGAAGCATAACCCTAGAGGTTTTTATAAAGCGGCCTTCTGGTTCGTGAAACGTAAGCCAGCGTTGTCGTGATAGCATGCCCACTCATCTACGATAGCGCCTTCCGGACCTGCCATCATAAAGTGGAATGTCTCCAATTTCTTCAGACGTAATACGTCGCCGACCTTCTGAACCACGAAATTCTTGCTCTTGATCGGTCCGTGTCCAGCAGGGATAGCCGGGGCGTTCGGAGTCTCGTCACCTACCTCAGAGAAGTTGTATACCCAACCCTTCTCTACCATCCAAGACTCATGTTTAGCAGGGAAGTCAGTCTTTACGTGAGCGTGTTCCGGAATCATCTGGCCCGGCAACAAATAGATAGCGTGAGCGAAATACTTATACTCCGGATCGTTGATCCAGAAAATACCACCCATACCTACATTCTCGAAATCACCCAAACCAAAGTCTGTCACCCACATATCTTTCGCCATCAACTCCGTGAAAGGAACATCGTAGAAAGCAAACATATCTTTCATCGCTTCCATAGCGACATCTTGTTGAAACTTGCCGTCTTTATAAAAATCGGCGTTCGTGTACTTCTTTGAATAAGCCATTGTTCTATTTTTTTGATTGTTAGTATTACATGCGTTCGTGCATTCTTTGCGGCAAGTTCCTTCCGGACAATTACCCTCCCCGTTAGCGGCGCAACAAGTAGCGTCTGTTGTTGTCTTTCCCGTACATGCGACCATAGATGCCAACGCCAATCCCATAGCCGCCATTTTCATGTTCAAACCTTTTCTCATTTGTTTTTGTGTATATTTGTTAGTACTATCTGTTTCAACGTATCGCTATTCCCTCGATCTCGATCAATAACTCATCCCGGCAAACGTCGGCCCACATATAAGAGATCGGGATATTTAATCCGTAGGTATTCATCAAACGCTCAGCCTCCTCGTAGTCGGATTTATTCTTCAAGTAGACTCGTAACTTAACCAATTTAGCGTCAGCGATCAGTTCCGCTATATTTTCCATCGTGATCCGTAATTGACGTTCCAGCCCTACTCCCTTCAAGCTCTCCTCACCACGGATAGCGGCTGTACCGGAGATATAAATCAATTTACGATCCTGAAAAGACATACTCTTGGCACGCTCGAACTTAGGAGTCGTCTTCTTTTGTCGGGCAACTTCCAGTACTTGTTCCGAATACGCATGGGCAGCCACCTGCAACTTATTATCGATCGGCGTAGCGAAAGCATCCGGCGTAGTAAACACGGCGGCATCCACATCGATCAAGATACCTCCCAGATTCGCCCCGATACCCGTAGCGGCAGGATAACCATTCGTCCATTCCGTTTTACTATAAAAATCAGACCGGGCGTTATTAAACGCTTGATAATGCTGATCCTGACCGTCGAAAGCTGTTATACGCTCGATATAATTCCACTGACGGATAATGCTATTCAACGGAAAACCCTCCCGACGAAGCACATCCCCCAATAACCGGAAAGCTTCCACCGACTGAGGCTCTATACCAAAATGGAGTACATCCCCTTGAAAACCGCCGGCAAAAAGGAAACGTCCCGAGGCATTCTCCAACAAGACATAAGGAACACCTTGATAATGACGGAAAGTAATCCGATCCTGCGCATCGGGCACATAGCTATGTACCTCCATCAGCAAAGGAGCGTTCAGCGGCGGTTGGGAGACATAGCTCAAAGCCGGTTCGCAATCCCCATAATACCGACGGATTTTCTCCCGCAGCAAAACCCGGCGTGCCACGTATTCCTCATTCGTACCCGGAGTACCGAAAAAGGCCAGTCTCATGATCACCTCGTTTTGAGGTAATTGAGACAATAGATCGTCCACCATAACCGCGAACTCAGCCGGCTCAGTGTTTAATATCGTATAATGTATTTTCTCACAATAATTCATATCCTTTTATTTTACAGGGAGTTTACATATTCCGTTAATGCCTCGACATCTTTCTTGGAGACCTTTTTATCGATACCATGCTTATGGACCTCGAACACCTCTTCCATGGTAGCCGCACGCCCATCAAACAGATAAGGAGCCGTACGCCAAACCTCAATCAAAGTAGGAGTGTCCCACCCTTTCTCAAATTCGATATCCTCGCCGATACGGTGCATCTTCATATCCGTATAATAAGGACCGCTATGACACTCGCCACATTTCAGTTTCTCAAACACCTTTCTTCCCTCTTTCGCCTTATCCGATAATTCCCCATTTACTAAATACGGACTAGGCACCGGACGCAAGGATTTCATATAAGCGTCCACACATTTCGCCATTTCCTCTTCTGGCTCAAAAAACTGGATGAACTTAAAACCGGCACGTACCGCATATTCCGCACTCTCACGAACACCCGAGATCATGCTTGGGGGAGTCACATGCGAATACAACATGCTCTTACAATTCTTCGAGTTACCAACTCCATCATTCATCAAGTCCCAGTTCATCCCGTCCGTACGGGCATCCCCCGGATGGCAACCATTACAACTCTGCCAGCCTTGATAACAATGATTCGCATCGTTAAAATATTTCTCGCCCTTGTTCTCCGGCGTTTCCGTACGACCCGGATTCATGTCGGTAGCCGTTACCTCCAATGTATTTATATCGACGGTATTCAAGATATCGGCGAAATAAGTAGGGATTATCAACTTATCTCCCGAAAATATAAAATTTCGGGGACCGTTTCCTTGTAAGGGAACTCGCTCACGAAGTCCATACAAGAAATTCAAGTCGTAATCCAGACGGCTCTTATCCTTATAAGACTCAAACTTCGCCAACATCGCCGGATGATCGATCAAGCTTACCTCATGCGTACCGCTATGCGTGATAAAGATATGCTTGTCATCGCAAGCGATACTCCAGATACCGGCAGCGCCACGATCCGGCTCGTCCACCAATACCGCCCCAACGAATTCCTGCTTCGCCACATCGATCACGCTAAAAGCACTCGTGTTCATCCAACCTTGTTGAAGCTGGGAAGTAGGCACCGTGAATCGTCCCAAGTTATGAGACACGTATATATATTTCCCGTCCGGCGTGATGCACATCCCTCGTAAGGCATTGCTACCATTCGCCAATTGGATATCTTTCACTTTCGTAAACCCATCCATCTCGATTACCGATACGCAAGCGGCCACCACATCCACGTCCGCCCGTTGTGCGGGCAGGAAATTCGTAACAAACATATACTTGCCATCCTTGCTGAATACCGCCGATTTAGGCTCACGCAACACTTTCACGCTCCGGACTACCTTACGCATCACCGGATCTACCTCGACCACCGAATTATCGAACTGATTACATACATATATATGTTTCTTATCCGGCCCGAACATCGGATGGCAGGCTCCCGATCCCGTCGGTATGGCCGCTTCCACCCTACCCGATTCCAAGGAAAGAACTTGTAGGCGGCCGGTGTTCTCGAAGGTCGTCACATACACCTTATCCCCATCCGGAAGCAATCCGGTCGGGATCTCATCAAACGGAAACGAATGAAGCAAGCTCTTACCGTCCGCTGAAAAGATATCCAGATGTCTCGTTCCTTTCTGTGTCATTAATAGCTCCCCCTTTGCGTTCAATACGGCATCCGTAGTAAAGAAAGGTGGGTTGCCGGCTGAAGCGAGAGAAACGCAACAGCCGACAAGACAAGCCACCAATGAGTTTTTTATCAAGTATTTTCGTGTGTTCATGGTATATTTTGTATTCCTTATTTTCTAAATCCTAGTTCGTTCGAGATTACCCCGGCAACCTCCTTGATCGCCTTCACCGTATTTTTCACCACCTCTTTCGATAAGCGGTCTTTCGGGCCGGAGATCCAAATCGCTCCACAAGGATATCCCGTATAATTAAAGATCGGGGCGCCTACACAGATCACGCCGCTCAGCTCCTCCTCATTATCCATGGCATACCCCAGTTTGCCAACCCTTTCTAATTCCTCCAGATAGGCCTCACGAGAAGTGATCGTCCGGGAATTATACCGTGTAAACGTCATGTAGGACAGGTAACGATCTCGCACCGTCTTCGGCAAATAAGCCATAATCGCCTTTCCCGGAGCCGAACAATGCAACTCAAACGGCTTTCCCGGCGACAGGACGAAGCGGAACGTATGATGTCCTTGCGCTTGTTCGATAAAAATCCCTTTCTCATCTCCCAAGACACCAAAGCAAGCGGTCTCTTTCACTTGATCACGTAAATCACGCAAATGTGGCAAGACGGTCTCTAAAAGATTGTGTTCATTCAAGGATCTGAAACCAAGAGTCAATAATTTTCGGGAAAGTTTATAGCGTTTCGTGTCTTCACTAAAATTAAGATATTCCAGCCGCACCAATGTATTCAAAATACGGTAAGCCGTGGTCTGCGATATATCGAGCGCCGACTTAATATCTTGCAATGTTTCCCCCGCCGACCGCAAGGAAAGGTACTCAAGAACCGCAATGCCCTTCTCTAAATTAGGCACTTTATAGTTCTCATCCACTTTTTCCATATTTGGTAGCGTGTTTTCCATATTTGAAATTGCGTTTCAGATTTGAATCAAATATAGCAGTGATGAATTTAAACAAGATACGAAAAATGTAAAAAGCTGATAAGTATGTTGCAGAGCATAAATATCATAGAACAAAAAAGCCGGAATCTCTTCCGGCCTTCTTTAAACGCAATGAATCTACTATTTTTATTTCTTGCAATCGCAAGTTGAGTAGGCTACTAACATCCAAACCAACTTCTCCTGTTCTTTCAGATAATCGCTCATCAAAGCGACCGTAGCCTCATCGCCTGCCTCAGATGCCAAGGAAAGAAGTTTACGCTCCTCACCGATCAGATGACCGTATGTATCAAGAATATTCTTTAACGCCTCATCACCGCAAGATACGCCTGATACCTCTTTTACACGGGCTACTTTCAAATACTCGCTGAACTTGTTCTCCGGCTCGCCTCCCAACATCAGGATACGTTCCGCCA
>ENA-UOJG01001253-UOJG01001253.1-human-gut-metagenome-genome-assembly--contig:-C47-NODE-1253-length-28323-cov-17.314914_pt1 | contig 28323 bp, 29 predicted proteins | sample MGYA00242340_ERZ723887 | MGnify/ENA metagenome assembly ERZ723887 | reverse complement strand
TCATAGTTTTAAACAATGAAACATATTACTATCCCCCAAATACGAATATTAATTTTATAGAAGAATTCTTTGAAAAGTAGCATAATATTACTTATGAGTTGTTGATTTAATTTTAGATATATGGAGTGTTGAGTAGCTATATGGCTTTGGCAAAACTTGTTACCTAATTGAGGGGACTATTTAATAAACCTTTATATATTAGGAAGAAGTAATATTTTATTATCATTATTCATTAAGATACTTTATTGCTCTCGAATATTTATGTTATCTTTATTCTTGTCAGATAATTTAAATGAAAGTGTCTTATTGACTGCGATTACTTATTTATTAACAAAATATTTATATTTATTTGGTGAAATAATGGCAATTTCTCAAGGAAAATCAATAAGAAGTCCATCTGGTGCTAGAAACAAATCCAACCGTGGAAAAAGAAAATCACAGTTAGGCAGAGAACCAGCTGAAACTAGAGTAGATGAAAAAAGATTAAGAAAAATCAGAACTCGTGGCGGAAACGAAAAACTCAGATTAGCTACTGCTAATAAAATTAATGTAATTAATCCTGAAAACAACAAAGCACAAGTAGTAGATATTCTTGGTGTACTTGAAAACTCCGCAAACCCTAACTACGTAAGAAGGAACATTATTACCAAAGGGGCAATTGTAGAAACTCCTGAAGGTAATGCTAAAGTAACATCTAGACCTGGTCAAGATGGTGTAGTTAACGGTGTTTTAATTAAAGAATAAACTCTTTAATTTATCTTTTTTTAATTTTTTTTTAATATCTTTTTAACTTTTTTTTAATAAATAATTATTATTATATACTTTGTATAACAGATAGTATTCTATTTAATAATTAATTTAGGAGATACAATGTCAGATAATAAAATCAGTATGAATCATGGTGCTGGTGGAGAAGTAATGGCTAATTTAATATCTAAAACAGTCCTTGAAAACATCTCTAAAAAAAGTGTTAATGGAGGAGTGAGCTTAGATGATTTAGATGATGGTGCGACAATACCACTAGGCGATTACGAAATAGTTATAACCACTGATGGCCACACAATTGATCCTTTATTTTTCCCAGGTGGAGATATTGGTAGAATTTCAGCTTCAGGAACTATAAATGATGTAGCTGTTATGGGAGCAAAACCATTAGCTATTACTAATGCTATTATTATGCAGGAAGGCTTTCCAATAGATGATTTAGATAGGATAATAAAATCTCTTGATGAGGCTTGTAGTGAGGTTGATGTTGCAGTTGTTGCAGGAGACACTAAAGTAGTTAATCAGGGAAGTCTTGATGGTATTGTAATGGTTACAACTGGAATTGGAGTAGCTAAAAAAGGAGAAATTGTAAGAGATTCAACTTTAGAGGTTGGAGATAAAATTATCATTACTGGAAGTCTTGGAGATCATGGTATTAGTTTGATGTCTTTTAGAGAAGGATTTGGTTTTGAAACTGACTTGCAATCTGATGTTGCTCCAATGTGGAATGTTATTAAAAAAGCTTTAGACGTCGGGGGAGTTACAGCTATGAAAGATCCGACCCGTGGAGGATTTGCAAATGCTATTAATGAAATGGCATCTAAATCTGGTGTGGGAATACGTTTAGAGCAAGATGCAATTCCAATAAGAGAAGAAGTAAAGGCTGCATCTGAAATGTTAGGTATTGACCCATTTGAAGTAGCTAACGAAGGAAAAGTCGTGATGGGTGTTAAGGCTGATAAAGCAGAGGAAGTTCTTGCAGCTATTAAAACTGAGAAATATGGAGAAAATGCAGCTATTGTTGGGGAAGTAATTGAAGGACACTATGTTCTTGTTGAAACTCCTATTGGTGGAGAAAGAATATTGGAAGCTCCTATTGCAGATCCTGTTCCTAGAGTATGTTAGTGGTGATTTTCATGTCTTTATTTTCAAAAAGAGTTACAGCATATATTGCAGATTTTTTTGTAGTATCTTCATTTATGTGGATAATTTCATATATTCTATCTTTATTCTTAAGTCCAAAGTATGTTTTTAATATTTATGGGTACTTCCCATATGTAGTCCCGATTTTAATCATGGTTTACTTTACTTTATGTGAAAAATTGAAAGGAGCTAGTGTCGGTAAAGCTTTAATGTACTTAGAGGTACGCGATATTGACGATACAAGAATTAGCTGGGTTCAGGCCTTTGTTCGTAATTTGACTAAAATCTATTGGATTCCAATAATATTTGACTGGCTTATTGGAAAGATCTTAAAAAAAGATGATAGAATTTTAGATGTCATTACAAAAACAGATGTCATTGAGCTTTATGATGAAGACTAGTCTTCATTTTTAATTTTTTTTAATACTGTTTTCGCCAAACTTTTTTTTTTGAATTTATTGATTTTTTTATGGTTTTTTTAACAAATATTTCATATCCTTTATTGTGAATTAAAGGTTATGTATTGTTATTTTAGTATTGGATAATACAAATGTTAAATCAGGCATTTTAAATTTAGATTTTAATTTTTAAGGAATTGCATGTCTTTTTGAAAAGAAAATCAATGAATTTACAATTTGTTTAATTTGACATGTCTTATTCATTTTTTTAAAATTATTGTGAATACTTTTTAAAAAGTAATAACAAGTAATACTTTTTTTTAAAAAATTTACTTTTACAATAAATATTTTTCAAAATAAAATTTGTTTAAATGGCAAAATAAGTTAGATTAACATTTAGTTAATAATAATAAATTATTTATTTTTATTATTCTTAAAATAGAAGTAATAGCTATATTATTTTTAATAAAACATTATTATTCTGTATTTATTTTTAAATTAAGTAAAATAATCCAATAATATCTCTAAATGGGGCGAGTATTAACAAGAAAAGCTTTAAATAGAAGTAAAATTAATAATTAATCTAGAATTATTATTACCATGAGAATAATTTAATAAAACATTGGAAATTTTATTTTGGAGTGAAATTAAATGAATAAAAAGTATATTATTGGAATAATTTTTGTAAGTATTATCATAATTTTGGGATGTTCACTTTATTTTGGTCAGTCTCATGTTAATCGAGCAGATGATGAATTGGTAGTTGCAGCTTATAGTCAGGGAGGAGAACCTGAATCAGGTTTTGATCCCATATTAGGTTGGAGTAAATATGCTGAACCTTTAATTCAAAGCACTTTATTGAAAATGAATAGAAATATGACTTATAAAAATGATTTGGCTGAAGATTATGAGATAAGCGATGACTATAAAACATATACCGTCAAGTTAAAACCTGGAATTAAATTTACAGACAATACAACTTTAGATGCGGAAGATGTTGCATTTACTTATAATGAAGCTAAAAAAACAGGAGCTAGCCTAGATTTAAGTAGTATGAATAATGCTACTGCTATAAATGAAACAACAGTGCAATTCAATCTAAACAAATCTGATTCAACATTTTTAGATAAATTGGCCCATCTTGGAATTGTGCCCTCTGATTCATACAACAACGAAACATATGGAAATAATCCTGTTGGATCAGGTCCTTGGAAATTTGTCCAATGGGACAAAGGTCAACAGGTAATTCTAGAGAAAAACGATGAATATTATGGAAACCAATCTGATTTCAATAAATTGACAATATTATTTGAAAAAAATGAAGCTGCATTCAACGCAGCTAAAAATCATGAATTGGACATTGCCGCTGTTCCATTAACCTATGCAAATGAAACAGTTGACGGAATGAAAATGTATCTCATGGACAGTGTTGAAGTGAGGGGAATCTCTCTACCTAATGTTAATAATACTGGGGAGACAAACGACGACGGAAACCCGATTGGTAACAATGTCACTAGCGATATTTCAATTAGAAAAGCTTTAAACTATGGAATTAATAGAACGGTTTTAAATGAAGGTGCATTAAAAGGGCTTGGCATTCCAAACTATGATGGAATCGCACATAAACTGCCATGGGCAAATAACAATACTGCAATTGATGATGGCAATATTGCTAAAGCTAAAAAAATCTTAGAAGAGGGAGGATGGAAAGACACAAATGGAGATGGAATTCGTGAAAAAAATGGTCTGGAAGCCTCTTTTAAATTATATTATTTTGCTGAAGATCCTGAAAGGCAGGCTGTTGCCGTTTCTGTAGCTGAACAGGCAAAAGAGTTAGGTATTGAAATTGAACCGATTGGTGGAAGTTGGGATGAAATAGACCCAAACATAAATTCACAACCTGTAGTTTGGGGCTTTGGCAGCACTGATCCAACAACCATATGGTCAGAATACCATAGTTCTCAAATAGGAAAAGGTTATAACAATCCATCTATTGTAAATAACAGTATAATTGACAGCCATATTGATGCTGCATTAGCTAGTGATCTTGAATCTTCCTACAGCCAATGGTCAAATGTTGTTTGGGATGGTAGTAATGGAATAGCTCCTGTTGGAGATGCATCATGGCTATGGGTTGGAGAAATCAAATACGGATATTTTGTTGATGATAGCTTAGATATATCTAATGATACAGCTCTTTTACAGCCTCATTGTGGGGACATATTTGGAAATCTCAATGATTGGAAGAGAGTTTCATCAATTAACAATTAAATAAGTTAATAATTTAACTTCTTTTTTTTATTTTTTTTAAAAAAGGGTAATACTATGTTCAACTATGAGAAATTAGCTAAATTTCTAGGGCTTAAGATTGTTAGGTTTATTATTTTACTTATCGTCCTGATTATTTTTAGCTTTGTCTTAATAGATCTGTCTCCAATAAATCCTGTAAAAACATATATAAGTAATATTCAAGCAAGTCCAGAACAAATAAAAGCATTGGAAGCATATTGGGGAGTTAATGAACCAATAACCGTAAAAATAATGCACTGGCTTGAAAATGTTATACAAGGAAATCTTGGAAATTCATTAATATTTAGAATTCCTGTAACTGAGGTTATTAAAGAAAAATTCTCTGCTTCACTAATGCTGATGTTGACTTCATGGGTATTTTCAGGAGTAATCGGTTTTGGTTTAGGTGTTTTAGCAGGTTATAAAAAGGATACAGTTGTTGATAAACTTATAAAAACATATTGTTATGTATTACAGTCTGCTCCCGTTTTTTGGGTTGCATTAGTCATTCTAATGGTATTTAGTATTTATTTAGGATGGTTCCCATCAGGATTAGGCGTTCCCATTGGAAAAGTAAGTAATGATGTTTCTATTTGGGAATGGCTGCATCGTTTAATATTGCCTGCTTTTACTTTAAGTATTGTAGGAGTAGCTCAAATAGCTTTATTTACAAGAGATAAGTTAATTGAAGAGAAAAACAGCGATTACTTCTTATTTGCAAAAGCCAGAGGTGAGAAAGGATGGTATCTCATTAAAAGGCATGGAATCAGAAATATATTAATTCCAGCCATTACTTTACAATTTTTAGGCTTCAGTGAACTGTTTGGAGGAGCTGTGTTAGTTGAACAGGTATTTACTTATCCTGGAATCGGTCAGGCAGCAGTCTCTGCAGGGCTTAAAAGTGACGTTCCACTACTTTTAGGAATTGTAATAGCTAGTGCAATATTTGTATATGTTGGAAATTTAATTGCAGATATCATCTACAACTTTGTAGATCCAAGAATAAAAGAGGATGAGGATAATGGTGAATAAAAATAGATCTCCTTCAATAAAGTTGAATTTAAGAACAAAAACAATGCTGGTAATTTCATTAACGGTTTTATTATTATTGATAATTGTTATAAACAGCTTGTTTATAGAAGCAACTCAAATAACAACAAATTTCAGTATTATGAATCAAATGCCCTCTTTTGAACATATTTTTGGTACTGACTGGTTAGGAAGGGACATGTTTCAACGTACAATGAAAGGTTTAGGTCTAAGTATCCAGATTGGTGCTGGAGCAGCTATTTTAAGTACAATCATTGCAATAGCTTTAGCATTAATCTCCAGTTTCAGTAAATATTTAGATCCTTTTATTATGTGGGTGGTGGACCTATTTTTATCAGTACCTCATATTCTGCTAATTATTATTATATCAATTTCATTAGGTGGTGGGGCTTTAGGAGTAATACTTGGTGTTGCATTGACTCATTGGACAACATTGACAAGAGTTTTAAGAGCTGAAATTAAGAAAATAAAAACGTCTGACTATGTGAAATTATCTAAAAATATTGGAAAGTCTAAATGGTTTATATTTAGAAAGCAGATTTTTCCATTAATCATTAGTCAGATAATTGTTGGAACAATATTGATTTTTCCCCATGCAATTATGCATGAGGCCGGCGTAACATTTTTAGGCTTTGGTTTGTCTCCTCATGAGCCTGCAATAGGTATTATTTTATCAGAATCTATGAAGTATTTAGCTACTGGGGATTGGTGGCTGGCTTTGTTTCCAGGTATTGCATTATTGATTGTAGTATTATTGTTTGATATAGCTGGAGAAAATATTAAAAAGCTATTGGACCCTTCAAGTGCAAATGAATAGGTGATACGATGAGTGATTTATTAGATGTTAAAAATGTTTCAATTTCATTTACACAATATGTAAAAGGATTAAATCAGATAGATTTAAAAGTTATCACTGATTTGACATTGAATATTAAAGAGGGAGAAATAGTTGCTGTTTTAGGTTCAAGCGGTTCTGGAAAAAGCTTACTTGCCCATGCAATTCTTGGTATTCTGCCTCATAATGCAAATTTAAATGGTGAAATATCCTATAAGGGTCAGTTACTTGATGAAAAACTAAAGGAAAAATATAGAGGTAATGGAATATCTTTGATTCCACAGTCAGTAAATTTCCTTGATCCTCTAATGAAAATATCAAAGCAGGTAATTGGAGAATGTAAAAGCGAAAGCGAATTCTTGGAAAAAAAGAAAAAACAGAAAGAAATATTCGAGAAATATGGGTTAAGTAAAGAAGTAGAAGACATGTATCCCTTCCAGCTATCTGGAGGAATGGCAAGACGAGTTCTTGTATCTACAGCTCTTCTTTCCAATCCTGATTTGGTAATAGCTGATGAACCAACTCCTGGATTAGATGAAAAATCTGTTAAAGAAACATTAAGAAATTTAAAAACAATGGCAGAAAGTGGTGTTGGAATATTGCTTATTACACATGACATTCATGCAGCTATTGAAGTTGCAGATAGAATCGGCATTTTTTATGCAGGATTTGTTATAGAAATCACAAAGACTGAAAATTTCAGGGGCAATGGAGAAAATCTTTATCATCCATACACAAAGGCATTATTTAATGCATTACCGAAAAATGGATTTAAATTAACTAAAGGACATCAACCATTACATGGTGAAATCCCAAAAGGGTGCCCATATTTTAAAAACTGTCCAAATCCATTAGAAATTTGCGATAAACAGAGACCACAGCTAAGGGAATATGAAGATATTAAGGTCAGATGTTTCAGATATATGGAGGATTATTAATGAAGCTAATAGGAAAAGGCATCACTTTCAAATACCCATCAAGTAAAAAATACGTTTTAAAAGATGTAGACATTACCATAGACAACAATAAGATTACAGGATTGGTTGGTGAAAGTGGTGGGGGAAAATCTACTTTATGTAAGATATTAGCTGATTACATTCCAAAATTTCAGGGAGAAGTTCTTCTAGACAATAATAAATTACCAAACAAGGGGTTCTGTCCTGTACAGCTAATTTTTCAACATCCTGAAAAGGTAATGAATCCTAAATGGAAAATGAGCGAAGTGTTAAAAGAATCATGGGATGTCGGCGATGAAATATTGAGCGAATTCGGTATTCAGAAATCATGGCTTAAAAGATGGCCAGCAGAACTTTCAGGAGGAGAACTCCAGAGATTCTCAGTTCTACGTGTTTTAAATCCTAAAACTAAATTCATAATAGCTGATGAAATGACAACCATGTTAGATGCCGTAACTCAAGTGCAGATAATTGATTCTATGGTTGACATGATTAAAAAAAGAAATATGGGGTTACTGTTTGTAAGTCATGACACTGATCTTATTGATACAATCTGTGATGATGTATATTACCTAAAAGATATAAATAGTGTTTAAACACTATTTTTTTATGTTAAGTAGTATGATATTATTTTTAAAAGGTCTTTGATTTACTTATAGATATTATAATATTTTCATGTTATTGCTATTAATCATAATTAAATTGCTAGAAACTTCAGTAGTGCTCACAGTAGCTTTGATATCTGCAGCTTCTACATTTATTTTTATTTTTAGTTGGAATAAATGGCTTTGTTCCATTAAACAATCCTTCCATTCTATCCAATACAAATTTTATTGATTTTTCTGTTTCTTCGCTAAATTCCTCGCTCCAGAAGATATTGTCTGTTCCCCTTTGGCGGAGAGCTCCTCTTATTTTTCTTGTATCATCTTTTATTAGCTCTTTAAACGCCAGGCAGTAGGCTCGCACTTGGTTTATTGTTGAGGTGTATGGTGTTGTTCCAGGTTTGTCATCGATTATTATAAATTCTGTTGGTGTCATCTGTATTTCGTCTATGAATCCTCTAATTCCATTTTCAGGAGATATTACAAATACTTCTCTTGAAACTGTTGTTGTTTCTTTTGATGTTTCCAATACTTCATCGAATGTTGCAATTTCTGCGGTTTCTTTGAATTTGGCTTCTAATTTTTCATGTTCTGCTGTACCTTGAGCCATAGCTTTTGTTTGACCTACCTTGATGTCTTTAAAGTACTGGAGGTATATCTGGTATTCGCAGTATCCTTGCTGGTTTAACCAGCTGATGGGGAAGTTATTTTTTCCTTCAATTATCTGAACATTTTTTATATTTGGATGTTTTTCTACAGTGTAGTCGTTGATGTCTGAAATAATCTGTTTATTTTCCATACTCTAGATTTTTGTTGTTTCATTATAAAATTAATTTGTGAAAAAGTTTATATACTTTAATTAGCTATATTAATTTTACATAAATTAAGGTGATGGATAGTTATGTATTTTAAAAAAGATAATGGAGGCGATGATGTGGACGGCGCTAACATTGAATCAATGATTCACACATTTGAGTCTTTCATTAATAATCCAATTTCAAAAAGAACAATTAATGCAGCTACTGCATATTGTAGTAAATGTGGAACAAATAGATTGGAATGTGCTCTAGATTTTTATTTAGGAAAAAGAGAGGATATCTGTTTAAAATGCCGTTTAGTATTGCCTGCTTTAAAGATGATTATTAAAGGTGGTCTTAAAAGTTTCAATACTTCTGAAGAGGCATTTAAAAAAACCATGCAGGATCCTTACTGGAGTAAAGGTCTTGTTAGTGTAATAAAAGGAATGGGTAGTTTCGGTGTTGGAAAACCTTTTGTTCCGGGAGCTCCTTTCCAGATTGTATGGAACATCACAAAGGCTTGTAATTTTAGATGTGTTCATTGTTATGAAAATGCAGGTAAAAAGGATGCAGACGAGTTTACAAGTGAAGAGATTCATGAAGGAATTGATAAGCTAGCTGATTTTGGCGTTACTTCCATTGCATTTTCTGGTGGTGAACCTTCTATTCATCCTGACATCCTATCATTTATTGAACATGCAACTGATAGGGGAATGTATGTTTCAATGGCTACCAATGGTTTTAAAACAGGTAACATGAAACGTGCTAAGGAATTTGCTGATGCAGGTCTTCAATTTGTGCAGATAAGTCTTGATGGAAGAGATCCAAAAACTCATGATGATTTTAGAAGGGTTCCAAACTCCTGGCAAAGAGCTGTAGACTCTATTAAAAATTTCCATGAGTTAGGTGTATTTACTGAAGTCTCTACTACTGTAACACAAAATAATATTGATGAAATCGATGATATGATTGATTTTATGCGTGAGTTAAATGTAGACTGGTATATGCTATACAATTTCATTCCAACAGGATGTGGTGAAGAAGTTAAAGAAATTGATTTAACAGCTGAACAAAGATTTGATCTTCTTAAAAAGATTTATATTGCAAATAAAGATGGAGACATGCAAATCTTATCAACTGCACCTCAATTTGCTGATGTTTCTACATCTATTCAAACAGATGATGACAATATGGTTCCAACTCACTTTTTCAATCCGGAATATACCAATCCTGGTATGAAAGCATTAGCTGATTTTGTTGGGGGATGTGGAGCTGGCAGATTCTATATGAGTATTGAACCTAATGGAGATGTTCCCTTGCGTATTTTTCCCACATGATTCAAGCCTTAAGTTAGGAAACCTTAAAGATACCGATATTGAGGATCTCTGGGTTAACAATGAACTTTTAATTGACTTAAGAAATAAAGACGCTCTTAATGGTCATTGTGGTGAATGTGACTCAAGATATATCTGCGGAGGATGTAGGGCTCGTGCATATACTTATGGTGGAGATATCTTAGGTGGAGACCCTGGTTGCCTTAAAAATAGCAATGGTTATGATTACTATTACCAAGGTCAACATGGTGCTGAAATAGGTAAATAGCACCATCATATTTTCTTTTTTTAAAATAATCTTTTTATATAGTTGTATAATCTAATATATTATTGATATATATGAGTATTACAACTTTCAATGATTTTGATATTAACAATAACATTAAAAAAGCAATTAGGGATATGGGATTTGAAGAACCGACCCCTATTCAAAAATTAACCATACCTGAAGCATTAAAAGGAAAGGATTTAATTGGGCAAGCCCAAACAGGTACTGGTAAAACTGTAGCTTTTGGTATTCCTATTCTTGAAAAGATTTTTATTAAAGACAAATCTCCTCAGGCCATTATAATATGTCCAACACGGGAACTTTCTATTCAAGTAGCTAATGAAATAGCTAAATTAGGTTCTAACATTAAAAAACTTAAAATTTTACCTGTTTACGGCGGTCAACCTATTGGACGTCAGATTAGGGTTTTAAATAAAGGCGTTCACATTGTTATTGGAACTCCAGGACGTATTTTAGACCATATTGAAAGAGGAACTCTCAATTTAATTGGTGTTGAAACTGTTGTTCTTGATGAAGCTGATGAAATGCTTGATATGGGATTTAGAGAGGATATCGAGCAGATTTTAAGACACATTCCAAAACAAAGGCAAACCTTACTTTTCTCAGCCACTATTCCTGATGAAATTAAAAGAATAGCTAAATTTTATCAAAAAAATCCAAAACACCTGAAAGTCAGCTCCAAACAGATGACAGTTCCTGAAATCACCGAATATTTTTATAACGTTAAAGAGAAGTATAAATTAGATGATTTAACCCGCTTAATTGATGTTTATGATATTAGTTTAGGACTTGTTTTCTGCAATACTAAAAGAAGAGTGGATTATGTTGTTCGACATTTAAAAAACAGAGGATACTCTGTAGACGGTATTCATGGAGACATGAAACAGAAAATCCGTGATAAGGTAATGAACAAGTTCAGACGTGGAGATATTGAAATTCTTGTAGCTACTGACGTTGCTGCCCGTGGAATTGATGTAGCTAATGTTCAGGCAGTATTTAATTATGATGTTCCTCAAAATCCTGAATATTATGTTCATAGGATTGGTAGAACAGCCCGTGCAGGTAATATTGGTTATGCATTTACTTTAGTTGACGGCAAGGAACAGCGAATGCTTGACAACATTCGAAAAACTACAAAGTCTAAAATTAAAAAACAGAAGATTCCTTCATATAAAGAGATGAGCGAGATTAAAAACAAGCTAATCTTTGAAGAGGTTAAAAACATTATTAAAAACGATGATTTAAATAATTACACTAAAGCTGTTAAAAATCTTACAAGAAAGAATTTAAGTACTTTACAGGTAGCTGCTGCTCTTTTAAAAATGGTTAAAGATGATTAGTTTAAAAAAAGATTTTTAGGATGAGGATTATTTTATTTCATCCCATCAATTATATTAAATTTAACTTTTTCTTCTTCCAGTTCTCGAATGAATGCTTTTGTCATGTCTCCAACTGAGAGCACCATTACATTCAATCCTTTTCTACATGCATTGGCTGTTGCTGCAGCTGTTCCGAATTCAATATCTATTGGTATGTCTAGCTGATTACAGATTGATCTTGAAACAGTTCCTACAATAGCTACCTTGTCTATTTGTCCTCCGTGATTGGTTCCTTCTTCATAGATATTTTTTATTAGTTCTAAATTACAGGCTTCTGATCCGCCATTTTTAATGTTAGGTAGGGTTATAATTACCGCTTCACCTATTTTCATATCTATTAATCCGCTGAGTCCTCCAAGAGGGACGTCTCTTCCTTTTTCTGTGTCTTTAAGTACGGTTCCAGTTGCATTGGCTGGCTTTTTTGAAGCATATAGAATGCCCTGGTTCATGTATATTCCCACGCTTTCCCCTTCTTTTAATTTTTCAGCAGCTATTGCCGGCCACACGGTTTTGAAGTGGTTCATTGTCTCAAGTACAGAGTCGCTGTATTTTCTAAGGACGATCGCGTCTTTTTTCACCTTGTCTATTCCTTTCTGGGTTATTTTATAAGGGGAACGGCCGTCCTTTGATGTGATGTATCCTTCTTCTATTAGGACTTTTATGTTTTCTGAAACTGCTTGAATTGTAATGTCAAGAGTTTTAGCTAGGTCTTTTTGCTTTAAATTAGGGTTTTGCTTACATATTTCGCTTAATATCTGGAAATGTGTTAGGGCTCCTCTCTTTTTAAATTCTTTCATATTTTCAAACACTCCTTATTTTTCATTGTTCTATTAGGTTTTCTAGTTTAGAATTAAATATCTGTAAAAATTCATCTTTTTTATCAGCTGGTATATATGCACCACATGCCATTGAGTGACCTCCACCATTACCTCCAAGCTCCTTAGATACTTCTCTTATTATTTTACCGAAATGTATGCCATCATATGATAATAATTTTGAACATCTCAAGGATACCTTTAGGTTTCCGTTGTCATTTTTTCCAAATCCGATAATGGGCTTTTTCCAGTTGCCGTTTCCAAGTATCATTCCAGTTACAGTTCCTACAATATTGGCTGGAATGTCCTCTCCTTCGAAGTACTGGAGATTTTCAAGTTCTATTATCGAATTTTCGACTTTGGAAATATTTTTAGCCAGCCTCATTTTATGCTGTTTGCTGACATCTTCTAAAAGATCCAATGCCTCTTCTCGCTCGCCCTTTAGAATTCTGTGAGCTATTTCATACTTTTCATTTCTTCCGCATGCGTTCATAGCTGTTGAAAATTCACTTCCATCTCTTAGAAATGTGTTCTCCTCTTCGTATAAAAATTCATATGCATCTCCAATAAGTAGCTGTGGAACATATGGCACATATCTTTTAGGGACTCTTATTGTAATTTCATTAAGTAGATATTTAAATAATATCTCTTTTTCTTTTTGTGTAAGGTCACTTAAAGTACGGTTTCCATCCATATCGATTTTCAGCTCCCTTAGCGTATTTTTAGCTATATTCTGATTTCCTGTTGTAGGTATTGTAACGTCGCTGAAATAGGTTAGTGCAACAAAAAGGAGTCTTGACTTTCTTCCGTATATATTGAGGTCTCCTTTTGTTGTTTCGACATAGCCCTGGTCTTCAGCATCTTCAAGAATAGTTGAATTCAGACCTTCCAATGTGCCTGTTCTTCCGTTTTGAATATCTCCAATTGCAGACAGCACTCCAATCCAGCTTAAATCCTTGTATCCGAATTCCTTTGAAAGGAGATAACATAATCCTCCACCGCAGACGTAGAATGATCCGTCAATACCGTGGTGGTGGGGATTTATTTCAATGTAATTGCAGTTGCTTTCATAATCGAGGTCTCTTAAAGGTGGGTGATGGTCTAAAATAATGATGTTCTGGTTTTTTGATGCATTTTTATCGACTGGCTGGCCAGATCCTAAATCAGAAAAGATTGTAAGGTCATGATCTATTTTCAAATCCTCCAGTTCATCTAGATTCACCCAATCTATTTCATGCTTTTTTCCAATTCTATCGAGAAGTGTTGATAATATTGCACCAGAACAAAGTCCATCACAATCAATATGGGTATAGATTTTTATATTTTCATTTTCCTTTATGAGTTCTGCTGCTTTTTTATAAAGCTTTTTCATACTTTCAGGTAATTCTGTTATATCTTTACCTATGGGAACGTGGTTAGCCATAATTATCGTTTCATGTTTTTAAATTCGCTGCCTATTTTTTTCAATAGCTCATTTTTGTTGTGCTCGTTGCTTACAAGCACACGTCCGGATTTTTCATACCATTTTCCAGGATATGCTTTGTCCTTTTCAGTGATACATTTGATACCAAGTCTTTTTAGCGCTTTCTCAATTTTATTCACTGTCGGATTTTTAACGGCATATTCAAGAGGGACTTTCCTGCCTTCAGAAACTGAAAGCTCTTTATCTAGGTACTGTGGCCAGATTATCATCTCTTCTTTTTCTCTCATTTTTATTCACCACTATATACTTCAAACAATAATTCTAACATCTCTCTAACTGTATACTGTTCTGGAGTGATGTAGTTTATGTTATGTTCATCTAAAACTCTGCCTGTTATAGGCCCGATTGCTACAGTTAGGATATTGTCTAACAATGATTCGGATTTTTCCTGTTCTTTCATGATTTCAAAGAAGTTTGTAACAGTTAAAGGGCTTGTAAAGGTTATTGCATCAATTTCACCATTACTTATCCCTTTGATTACTTTTTCAACTTTGCTTTTGTCTTCTGGAAAGAGGGACTTGTAGGCTTCAGCTACAATTACTTCATTGTTAAGTTCTTCCAATCCATCTACAAGTGTCGGTCTTGCTGATAATGTTCTTGGAACTCCAATAAGCTGATTTTGGATGTTCTGCTTTTTAAACTCTTCAACCAATCCTTCAGCTGTAAAGTCCTCAGGAACCAAATCAACCTCTAATCCATATTCTCTTGCTACTTTTGAGGTTTTGTTTCCAATAGCGGCAACTTTACACTTCAATGTTTTTAAAAAATCTGGATAAAACTTGTCTAAAGAAACCAATGTTGTTGGTGAGGTAAATACAATCCAGTCTAATTTCTCCTGCTTTTCAGTTAATTCCCTTAAAGATTCTGTATTAACTGGACGCAAATCAAGTGTTGGACTGATAACTGGTGTTCCACCAAGTTCTTCAACAATTTCACAGGCTTTTCCAGCTCTGTCATAAGGTCTTGTAATTGCAACTACAGGTTTTTTCATTAATAAGTTCCTCCCTTACTAATAATAATTATTATCTTTAAAGTTTATAATCGTATGTGGTATCATCTTTTAAGGATTCAACATGATGTATGATATTGAGCCTCAAGTCTTCCAGTTTTATACGGGCTTCAACATCATCAAAGTCTATATTGAAAAAATAGCTATAAACAGTTTCGCCGTCATGATTAAAGATTTCCCATTTCAAATTGTTCAGTGTGATTTTATGGCATCTCCACTGGGACATTTGGGATTGGATTTTTTCGCTTATTTCGTCAATATTGAAATTTTCATCTAAAACTGTTTGCACCATATAATAGAATATGTTATGGAATTCTATTAAATGGTATTGGTCATAGTCCTAATAGAAGTGAGTGGCTAGAAACATCAGGAACCCTACTGAAAATATTATTACTCCCGTAAGGGTATAATATTCGATATTTTTAATATTCTTAATGGGATAATTTAGAACCAATGGAATTAAAGGCAGTAATGGTATGAAATATCTTGGCTGGACTAAAGTATCAAAGTATGATACAGGTGTTCCCCATAGGATATGTATCATGAAAAACATTCCGAAATAGAATGCTACACAGCATAAACCTAAAAATATTTTTCTATTTTTGGACAATTTAATTTTAAATGGATACAGTACTGAAAACGCAATAAAAAATATAAAATAAAGGACATTGTATAATTCCACACCTTTAAATGTACCAACAAGATATTCCCTATATCCTGGTGTGTTAATAATCAAGTTCTTTAAAAAGGTTATGGAATGTGTGAATAGATCCAAAGATAAAGCAGGGTTAGTAAAGATATTAATTAACCTCTGATTTTCATTAATGCCTATTGAAATCACATTAAAGCAACAAAGACAGATTATCATAATCATACCTAGTAAAACAATAGCTATTATACAGACTAAAATCTTCTTATACTGCTTTTGGCTTATTTTTTTGAAATTATAGTTTTTAAACGGGATTAAAAATAGCAAAATAGCTATAAAGAAATATAGTTCCTTTACAAAACCCATCAAAAGGCAGCAAATGATGAAGCCTGAAAGGTTTTTAACAGTCACCTTGTTCTTGTACATGGAAATGAACAAAGCCATTGCAATTATTAAACAGGTAAAATTAAAGGAATCATAGTTTGATGACGCAGCCAAAGAAAGAATCAATGGATTACATGCTACAACCAGTAAGCCCATTTTGTAAGCAGGCACTTTTTTAATTGCAAAAAATGTAGCTATTGCATATACAATAAGATTTGGTATTCTTGAAAGCCACATTGCTTGTATAAGACCTACATCGAAGAATTTAGCTATGAATAAACCTATTGCTGAAAAGATATAAGCGTAAAATGGTCCAGAGGTTGTTCTGCTGTAAACGCAAATATCTGTGAAATTTGATATTGGTGTGAAAGCTACTTTATTATTAAAAATAAATGCTCCTATACCAGGATCTACTTTAAAAAGGTAGTCATAAGACTGGAGCAATGGCCAGTAAAACACATTTGACCATACTCTTACTTTACCAGATATCACTTTTGCATTTTCAAGAAAGAAGTGTCCATCTAGCATATTTAAAGTGTAGTTTATATGGAAGTATTCGTCAGGAACTATAAATGGAGGGGCAAAAAACACGATGAGCCCTCCAACTATTAATATAGTCAGAAATGCAACCTTATGGAGACTATCCTTATTCTTAAAGCTATACAATATAAGGAAAATACCTAAAACAACGCTTAAGACGAAAAATACTATTTCAGTTTTCGGTTGAAGAAAATTGTTACGATTAAACATTCCAAGAGTCAATAGAAGAAGTGCAAGTACATATATATATACAAATTTCTTCTTATCGATAAATATTTCATAATACTCTCTAAAAATGTTATTCATAATATTTCATTTATATTTTAAATCTTATATTATTTATTGTAATCTTGAAGCTATTCTATTAAAAATTTTAATCGAAATAATTTTGAATGAAATTTATTAGAAATTAAAAAAAGAAGAGTGATGTTATTTAAACATCATGCAGTAAATTTAATGCTATTGAATATTTTATTAGCATCTTCATTAGAAGCATCTTCTAAGACCCAAAAGACTTTAGAATCAGATACTTTAATGATATGGTAAATAGGTATCAGTTCCTTCAGTTAAACTAAGTTCAACAGCACTGTAGTTTCCAAATTTTGTAACATTAAAACTGTTTATTTTTACATCGCTGCTGTTGTCTACAGCATCTGCACCTTGATTAAAGAAGCTTAATAATTGTTCATCGCCAAGCATGTCTTTTGCTGCAACAAGTTCGTCAAATTGCGCTCCAGTCATATTATACTTGATAATGGTTACTGCAGGTTTATCATAAGCATTTGTAAAAATCTTAACCATATTTCCATCTTCTTCGTAATCACTACCTGCTGGACAAGTTACTGTATAATCAGAATTTAAACACTTTGTCTGATGAATCTCCGCCCATTAATGCTACTGCAGCAATTATAGCTACAATAATGACGATTATAACGGCCAAAATTTTTTTATTCATAAATAATTTTCTATTTTTATTATTATTTATAAACATTGATTTATAGTTGAGAAATTGTTTAGAGATAATTAAAATATGATGAATAGTTTCCATACTCTGAAAACAATTGATCAATATTTTAATTAAGATATTGGTTAATATCCTTAAATTTATCTGAAAGTTATGCTGTTGTATATTTTAGATGTAACGCTATTTGGATTGTATTCATTTATGAGCAATACTTTAGAATCGCTTAATTTAACCACATGGAAAACAGAACTTGTATTTCCTTCATTTAAATAAATATCTACTGTTGTATGATTCTTAAATTCAGTTATATTGTAATCGTTTACTGTGTACTTGTCGCTCATTCCAAATAGGTTTTCATTATTGAAAATACTTAGCACCTGTTCGTTATTAAGAAGTTCACTTCCTCTGATAAACTGATCAAATTCCAATCCAGATATAGAATTATAACCAATGCTTAATGCAGGATTTTCTGAATTTTCAGTATAGAATTCTAAAAGTCCTGACTGGTTTTCATAATGACTCCCCGGAGGACAGGTTATGGTAAAATCAGAAAATTTAAACACTTTATCTTCAGTTGATGATTCTTCCTCACCGTTTAAAGACATGGCTGCAACAATTGCTACAATTATAGCTATTACCAGAAGTAAATATTTTTTATTCATATACTAAATTGTTTTATCAATATTACTATTTAATAGTGTACACAATTTTTTATCCTTTAAACAATTTATTCTAATAACGTCAAGAGGTAGAAATTATTATATTATGCTGGTTATTTTAGAAAAAGTATTATTAATATAAAAATAGATATTTATTAAACGATAAGTTATAAACTATAAGGAGATTAACATGTTAGATGATAAAGTTATTTTAATAACCGGAGGGACTGGTTCTTTTGGTAAAAAATTCACTAAAAGAGTTCTAAAGGATTATAATCCTAAAAAAATCATTATTTACTCTAGAGATGAATATAAACAATATTTAATGCAAAGGCAATTTGCAGAATATGACGATAAGATGAGATATTTCATTGGGGACGTTAGAGACAAACAACGTCTTGAAAGAGCATTTGATGGTGTAGATATTGTTGTTCATGCAGCAGCTTTAAAACAGGTTCCTGCAGCAGAATACAATCCTTTGGAAGCTATTAAAACCAATATTGATGGTGCCCGTAACATTGTAGATGTAGCTATTGACAAAGGTGTTGAAAAAGTAGTTGCATTGTCTACTGATAAAGCTACAAACCCGGTTAATCTTTATGGTGCTACCAAAATGGTTTCTGATAAATTGTTTATAGCTGCAAATGCTTATGTTGGAGCTAAAAATACTTCATTTTCCGTTGTCCGTTATGGTAATGTTTCAGGAAGTAGAGGTTCTGTCATACCATTCTTCAAAACACTTATTGATGAAGGAGAAACTAAAATTCCAATCACAGATATGAGAATGACCCGTTTCTGGATTACACTTGATGAAGCTGTTGATCTCGTTATTAAAGCTATTAATGATGCTAAAGGAGGAGAATTGTTCATCCATAAATGTCCGTCATTTAGAGTTACCGATTTAGCTAAAGCAATGCTTCCAGATTGCGAATTTGAAGACGTTGGAATAAGACCTGGTGAAAAACTTCATGAAGTGATGGTTACCCGTGAAGACTCCCGTTCCACCTATGAATATGATGATTATTATATAATATATCCTGCTTTGAACTGGTGGGATGAAGTAGATATTAAGGAAGGAGGTAAAAAAGTAGAAGACAGATTCTACTACTCCTCAGACAATAATCCTGAATGGCTAACTGTTGAAGATATTAGGGAAGCTTTAAAAGATATTGATATTGTCTATTAGAATAGTTGGGTTGTTTATGATTTATGCTATGATTCAAGTAAGAATGGGATCAACCCGTTTACCTGGAAAGGTTATGAAAAATATTGTGGGAAGTCCTATTCTTGAACATTTGATTAATAGAGTTAAATCTTCAGAAAGGATAGACAGTATTATTGTTGTCTCTAGTGACTCTCCAGAAAATGAAGCTATTTCAAATTTCTGCAATGAAAATAATGTGAACTTTTTCGCAGGTAATGAGGATGATGTTTTAGATAGATTTTATCAGGCAGGTTTATCCTATAATCTAAATGATGATGATATCCTTGTTAGAATAACTGGGGACTGTCCTTTGATTGATCCTTTAATTATTGACAATGTTATTAATCAGCACATTACTGAAAATAATGATTACACATCTAATGTTATTGTCCGCTCATTTCCTGATGGTTTGGATTGTGAGGTTTTTAATTTTTCAATTTTAAAGGATATTTGGAGTAAGTCAAATTTAAAGTCTGAAAGAGAACATGTTACCTTGTATGTTAGAAACAATTCAGACTCCTATAAAATCGGGGATTATGTTAGCGATCAGGATTTAGCCGATTTAAGATGGACTTTAGATGAAAAGGAAGATTTCATTTTTATAGAAACAATTTACGAAAAATTATTCAATAAAGATAGTTTATTTTCAACTGAGGATATTTTAGAATTACTTGAAAAGGAACCCGAATTAACCAATATAAATAATATGTACGAGTGTAATGAAGGTTTAAGCAAATCACTAAAAGAAGATATGGATTTAGGTAAGCGACATGTTAATTAATAAATTTAAGGGCTCTGATTATAAAATTTCCAAATTAGGATTGGGTACTGTTCAGTTTGGTCTTGATTATGGGTTCACTAAAAAGAAAACTCAGGATGAGGTAAATAGTATTTTAGAGACAGCTGTAGATAATGATGTTACTTTAATAGACACTGCTCGTGAATATGGAGATAGTGAATCTAAAATTGGTAATTTTATAAGTGAATTCGATAACGATTTTGTAATTGCCACTAAATTAAGGCTTATTGACAATCTGAATGATTTGGATTTTAATACTTTAGAAAACAGTATTTATTCTTCTGTAAATGAATCTCTAGATTGTTTAAACTTAGATAAAATTCCAATTTTACAATTACATCAAACTGATGAAACATTATTTAAAAACGCTGATTTTTGGGAGGTTATATCTCAACTAAAAGAAGATAATCTTGTTGACTTATTTGGAGTTTCTGTCTATGGATTAGAGGAAACTCAGTTTATTTTAAATAATTTTACCGATAGTGTTGATTTTTTCCAAATTCCTTATAATATTTTTGACAGACGTTTTGAGGATATGTATGATATTTTATCTGATAACTCTGTTGGCTTGATTTCAAGATCTACTTTTTTAAAAGGTATTATACCATGTTCTTTAGAGGATGTTCCTAAAGAATTAGATGGAATTAAGTATTTTAAAAAAGAATTAGAAGAATTAGCTAATAGTTTAGATTTAAGAGTTGATGAATTAGCTAATTTATTTGTTTATTCCAATGATTTCATCAATTCTACAATTTTTGGTGTTAATTCCTCTGAAGAGCTTGAGAAAAATATCATGACTCTTGATAAGTATAATGATGAACTCTTTGCGAATGTTGATTTTGATAAGCTACGAATTTATGATGTTAATTTAATAGATCCTAGATTATGGGCTGATTTTTAAGTAGGTGTTAATATGGCTAATTATGATAAAAGTAATGAATTATTAGAAAGAGCAGTTAAAGTGACTCCTTTAGGTGCTCAAACTTATAGTAAATCATATAGGTATTATTGTGAAGGTAATGCTCCTGCCTTCATTGACAAAGGTGAAGGATGTTATTTATTTGATGTTGATGGAAACAAATTTATTGATTTTGTTTGTGCATTAGGTCCAATCACAATTGGTTATAATAATGAGGATATTAACAATGCAGTTAAAAATCAATTAGATAAAGGAATTTCATTTTCTCTTCAATCACCTTTAGAAGTAGAACTTGCTGAAAAATTGATTGACATTATTCCATGTGCTGAAATGGTTCGTTTTGTTAAAAACGGTGGAGATGCCACAACTTCAGCTATACGTTTAGCAAGAGCATTCACTGGAAGGAATTTGGTGGCAATGTCAGGTTATCATGGAATGCATGACTGGTCTATTGGAGCTAGTGAAAACAATAGGGGAGTTCCAGAAGATGTAGCTAAATTAACCAAAACATTTGAATATAATAATATTCATTCTTTAAAAGAGTTATTCGAAAAATATCCTAATGAGATAGCTGCTGTTATACTTGAACCTATTCAGGCTAATGGTCCTAAAGACGGTTTTTTAGAAGAAGTTAGAGAATTAGCTAATGAATATGGTGCTGTGTTAATATTCGATGAGGTCGTTTCTGGTTTTAGATATGCATTAGGTGGAGCATCTGAATTGTATGGTGTAGTTCCAGATATGGCTGCCTTTGGAAAAGGTATGGGAAACGGTTTACCTATCTCTGCAGTGGCTGGTAAAAGAGAGATTATGGAACTTATTTCTGAAGGTGTTTTTGTTTCAACTACTTTTGGTGGAGAAGCTTTATCAATGGCAGGTTCTTTAGCTGCTTTAAAAATTCTTGAAGGAGATGGAGTTTATCAACATATTTGGACTTTAGGTGAAAAGCTTAAAAATGGCTTAGAAGAATTAGTTGACAAATATGATTTAAACGAGATAATTATTATAAGTGGCCTTCCTCCTCATTGCGGTGTTGAATTTGAAGGAAAAGGGAGCTTGGATTATTTAGACATTAATTCTATTTACAATCAGGCAATGGTTAGAAATGGAATTTTAACTGTAGGAATAAATAACATCATGTTGTCTCACAGTGAAAAAGAAATTGATCTGTTTTTAAAAGCTGCTGAAGAAGCTATGGTGGATATTAAACAGGCTATTAAAGAAGATTCCATAGACATTATTTTAAAAGGCGGTAAAGTAGATCCTGTTTTTAAAAGAAATATTGTGGAAGAGAATTAAAGGAGGGTTTTTTATTTCTAAGTTTTTACCTTATGGAAAACAATTTATTGATGATGAAGATATTGATTCCGTTGTAGAGGTTTTAAAAGAGGATTTTATAACTCAAGGACCTCGAATCAATGAATTTGAAGAGAAGATAGCTGATTATGTTGGAGCCAAATATGCCGTTGCTTTTAATTCAGGAACTTCTGCACTTCATGGTGCTTATTTTGCTTTAGGTCTTGGAAAAGGGGATGAAATGATTACATCACCAAATACTTTTGTAGCTTCCTCTAACGCTGCTTTATATTTAGGTGCTAAAGCTAGATTCAGCGATGTGGAAAAAGAAACAGGTAATTTGGATGTAAGTAAAGTTGAAGAGAATATCTCTGACAATACCAAATTGATAACTCCTGTTCATTATTCTGGAAATCCTGTCGACATGAAAGAGCTATCTGAAATAGCTGAAAAGCATGATGTTAAAATTATTGAAGACGGGGCTCATGCTTTAGGAGCAAAGTACGCTAACAAGAAAGTAGGATCTCTAGAATATTCTGAAATGGCAATGTTCAGCTTTCATCCAGTAAAGCATATTACTACAGGTGAAGGTGGAATTATCGTCACCAATGATGAGGAATATTATGATAAATTAAATCTCTTCAGATCTCATGGAATTACTAAAAATAATCTGATTAATGAAGCTGATGGAGACTGGTACTACGAAATGCAGGACTTAGGTTTCAATTACAGGATAACTGATATTCAATGTGCTTTAGGCATTTCACAACTTAAAAAATTAGATGATTTTGTTAAAAACCGTAGAAGAATAGCTAAAACTTATGATGAACTCTTTGAAGACAATCCTTATTTTGATGTGGTTTTAGAAAAAGAAAATAACGAGTCTGCTTATCATTTATATCCAATATTACTTAAGGATGAGTATAAATCTAAGAAGGCTGAAATCTTTTCAAGGCTTCGTGCTAATGGTTTAGGAGTTCAGGTTCACTATATTCCAGTTTATCTCCAACCTTATTATCAAAATCTAGGCTTTAAAAAAGGAGAATGTCTTGTGTGTGAAGACTTCTATCAAAGAGAAATCAGCATACCAATGTTTCCTACATTAACAGATGAAGATATAAATTTTGTTAAAGATACTTTATTTGATACAATTTCCACTATCTGATTATTATGAATATTTATATTCTTACTGAAGGCGGTTCAAATATTGGTTTAGGTCATATTTCCAGATGTAGCTCCATCTATCAGGCTTTTAAGGAAAGAGGGTATGATCCTAAATTTATTGTTAACACTGATGAGAATGTAAACAATGAAGATTATATAGTTTCAAACTGGATTGAAGATAATGATTTTCTGGAAAATGCAGATATTGTTATAATAGACTCCTATTTGGCAGATAAAACTCTTATTGATGAATTTGCTTCTAAAGTTCCTTTGATGGTCTTTTTGGATGACAATAAAAGAATCAATTATCCCAATGGGATTGTTGTTAATGGAACAGTCTTAGCTTCAAATCTTAATTATCCATCGAAACATGATTTAAGCTATTTGCTTGGCAGTGAATATATTCCTTTAAGAGAAGAATTCTGGCAAAATAAGGGTATTCAATTTAAAGATAAAATAGAAACTATTCTCATAACATTAGGTGGAAATGATTTGAGGAATCTAACTCAAGGGATTCTAGATTTATTATCCAAGAATTTTTCAGACTTAAATAAAAAAGTTATAATTGGAAATAGTTTTTCAAACAATGAAGAGATTGAAAAAGCTGCTGATGACAAAACAGAATTGATATATGGTCCTAATGCTTCTGGAATGTTAAATGCTATGTTAAACTCTGATATTGCAGTTTCCGCAAGTGGGCAGACACTTTATGAACTTGCATGTACAGGATTACCTACAATAGCTATTGGAGTTATTGACAATCAAGTAAATAATATTGAAAACTGGCAGGAACAGGGATTTATTTACTATGCTGGATGTTGGAACAATCCTGATTTGTTTGACAACATTATTAAAGGAATAGAAAATATTGACCGGTATGAATCCCATTTTAAGGGAATTTCTGCTGTTGACGGACAGGGTTCAAGAAGAATTGTTAAACATATCTTAAATCAATATATTAGAAACAATTCGGTATTTAGGGAAATAAAAAACGAAGATTGTCTGAAAATATTTGAAATAGCTAATGATGATGAGGTAAGGGAAAGCTCTTTCAATTCTGATAAAATCGATTTAGAAAACCATAAAATCTGGTTTGAAAATATCTTAAAAGATGATTCAAATAAATTTTTTGTTTTAGAATTTGAAAACGATATTGTAGGTCAAATAAGATTTGATTTTGATGAAAAGTATCCAGTCATCAGCATAAGTCTGAATAAAAAGTACAGAGGATTGTCATTATCTAAATTCCTATTTTCAAAGGGTTTAGAAGCTATTGGAGAAGATATTGTTTTGGCATATATAAAGTCAGAAAATAAAAGATCAATCGGATTTTTTGAAAGCATAGGTTTTGAATTTGAAGAGGAATGCATAATTAAGGGAAATGATGCTTTAAAATTTGTTTATAGAGGTTAATTTATGGTTTTTAAAATTGGAAACAAGGAAATAGGGGATAATAATCCTACTTTTATAATAGCAGAGCTTTCAGCAAATCATATGAATGATTTTGATATTGCAGTTAAAACTATTGAAGCTATTGCAGAATCTGGAGCCGATGCAGTTAAATTTCAGACTTTCACTCCAGATACTATAACTTTAAACTGTGACAATGAATATTTCCATATTAAGCAAGGAACAGTATGGGACGGGCAGCTATTATATGACTTATATGAGGATGCATATATGCCATGGGATTGGCAACCTAAACTTAAAAAAATAGCAGAAGATTTAGGATTAATTGTTTTCTCTTCACCATTTGACAAAACTTCTGTAGATTTCTTAGAGGATATGGATGTACCAGCATATAAAATAGCATCTTTTGAAATTACAGATATTCCATTAATAAAATATGTTGCAGGTAAAAACAAACCTATCATCATATCAACAGGAATAGCAGAAAAAGAAGATATAGAATTAGCTATTGAAACATGTCTTAAAGAAGGAAATGACAAAATAGCTATTTTAAAATGTACATCATCATATCCTGCTCCTTATGAAGAGATAAACCTCAAAACAATAAATGACATGGAGAAAAAATTCAATACAACAATAGGATTATCAGATCATACCTTAGGATATGAAATAGCAATAGCTGCCGTAACATTAGGGGCGAAAATCATAGAAAAACACTTTATATTAGATAAGAAACTAGGAGGTCCGGATTGTGAATTTTCAATGGAACCTCAGGAATTTAAAAAAATGGTTACAGCTATTAGAAACACAGAAAAAGCTTTAGGAACTGTTAGCTATAACTTATCTGATAAAACAAGAAAAAACAGGGAATTTTCAAGATCATTATTTGTAGTTAAAGATATTAAAAAAGGAGAATTAATAACAGAAAAAAATGTCAGATCAGTCAGACCAGGATTTGGTTTGCATCCGAAATATTTAGAAGAAGTTTTAGGTAAAAAAGCAAAAAAAGATTTGGAGAAAGGAACTCCATTTAAAAGAGACTTTGTTTAAGAGGTGAAATTAATGAGTTTAAAAATTGGTGTTATTGGAGCTGGAGCAATGGGAACAGCTATTGCCCAGGTAATTTCAGAAAATACTGAAGAATTATTGTTATTTGCAAGAAGAGAAAAAGTATGCGAGGATATAAACAATAAACATTATAATGAAGAGTATTACCCTAATATTAAATTACATGAAAATATTAAAGCTACAAACAATTTAGAGGATTTTAAAGATATGGATGTTATATTTCTATGTATTCCTTCATCCACTATTAGAGAAACTACAGAAGCTTTAAAAAACATCATTTCTGAGAATTCTATTTTAGTCAGTACAGCAAAAGGACTAGAACATAAAACCAATAAGAGAATGAGCGAAATTATAGAAGAAATTATTCACCGTCCGGCTGTGGTTTTATCAGGTCCGAATATAGCTTCAGAAATGATGGAAAATCTATTTACGGCTACAACAATTGCATCTTCTAATGAATCTTATGTTGAAAGAGTCAAAAGAGCTTTAAACACAGAAAAATTTAAAGTTGATACAAACGGAGATGTAATCGGAACAGAATATTGTGGGATTATTAAAAATGTTCTAGCTATTTCTCAGGGTATTTTTGAAGGAATGGATATTAACGATAATGCTAAATTTGCCGTTTTTACAAAAAGCTATTTGGAAACTAAAGATATTATTGAGAAATTAGGTGGTAAAAGAGATACAGTAGATAATTATTGTGGATTTGGAGATATTATAACTGCATCAACATTATCAGTAAGTAGAAACCATACGTTGGGCGTTTTATATGGTCAGGGCATAATCATTGATGAAAAAGCTTCAGGAGTTTTATTTGAAGGTAAAAATACCACATCTATTTTAAAACAACTATGCGATAAATTAGAAATTAATAGTTTAACCGTCGATTTTGTTTATGATGTTATAATAGAAAAAAAGAATGCAAAACAGTCTTTTACTAGATTATGGAATAAATTATAAAAGGTGTTACATGATATTTGGAGCATTATTGGCTGGGGGCATTGGTCAGAGATTAGGATGTGGAAAACCTAAACAATTCTTGGAAATTGGTGGTAAACCTATTTTGGTTCACTCAATTGAAAAATTCCTTGAAGTAGATGACATTGATAAACTTATCATTTCTTCTCCATCAGATTATATTGATAAAACAAACGAATTGGTTTGGGAATATTTCAATAATGATTCTAGATTGGTAGTTATTGAAGGTGGAAAAGAAAGAAGTGATACTATATTAAACTCTATCAGATGGGCATTGGATAATGGAGCTGATGATGATTCTATAATGGTTACACATGATGCTGCAAGGATATTTGTAACTCCTCAATTGATTAAAGACAGTATAAAATACGCAAAAGAATATGGGGCTGCTAGTCCTGTAATACCTGCTACAGATGTTATTTTTAAAAGTACAACACCAAATGAACTAGAAAGCATACCTTTAAGAAAGTTTCTCTATCATTCACAAACTCCCCAATCATTTAACATAAATAAATATCTAAAGATATATGAAGATCTCTCTCAGAGAGAGAAAAAACTTTTAGATGAAGCAATGATATTATTTAACTTAAGAGATGAATCTGTTTATTTATTTGAAGGAAATTCAACTAATTTTAAAATAACAAGGCCGTTTGATATTAAATTAGCTGAAACATTATTAAAGGAATGATATATGGGATATTTCATTAACTTCAATAAAAATAACTGAATAATGCTAATTTATTAAATAGAATTTGAAAAAAGAAGTTGTGAAAAGATGCAATAATATCTGAAATAATGAAATTTGTAATGAATTAAAAGAAAAGTTATAGTTATTTTGATTTTATTTAATCGATAAAAAGCTAAATTATTTTTATTTAATATGGTTCTGACAATGTGAATTTGTTTGAGATTTTTAAGGTAAAATGGAGGATTTCTGTTGAAATCATTAGTTTATGAGTTTATTTTGTTGTGTTATATTACATACATTTATTTCAACTTTGTTTCTTTATTTTGAAGATGTTTGTATCTGTTTTTAATTTTATTTAAAATATTATGTGTTAAAATTTTACGACACATTAAAAAATTTTGTGCTTTTGATTTTTTGTTTTTATTTTTATTTTTTTCTATTTTCTTTTGTTATT